>FMJZ01028780.1_pt1 | contig 13067 bp, 11 predicted proteins | sample 1987881 | NCBI WGS metagenome assembly FMJZ01 (sample SAMEA4378227, study PRJEB15110) | soil metagenome | biome: soil; feature: Field; material: Soil | place: India | collected 2015-03-11 | depth 0 m | reverse complement strand
GCTTCAAGTGCAGCTTTTTTGCATTCAGGATGCACCTGGGTACCTATTGGAGAGTCAGTTGAAATTGCAATTTTGAGCTTTCCCGGTGATTTCTGTATTTCCTTACTGTAAGGCAATTTTGGTGGTTCAATAACGTACGGAGCACCGGGGTCAGAGCCTTGCAAAATATCAAGCATTGCAGCAGAGTCACGCACCGAGCGGGTGAGTACGTGTTCCACAGCAGCGCCCTGCCATACCTGCCCATATTCAGGGCCAGCTGGAACACGCCCACGGGAGGGTTTTAGTCCAAATAACCCACAGTAGGCAGATGGTATGCGTATGGAACCACCACCATCACCTCCACCTGCAAAGGGGACCATTCTGCTGGCAACCGCAGCAGCCGATCCACCGCTTGACCCCCCAGGGGTCAGAGCCTTATTCCAGGGATTTCGTGTTGGGCCAAAAATTTCAGGCTCAGTATACGCAACCAGCCCAAATTCAGGGGTATTGGTTTTACCTAAAATGGCTAGGCCTGCATTTTTATATCGCTTTGCAACTTCGCTGTCAAAATCAGGAATGTAGTTTAAATATGCCCTGCAGCCACTGGCCATTCGTATACCTTTAACAGATGTAAGTAAATCCTTAACCAGAAACGGAACACCATAAAATGGTCCTTTTGGCAAATTTTTAATAATAGCATCTGGATTATCGTACATTGGTGTGATGACAGCGTTTATCGCAGGATTAATTTTTTCAATACGGTGTATTGCTTCAGTGATTACTTCTTTGGGTGTTACTTTTTTCTTTTTTATAAGTTCAGCTAAACCAGTAGCGTCATACGTATCGTATTCTTTGAATGGCATGATAACTACCTCCTATAATTGGACAATCATCCAATATGGATAATAAAAAATAATGAAATTCTAAAATTTCATTTTGCACTAATCAAATGTAAAAGAAATAGATGTGATTGTCAATAAGTAAATTAAAGTGTAAGTAAAATTTCACTATCATACAATAGAATAGTAATTTCTCCTTAACTTTTCAAAACCTTATCTTGACATCAAAAACTAAATGTGGTATATTTTAGTAATTAATATAATAACATGTGAGATAGTTATGGTAACGGGAACACAGCATAAATTGGTTTATTATGGAAATCAGACATTGCGTACACCAGCACAGGAAGTTACACAAATAACCCAAATAGTTCGCGATCTTGTTGCTGAGATGTTTGAAATTATGCACAAGGAGCAGGGCATAGGCCTTGCAGCCCCACAGATTGATGTTCCATTACAGGTTCTTGTTATTGATATACGTTCAAATAAAGGGCCAATGATGGCACTTATTAATCCAAAAGTAACCGCATTTTCCGATGAAAAAGGTGGTTATGAAGAAGGTTGCCTTTCATTGCCAGGTATCACCGCCGAAGTTATTCGTCCTGTTTCAATTCAGGTAGAAGGTATTGCCATTAATGATAAACCAGTAAAGTTGGAAGCAAATGGCCTTCTGGCACGGGTACTGCAACACGAGATAGATCATTTAAACGGAAAACTATTTATAGATTACTTAGAGGATTATAAACGTAAAGAATTTAGTTCGCAGTTGAAAAAGATAAAAAAACTCAACAGGTAATAATGAAAATCGGTTTTTTTGGAACTCCTGAAATTGCTTCGTATTGTTTAGAGCATCTAATTAACCATTTTGAGATAGCTTTCGTTGTCACATCTTTTGATAAACCAAAAGGCCGTGGGAAACAACTGGCACCTCCACCAGTAAAGGAAAAAGCTGTTGCTAATGGCATTCCTTGTTTTCAGCCTGTAACTTTGAAAGATGAAAGCTTACGTGAAGCATTATCTAACTATAGCTGTGAAATCTTTGTGGTGGTAGCGTATGGTAAGCTCATTCCCCCATCAATCTTTTCTATTCCACCTCTTGGAACCATAAATCTTCATCCGTCATTATTGCCCAAATATCGTGGTGCAGCACCAGTTGAGTGGGCTCTGTATAATGGCGAACACCAGACAGGGGTTACCGTGCAGCTTATAAATGAAGAACTTGATGCTGGTGATATTGTGCTCCAATCACCAGTAACTATCGCCCCCAATGATACTGCACAAGACGTGTATGAAAAAATAATTCCCCTTGGTGCACAGATGCTGGTAGATGCAATTAAGGGTTTACATGATGGATCACTTACACCAGTGCCTCAGGATCATTCGCAGGTAACCTACTGTGGCAAGATTACCAGTGAAACAGCGCATATTAACTGGGATCTGCCATCGTTACATATTCACAATATGGTGCGTGCATTTAATCCCAAACCTGTTGCGTGGACAACATTCCGCGGCAAAATTATAAAAATATGGAAAACGGTAGTTGGCGATAGCTCATTCAATAACACCACTGCTAAACCAGGAACACTAATAAGTTATGCAAAACGATTATTTGTATGTACTGCTGATGGCACTCTTGAAGTGCTACTTCTGCAGCCTGAGACTAAAAAACCAATGGATGCAGTTGCATTCTTAAATGGGTACCGATTACAGGAAGGAGATAAGTTTGTGTAAAAGGTATGGGTGACAGGCCAAAAAAATTTAAACCTAAAGATCACCATTCAGTGGATTCTGGATTTTCTGATATTGAAACACACATCAAGCGTGAAAAACAAAAAGCTCGACAGTTGCGTCATTCATCATGGTGGAAAAACAAGATAGCAACCGGTAAATGCTATTATTGTGGAAGGAAATTCAAGCCTTCAGAACTCACCATGGATCATGTGATACCGTTATCACGCGGAGGACATTCGGAAAAAATAAATATTGTAGCTTGCTGCAAAGAATGTAACACAAAGAAAAAATCACTATTGCCTGTTGAGTGGGAAGAATATATTCAAAATATAAAAAAGAGTCATATTATTTAACACGTTCACCTGCTAAAATAACTAAAAAAAATTGGCTGGCAGTAAAAATGTTATTGCTCTTTTTGCAGTAGTACTCTAGTCTAATGCAAAAATTGATTACATAGTAAAAAAAATATCTTTGTGTAAAGCAGAATATGGAAAATAATGGCACTGAAAAAATCAGAAAGGGCGAAATTTTAATTTTGCAAGGAGAAGAACCACGCTTGATTTACTATTTGCAGAGCGGAACTGTTGAAATATTATCTGCACCTTCTGAATATGAGGGCCTTGACAGTAAGATTATTGTGGATAAAAGCAAGCGTGTTGGGATAATAAATGAAAAAAACGTTATTGCTGGATTGAGCCTCCTTTTTACAGAACCATATAAAAAGACTATTCGTGCTTTAGAAGACTGTGTGGTAAAAAAATATCCATTGCGCGAAGGCGGATTCCGCCAGATAGTTATTGACGACCCCTCCTTTGCTGCGTTACTCCTTACTCATGTATTAAAAAGGCTGGAATTATCGTTAAATGATGTAAAGAAATATACATTATTGTATCAGAACCTTTGTAGGGTGAACGATAACTTTTCCCTTATTGCGGGGGAGGTTTCAGACAATTTGCCTGATAATCTATCACAAAGGGCAGGTGATCTGTACAGGATTTATACACAAAGCGGTGGGGATTTCCCTTCACGAATTGATGCTAAGTTTATTATTCAGGATAACTCCAATTTACTTAAAAAAAAGTATATGTTTCCCGGTTTGCCGGTTGAAAGCCTTGTTGATATAAAGCAATGCAATTTTTTAAAGAAGATAGTTGGGCTGGATAATCAGTTGCTTATCCCGTTGTTCAAAAGTGATCCAACTATCCCCATATATATATTCAATTGCGCTTCTGAAAACCTTGTAAAGCTTTTGGACCGCATTGAATCAGTGCATACAGAAATAGATGTCGAACTTGAATATCTCTTTGGTAATAATGGTTTTATTTCATATTTGATTGATAAACAGAAAATAAAAACATGGGTTGCTTCAGGAAGGGTGAGTGATGATTTCCTCAAAGGGTTTGTGTCAATTGCAAATAAAATCCATGAATTTTACAAAGATATCTCTGGCGAGCTGCTTTCTGAAAAATATGGTAGTTTTAAAAAACTAAGTAATTTTGTACAGACAATTAAAGAACAGCCAATAGTTGCTGAAGAGGTGCAAAAGCCAGCGCGCATACCTCAGAATTTAAGCCAAATGTATAAAAATTCTATCTACCAGATATTTGAGTTTGGCTTGATAGAAAAAGAAAACCAGAAAAACCTGTTAAAATTATTGTCAGAATTTAAAAAGATGAAAGACCCTCTTTCATCAGAGATTGATGCACGCAAAGTCAGGAGACAGATAGCACGTTTTTACTATGATATCTATGCAAAGGTATTTGTACGCAGCCAGTCTGAATCAGTTGTTCCTCAGCCTGTTAAGCTTATGCTTAAGTTTGGTTTCCTTGATGATACCATGATTGAGCAAGAACAACTTGCTGAATTGCATGAAATTTCAATGCGCAGGATTGAGCAAACTGAACTACCAATACTGTACGAAGAGGAATTTTTAACGAAAATCTTTAATGGTGAAGAAAATCCAAGCATAAATGAAATGGGGTTGTCGTATGAAGCTCATCTAAGAGAAGAACAAAAGCACATTAAGGGAAGCAATGCAAAAGATGAATCAGATAATGTTCAGAAGGTAATTTATGAGATAAACCACCGTATAGCGACTGCTTCATCAGTGTGCTCTGGTTCTACTGCCACATCGTTTCCAATTCTTACATCTATGAATATGCGTGGCAGCATCTCACATTACTATATATCAAAAAAGAAGCTGGAATCAATTGTGAATGCCTTACGTGATGTGGATTATTCAGTTTTTTATCGTGAAACAGCAGTAATGATAGGTAATACTAAAGAACTCATAAAAGAAGAAGTTGTGCCTTATTTTATTCTATTGCCTTCATTTGGCACTAAAACTATGCTATGGCAAGAACTGGATGGAACAAACCGTAGAACAAGGGGCCGGATAGTGGTGCCTGTATTGTTCATGGGTGATATGATGCCTACCATGGCACATACGTTTGCCACATTCAGGTGGGAACTCAACCGTACAATTATGGGAGGCATGTGGGCTGACCCAATTGAAGGCGGATTGACAGGAGCTTATTTTGATTATATTAATACTTTTAAAAAGAATCCAAAACTATCCCTTGAAGCAAAGCAAAAAGTTGTGGAACGCTTTAAAAGCATCAGGAATAACCGTGATAGGTTTGCTGACGATTACATACAATGGGTTCTTTTTGAGAAAGATGGGATAATGAAATTAAACAATGTCGTAAGAGATATGTTCTATCGCCATATACCATTTAAGAAAGAACTCCGTGACAGGCTGGAAAATATGCCTGCATATACAGAAATCGCTAACAGGTTCAGGAATGTATTTACCAGAGAAGTTGGCAATTATGAAAGAAAATTTAAGAAATATCAGCGCGATGATGGAACATTACCAGAGGCATTACAGAAGTTTATGGAGTTTCTCTACAAATAATTACTATGAACTCTCACCGGATTACAGGAATAATCAGACACTATACACGAAAAGCACGTGACCAGATTTACAATGCAGGTTTGGCTATATTTAAAGCTGCAGGTGTTGAACAATATCTGGATGATATTGGTGCATGTGTTGATGAACTTATCAAGAATGCTGTAAAAGCCAATTACAAGCACCTACTTATTGTTGAAGCTCTCCAAAGGCAATTTCAATCACAATATAAAGACAAAACAGAGATCCAGATCAAAGAATACATAAAAGATATACTCAAAGATAAAATCCAGTTTGATACGCTTGCAACGATTGTATTAAAAAAGGAACATATAGCACAAAAAGTAAGAGAGGCCTTAAATCAGGAAGCAACTTTTTTAATGATAAAGAATAAAGCATTTAGCGAAAATCGCACGCTATCCAAAGAAGAGTTAGATACAATTAAGAAATTAAAATTATTTATTGAGTTGCAGAATAAATTAAAACAGTATGATATCAGAATAATTTTAAAGATCGAATTGCGTGATAATTTTATTTACATAGAAATAACCAATACTGCTCCTATCCTTTCACATGATTTGCAAAGAATTTATACTAAACGAGAAGAGTACCGTCGGTATAAACAGGAAGAAAGGGAATATGAGTTTTTTATCAATAACATTGATACAAGTGATTCGGGATTTGGCTTGGGTTATGCAAAGATAGATAGTTACCTGTATAATCTTGGTATTGATCCTGATAAAGCAGTAACAGTTATTTCAATAAATAATACAACAGCTATGCTTTCAATTCCTGTTGAGATTTTGAAAAATAAGCAATTCTAAGGAATGCGTATTTTGGAATAATTGTTAAGATCAGAATTCTCTGCAGCATAAACCAGGTGAAAATATATTTACAAAAGTTCATCTAGAACTTTATCCTAAATGAATTTCGGGAGTAATACAAGATATTAAGATGCTGAAACAAGTTCAACATGACAATCTGTGTTTTAGAGGGCGAATATGCAACAGCTCATTTGTAGTATAGTATTGTTTTTATGCTTAATAATTTCGTGCGCATCAGCAGATGAAAAGGTGATTTCTCAAAATATAGTAAGCGATAGCTCAACACAACAGCCTGCACTGAAAAATGATTACGCTGTTCCGGAATATCAATACACCACTCAGGACGGTATTCGCTTGAATGCGATGTATAACTCAAGACTCAATGATTTAGGGGTGGAAATAAAAAAGATTGAGCCATTAATACCAAAAAACAGGACATTTGGCTTTTACTATGATAATAAGACAAATGAAAGAAATAAATTGTATCTTGGTTTCGACTGCGATGTAGGGGGTGCTATTACTTGTGCTGATTCATATCCCATGCGTGCATGGAATATTATCTTTAAAAATTTGAACCAGGTATTGACAAAATCTAAAATTATACATGAGATATTGCAGGATCAGGATATAAAGGGTCTTGTGATAAGCTTTTATTGGTTTTATGAAGGACCTGAAGGAATAATAATATGGCTGGAAAAAAATGATATTGAAAAGTATATGCAGAATAAAATAATATATCCTGAGCTTATTGCACGCAGCACCACCACCAGAACGGATGGCAAAATAATTAATCTGCTATTATTTCAGAAAGCACCTTGATAAGTTTTTTTATTTCCATCATTGTCCCCACTGTTATCCGTATATATTCAGACTGGATGGGCCCGTTGAAATAGCGGACAAGTATTTTGTTGTCTTTTAATTTTTCATAAAGAGTTTGCGAATCGATTTTTGGGTGCTTAGTGAACACAAAGTTTGCTTTTGAAGGAACATTAATAAAACCTAATGCTTCCAGTGACTCTTCTAAATATTCCTTGTTATTGCGAACCATTGATATGTTGTATTTAAAACCTTTATCATCAAGCAAAGCAGCATATGCTCCCGCTTGTGCAATTCTGTCAACATTATATGAATCTTTAAGCTTGATAAAGCCCTGGATTATCTCTTTATGAGCTATCGCCAAACCTACCCGTAACCCTGCAAGTGAGTATGATTTTGAAAATGACCGTGTTATGACAATATTGTCAAATTCTTTGATTAGCGGTAAAGCTGTTTCATTGTAAAAGTCAACATAGGCTTCATCAACAACCAGCAAGCCTTTGAATTTGCTGCAAAATTTCTTTATCTGGTCAACAGGAACACCTTTTCCGGTGGGGTTATTGGGATTTGCAATAATAACCAGATTGTATTTCTTCTTTAAGAATTCATCAAATGGTATATCAAAATCACTATTAAGGGTAATTTTATCGTATGCTATACCATTTGCTTCTGACATTGTGTAGTACAAGGCATACGAAGGATAGGGAAATGCAGCAATCCCATCGGGTTCAATGAATCCTCTGAAAAGCAGAGTGAATATTTCATCAGAGCCATTGGCCACAAATACATTGTCTGCTGCTATTGCATTCTTCTTGGCAAAGAGTTCCCGCACCATCTGCGCATTGGGATTAGGGTAGCGGCGCAGGTCGCCATTACAGGCTTTCTGCAGAGCGTCAAGAACAGTTGCGGATGGTGGGAAGGGGTTTTCGTTTGTGTTGAGTTTAATAAATTCACTCAGGTTATCAGGCTGTTCGCCTGGGATATATTCAGTCATCTTTTGCAGACGTTTATTCCAGTACTTCATGTGTTACTCCTTTATTTGAGCAATGCCAATCAATTTATTTATATCACTAATTGAATGTTGTTGTAAATAATCTTCCAAATTTTTTAAAATAGTTGATGATGTATCAGGATTCACCAGATTTGCAGTACCTATCTGTATGGCTTTTGCCCCAGCCATTAGGAATTCAAGAGCGTCTTCAAGGGTAAATATACCGCCAATGCCAATTACTGGTATATCCACGTGTTCAACAATCTGATACACCATACGCAAAGCTATGGGCTTGATAGCAGGGCCACTTAAGCCTGCAAATGTATTTGCAAAATATGGCTTACGTGTAGTTATATCAATCTTCATCCCTACAAAGGTATTCACTGCCGATACTGCATCTGCACCAATTTCTTTAGCAGCTTTTGCAAATTGCGTGATATCAGTAACATTTGGAGAAAGTTTTACAATTAGCACTCCACGTGTTACTTTGCGGACTTTTTCAAGCAGTTTTGTGAATACTGCTAAGTCCTGCCCAAATGCAATCCCTCCTTCTTTAACATTGGGACACGATACGTTGAGTTCAACAGCTGCAATACCGTTGGTGTGTGAAAGTGTGTGTGCCAGTTCAACATTTTCTTCAACTGAATGGCCGGCAATGTTAGGAATAACGGTAGCGTTTGCCTTGAGTAAGAACGGCAGTTTATGCGATAGGAATGCGTCAAGTCCAACATTTTCCAATCCAATGGAGTTAAGCATCCCCGATGGTGTTTCTGCTATACGTGGACCAGGATTCCCCGCACGTGGTTTTACTGACAGACCCTTTGTAAAAATTGCACCTAATGCCCCAATATCAATAAATTGTGAAAGTTCTTCACCATAGCCAGCAGTACCGGATGCAACAGTAATGGGATTTTTTAGATGTAATGTGCCAATTGCTACAGAAAGATTCACGGTTGTTCCAGTAAAATATTTATAAAATGCAATTGTGAAGTATAATTATAGCTCAAATGAGTCAAGAAAATAAATTATTGAAATAAAATTTTGTTGAAAATAACATTCAATAAAAAATAGTTACGTCTATGGTTTATATTGCATTTGATATCGATGGTACATTATATGATTGTTCACCAGTTGTTGGACAGGCATTTGAGCAGGGAATAGATGTATTTTTAATGCAATATCCTCATAGTAATCTTCGTAAACCAACCACTGATGAGATCATGAAGCTTGTTGGTATTCCTGTAGACCAGATATTTACTTCGCTCTTCCCGTCTTTATCACAAGAGTTATCGCAAATACTTAATGATTATTGTACTGCCAAATTATCTGAGCTTGTTTTACAACATAAAGGAACTATTTTGCCTGGTGTTGTTGAAACAATCCCTGTGTTGTATGATAAGGGATATGGTCTTTTAACAGCATCTAATGGACGGAAAGAATATGTGGAGGCTGTTTTAAAAGCTTATGGATTAACACATTATTTTTTGCATATTACTGCACTTGAAGATATTAAATTAATTGATAAAACACTATTGTTGTCACATTACAAAAAGACATTGCAGAATTGCACTATGCTTATTATGGTTGGTGACAGAACCAGTGATATGATGGCTGCAAAGCACAACAATATGCCGTTTATTGCGTGTGCGTTTGGACATAACGATAATGAAATTGCTCATTGCAGGTGGATTGCGCATTCCTTTTATGAAATTCCGGATATTGTCGATAGTATAATGATAGAATGGCAAAATAGTAATTAATGGTATTATACAAAAATAAAACTTTTATATACTTTGAGAGGATGAAATGTATCTTGAAACTACAACCTGTATTTCTTCAAAACATCTTGAGCTATTGCAATTCTATTCTCAAAAATGCAATATTTCTATTCGGACGTTAATATCATCGCTGATTAATTATGCTGTGTCTAGTGAAAAGTTTCAGATTCACAGGTTTAAAAGACTTTCTTACAGAAAAAGAAACAATGATTGGGTGAGGTTCCATTTATATCTGTTTGAAGATGAGTATGAGTTTTTTATGGATGTTAGGAAGGTATATAAGATGTCTTTAGCCAGGGTTATTGAATATTGCATTGATACTGTACTTTTTGATTTGGTAGATTTACTTTTAAAAGAAGATGATACCGATAACTATCGATATAGAAACTATACTTTTGGATTTTTTGAAGAAGAAGGAGTATTTTGTTGTCAATTTTATTGGGGATTACATCCAGATATAGTACGAAAAGCCCACACCTGATAAAAATACTATTGACTGTAACAATATTCTGAACATACACTGTCCACATTATTGTTATAATTGCTGAGGTTGCTATATGCATGATATCATATCTACTCTCAATATATTTATGCTCCCTCCGTTTATTACTTTGCTAACAAGTCTAATAATTGCCGGTATTGCAGTATTTAAAGGTAAACTAAAAAAAGAGAATATACTGTTTGCGCTCTTCTGTTTGTGGTATGCACTGCTTACTCCAAATTTTTTAGGCCATTTTATTATTAAAGACGTGAATACCATTCTAAAGATGGAAAGAGCTATCCATACTATTTATGTTTTTATTCCTTTTATTGGCATGTTATTTTATCACACTGCGTTAAATATAAAAAGACCATATCTTGAAGTTCTAACTTTTGTAATAAGTGCAGTGTTTGCGTTTTTAGTTCACACTCCATATTATATTTCAGATCTTCTTTCATATCCATGGGGTCATATTGCTAAAGGTGGGATCATATTTCAGGTTTTTGGGGTATATGCATTTTCCGTGCTTGTATATGGTATAGTGATTAGTATTTTGAAATTACGGCAGGAAAAAAATGAGTTAGTTCGTTTAAAAATAAAATATATTATATTGGCATTGAATTTAATTGGTATCTTTACTGCTTGCAATGTTCCTGCAATGTTAGGTTATAATTTTTATCCTCTAAGCAATTTAATGTTTATACCTCTTATTTTTCTGGGATATGGCATCCTGCGTTATCGTTTAATGGACATACAGAGTGTCTTGCATATAACTTTTATTTGGTTATGTATTTCATCAGTAATTATCATACCAAATATTATTATTTTTAACATCCTATATCCCTTTTTCCAATCATTTGATAAATCATTGTTATTTTTCTTATTGATAATCTGGTTTGGAATTAATTATCTTTATTTTATAAAGATTCAGCCACTCATAGACCAGCTTTTTAACCGCAGAAAATATAATCTAAAAAAAGTTGAGTCACAGTTTATTAACGATATTGCATTATTAAAAGATCTGCATTTATTATTAAATGAACTATCCTATATATTGAAACGTACATTGCTTATTAAAAATGTTGAAATATTTATTAAAGCTGAAGATAGAGAAAATGAATTATACAATCTCAATGGAGATGTAATTATAATAGATAAACAAGTTCAGGATTATCTTTCAAAAAATCCAGGTGTGATTGAAAAAAAATTAATTGAGAATAAACCACAATATGAACAAATTAGGAATATCTTACTACCATGGTTTGAACAATTATCTGCGGAATATATTGTCCCATTGGAACATACAGAATTTATCGGTATTATTACGCTATCTGAGCGAACTAATTTAAAAGCACTATCTAATGATGAGATTGATTTTTTACAAAATATTAAATCAGCTTCATCAATTGCAATAGCTAATTCACTTATGTATCATAGCCTGAACAACTTAAAGAACAATTTAGAAGCTCTTGTAATGCAGAGAACTGAACAGCTTCAGAAAAAAAATGAGCAGATGGAATTTGAGCTTAAATTGGCTAAAACAGTGCAAAAAACATTATTGCCTGCAATACTTCCATCAAATAATCAATTATATGCATCAGTGTATTTCAGACCGTATATGGAGGTAAGTGGCGATTTCTTTATTATGGAACAATTAGATGAAACACATTATCTGATTGGAGTTGTTGATGTGTCAGGCCATGGGATCCCATCAGCGTTACTTACATCAATGATTAAGACAGAGATAGAAAATCTTTCCCGGTTATATAAATCTGCTTCAGCAATTTGTACACAACTTAATCAAAAACTTACACCTATATTACAAGAAAGTGGTTTTTATTTTACACTTTTTTTAGGCATTATTGATTTTGTAAATATGGAATTATTATATACTAATTGTGGCCACACTGATATTTATATTATAACGCAGAATGATACAGTATATCCTTTGACCACAGATTCACTGTTTATTGGGGCTGATGAACATATTCATTATCCAGAATGTTTGTTTGAACTAAACACCAAGGATCGTATTATTCTATATACCGATGGAATTACTGAAGCTAGAGCTAAAAGTGGTCACCTGTATGGGAATGAGCGTTTTACAAATATTCTTGTTGCATCGCGTGATTTTGCCCCTCAGGATCAAATTGATATAATTTTAAAGGACCTTGAAAATTTTCTTAAGTCTGAAGAAGGTGATATTCGCGATGATATTACCCTTTGTGTTATTGAAATAGGGGAGCCGGTTGCAGTGGAAAGCTATCTTAAAAAGGCATTTACGCTTTACAAAAAGAAAAATTATAATGAAGCATTATCAATTCTGAATTCAATAACAACAGTTCCACTTTCAGCTTCGTATAATTATCTCAAGGCAAAGCTTTTGATGAAAAATAAAAATTATGAGGAAGCTAAAAAGGCAATACTTCAGGCTCTGAAAGAAAAACCTGACCATAAAGAATTTAATTATTTATTTGGGCAAATATGTTTTGCTCTGAAAGATTACCAGACAGCACTAGATACATTTGCTGATTTGTCAATGATGCAACCATACAAAAAAAGTAATGAATTTATAGAAATAATAAAAAAGAAGGCAAATTAGCAAATAAAGTAAACAAAGCGGGGATAAAACCCCGCTGTTGTTGAATTATATTATTAGATTTTCACCAACCAATTTAGTAAATGACTCAATCGCTACACCCATTCCATAGCCT
>FMJZ01035316.1_pt1 | contig 13076 bp, 23 predicted proteins | sample 1987881 | NCBI WGS metagenome assembly FMJZ01 (sample SAMEA4378227, study PRJEB15110) | soil metagenome | biome: soil; feature: Field; material: Soil | place: India | collected 2015-03-11 | depth 0 m | reverse complement strand
TGGTCCTCCCGGTTGGACTCGAACCAACATCGTAGCGATTATGAGTCGCCCGTCGTGACCAATTAGACCACAGGAGGAATTATACTGCTAAAAGATCTTGACGTTCTTCTAGCTTCTTCTTGATAACTTTATTCAATCCAGGGTTGACCTTATACGCCTTAGGCATGAGCTCATGGCGAATAAAGTTTCTTGCGTAGCTGATATCCTTGTTGCTTGCGTCCTCAACCCAGGGAACATCCTTGCGCTCACACCAAGCGATAAGCTCTTTTTTTTCAGTGGTAAGCAATGGACGAAATACGTTTCCCCGAGTGTACGGAATAAGCTGAGGAGTTCCGTGAAGGCAACCCCAAACCCATGTTTCGGCGCAATCATCAAGGTTGTGCGCCGTAACAATCGGCGCAGAAATATTGCTGAAGAACCAGTACCGCTCGTTGCGCCAGTGTTCTTCCTTGCTAATTCCTTTTGAAGGATTTACCTTATCAATCTTTCCAGTTACGAGAGCAATCTTTTCCTTCTCGCAAAACTTCTTTAGAAATGCTTCAGCTTGGACGCTCGTCTCAGTTCCATGGTTGAAGAACACTGCCGTTACCTCATGATTGCGCATGAGGAACGTGAGAAGCGCCATGCTATCAACACCGCCGCTTACAGCAACGTGAATGCTTCGGGGAATTGAACCAAGAAGTTTAATCATAGAAAGATTATACAACAAAAGTATGATTGAAAAACTGGTAGCGGGGGCAGGATTCGCACCTGCGATCTTCGGCTTATGAGACCGACGAGAACGACTAGACTCCTCTACCCCGCAATTCTTGATTTTCCTGGTTGGACTCGAACCAACGGCCCCGTGAGTTCCACAGCTCAAGCTTTTTACGTTAGCCCGCGGACTAACAAGCTCTAATTTGGTCCTTTACCATGAGTGGACGAGCGCTCTAACCGACTGAGCTACAGGAAAGCTGGAGGAGATGGTGGGATTCGAACCCACGGGCCGTTGTTCACGACCTTCGGTTTTCAAGACCGACGCAATAAGCCACTCTACCACATCTCCATGTTAGGCGGCAGTACGTTGCCAGCGTGGCAACTAACGCCAATGTTTGGTGCCCCAGGAGAGACTCGAACTCTCAGTGCCCGATACTGGTACCCTCGGGGAGATTCGAACTCCCATGCCTCTCGGCGCTGCGTTCTAAGCGCAGTGTGTCTACCGTTCCACCACAAGGGCGTTATTCTTACGGTTTCTGCGTCACCGAAAAGCTACGGATCCGAAGGCTTGTTCGCACCTTATGATTTCGGTGCTACTTCCCATCGGCGAGATCCTCCGCTGGGGACCATGTAAGTAGGGGTTACCGCTGTTCGCTTAGAGGATTGCTCCTCGGACATGCCAATCGGCACTAATAGACCCCCAAATGATTGGTGCACTCGACTGGACTCGAACCAGCACCCGCAAATTTTGGTGCGCGAGGAGGGACTCGAACCCTCAAGCCTTTCGGCGCCACCCCCTCAAGATGGTGCGGTTACCAATTTCGCCACTCGCGCTCTATTCTTTCCAGTGCTAAACGTATGTGTTTGAGAATGACAGTTCGGACAAAGAAGTCTGAGATTGTCCCTAGAATTGTTCAATCTGTCTCCATCAATGTGATCAAGTTGAAGAACCAACTTTTTGTTGTTCCACACTGGAGGAATTCCACATTCGCTACATTCATCTTTGACTAATCCGTGCTGAAGCAGTTTGCGCTTCAGTCCTTGACCAGTCATGTAATGCTCACCACTGAAAATCTTTTCAAGAGGAATTTCAGCCTTTGGATTTGGCTTACGAGTTCCCTTTGCCCCTTGATTAGGGGCGTAAATCCCATATTCACGGCATCGTCGAATAAAAGTCGAATACATTAAACCTAGTTCTTGGCAAGCCTTGAACGCAGTTGGGTTATTCGCTATCGCTCTCTCAAGAGCATCCTTGCTAACTTCTATCCTACCACGCGCCATTTGAAAGACTCCGATAATTTCGGATATTTAGAGTCTTTCTAATCAGATTGGAGCGGGTAGAGGGATTCGAACCCTTCACTTCAAGTTTGGAAGACTCGCGTGCTAACCGTTGAACACTATACCCGCTTAAAATGGTCTCCGCCACAGGATTCGAACCTGCATCTTCCACGCCCCAAACGTGGTGACTTACCTGATTAGCCCAAGCGGAGAAAAATTCTGGTGGACCGGATGGGAGTTGAACCCACCACACGATGCTTGCAAGGCATCATCGCCCCCAACGGTACATGCCGGCCCAGGGATTATTGACAACAAAAAGTGTTTGACCGTATTTTCTTACCATAGAGAACAATCAAACTCCGGTTGTCGTATCTTGGTGGGCTTGGGAAGTGTTTCACTTCCGTCTCCCGCCCTAAACGGCGGGTGTTCTCGCCTAAACTACGAGCCCATAATCTTGGTGGGGCCCCAAGGAATCGAACCTCTCGTCAACCACCCACTTGTTTAGCGACAGCTGTTTTACAGACAGCCCGCGGGAAGGGACCCCAAGAATGTTTATTATTTTAAAGCATTCAACAGCACACCCAGTTACGAGGCAATTTACCCGCGAATGCTTTGAAATAACCATTTAAAAGCACACTATCTTTCTCACCCAGCGCGTCGGATGTTAAGACGGTCACCCGCACAGAAGCCAAGTGTGCTTTAAAATGGTGGGTGAGGTAGGATTCGAACCTACTAAGCCGTAAGGCAACGGGGTTACAGCCCGCCGCGACCCTCCCACTTCGCCGCTCACCCAAGAATCAAGATCCTAGCCTTCCTTCCTACGAACTCTGCCGTAGCCCACCCGTGGAACCTTTGATCAACTCCGGCCTCCGGTTGCTAGGAATTTCGTTTGAACAGTTAACTGTTCAAAATTAAAAACGCACACCAGCTTCCTCTTGAGGCTCTACCGTTTTTCGTGCGGTAGCTGGGCCTTGTACCCAGAGTGGGCGATAATCACCATCTTCAAACGTCCGTTGCGGGATAGGACTTGAACCTATCATTACCCGTTCCCGGAATCGAACCGCTTCCGACAGGATTCGTCCTGTCGTGCACCCCAGTGCTGACTCGCAAAAGGCGCTTGAAGATGGTGGGAGCTACAGGGATCGAACCTGTGACCCTCTGCTTGTAAGGCAGACGCTCGTACCGCTGAGCTAAGCTCCCAAATGTCTGCACTTAGTTTCTACTTGACGGCAATACTGGGCGCATCAGCACCGGTTCAAACCTACAAGCTTCAGTTCGTGCAGAACTGAATTTGGCTACCAAGTTTTTAAAGAACTTCGACAAGCTGTTTTGTTTGTCGATAAGGCTATTATAACACAGCCTTGCGCTTTGTACACTGTTAGATTGTAACAGCTCAATGAACTTGTAACAACCTTCAGCGTTCGCTGCTTTTGAAAGAGCTCAAGAAGCGCTTTCAGAAACAACAAGGGGAACCTCTTTGGGTTCCCCTGGTTTGGTCGGATACTTTCCGCTTACACCAGGGTTCCGCCTCCAGGGAGTGCCACCGCGCTACCCAGTCCGGCTGGATAACGCGATGTTAAGGATGATATAAGTGTAGCTTGCAAGGATTTCTCCACATGTTCAAGTATATGAATTATATATAGGAAATCCAAAAAGTAAACTACTTATCCTGCTTTTCTCATTAGACTGCGCACCTCGCCCGAACTTCATCAAGGGTCGTAGCGTTCATGAATTCTCCTCGATCATAAACGGTGACCATTGCATCCTCAAACTCTGAGTCAAGAGGACCAACAGGAACAGTCATGTACTCTCCAGTCATCTTGCTGCGCACCAGCGTCAGACGACCTTCCTTTGACCTCTTCCCAGGGTCAGTGACGGGGTTCTTGCTGATGCCTACCCACTCTTCATTCACAAGAACAGCGCTGGCCTTCTGCGCGAACTTGAACGTATCACGATTGACCTTCTGCAGCAGCGCTCCACCGGAGCCAAAGATGACGTTGTCAGCGCGAATGGAAGAAGCCCCATATCAGCACCACTGATTTCATAAAAGCGCTTGATCTCACGCTTGATATCATAGTCCATTGATGCGATGGTAGTAGGGTACCACACTGCTCTCTGAAGTGAAGTTTCTAGATAGCTTGATAGCCAGAAAAGATCAGGATCAATGCACTTGATGGTAACGATGGCGTTGCCGCTGCGAACAGGCGTTCCCTCGGGCACCGCGCGGATAGTGACAGGCAAGTAGCCATTGTAATGACTTACGACCTTTTCCTAGCCCTTACGGTAGAAAGGTTCACCGTGCGCTGAGGCAAAAGCCTCGGCTTCGTCAATCATCTCAGTCGTGATCTGAATGGTGAGATACTTCTTCAACCACATCTGCAAACCAAATGGAACGATGATGTCGCGCCGTTCGTTCGTGCCTCAATGTAGGAGAACATACCAATGATGTTCTTTGGATACGCAAAAGCGTGCGCGAGCTTGTAGCTGTCAACAGCTAGAATTGGGTTGTATCTTAAACAGGTATTTTACTGTACTTTATCCTGAAGTGGAAGTACCTTATGCCAGCAGATTGAAATACCGCCCTGAATTTCTTTTCTTTGTTGATCTTCAAATTCTACATAGTCTGAAAGAGCTCTGTATGATGGTGCGCTTAGGAGCTTATCAGTATCAATTTCGGGATAAATGCTCTTTACGAAATCAGCGACGGCGAATAAAGAAGTTGTTTCTTCGCGCTCATCTAGAAACTTAGTGAGCTCACCAAGAAGCGCCATCATTTGTTCTTTTGAGTAAAGAACAAATGATGGAATAAACGCGCTGTTTCTTGCTTTTTCTATCAGCTTAAAGTACTGCTCATGGTCACCTTGATACCACACCTCATAGCGCTCAAGGTATGGAATGTTTCCAGCTATAATAGGGACTCCACCAGCAGCACCAGCCGCCCAAGCCTTTATCGCCTCAAGCGAGCTGATTATCTTGTGCTCATCAGCTACTTGCTTAAGAGCATTTTTCCAAAAAGTGTCTGACTCCATCTCAATAAGGCGCAGCTTAAAATCTCCGTTAACGTAGAGGTTAATAAGATTTGAAATATAACCAAGCTGGGCAGTGTTAGTTATTGATAAGCAATAAACCCGTGGAACAAACCCCGCATCCTTAAATGATAGAAGAGCAACGTGCGCCTCAAGAGAACCATCAAAGAAAAGAGTAAGCGCTTCACCATATTCATCAAGCAGCTGCTTAGCCACTTTTGCGTTTTCTTCTCTCCATGATTTTAGCTTAGTAAGCTCATCTTTCGTAAAGTTTGACGGAAGATTCCATTCAGTTTTGAATGGTGCGAAAGAAAGATTAAGGTGCTCTAAGCCCTTATTAACTGGGTGCGTGTACGGGGGAACTTCCTCAACCTTCAACTTTACTTGAAGGTTGTCATATAATCCTAACGCGGGAGAATCATAAATTATTTCATCACTATATTTTTCTCTTGCTGAGAGCGCGCTGCTCTTAGTCTCGGCGATGGACTGTTTAACAGAATCCTGTTCAGCCGGCAGCTGCGCGGATCCTATCTTAAACCAGTTCTTTATCCTATCAAGTAGCTTCATTGTGCATAAATTATTTTAGAGCTTAAGTACGCAGAAAGCAAAATCAAAGTACTCTAAGCATTCCTGCTGAAGTTGCAGCGCTATAATCCCAAAGATTACAACTAAAAGAGCTAACAGCAAGTACCAGTAGATAATCCTCAAGAAGCTCCTTCATCATACTTCTTTTCAACTTTTCTAACGCTGTAATCAGTTTGGATGCGCTTGAATTTTTCCTTTAACATCTTCTCAAGAATCTCAGCATCTTCTTCAGTAATTTCTTTCTTCTCTCCCTTGAAAAGAATGTTGAGGTACTGCTGAATTCTTTCTTTAGCTGTGCTCATGCAAGCGTCCTAGCTAAAGAGATTCCGCTAGTTTGTTCAATGTACTGCTGCTCAACCTTATCTGATGGATAGAAAGCAATCAGCACTGCAGAAGCAGGAACGCTTAGATTATCAATAGCAGGATTTGAAAGAGTCCAAGGAACGAGAGCAAGACCAATCTGTCCAGGTCCTACCTGTTGGAATTGAAGAGTGTGGGGACGACGAAGAACGTATTCAGTTATTGAGTTAGTAAAAAGTCCATCAGTAGAAACTTCATTTCCACTTTTTTCCATCACAACCTCAGCAACAACTTCTTCACCAGTAACCATCTTAAATGACTTTACGCGCATGTTCTTTCTCCTATGATATGAAGTTATTTATCAGTTAATAGTATCAATGTTTATGATCTGACCTTTTACCTTGATGTCAGGCCATTCAAAGGTCTCATTCCACACCACGTCATCAAGGAACAGTACTTCTGTTTCATGCTGCCATGTTGCCCAAATATTCTTGAACAGTTGCCTGCAACAAAGCCTAAAGGCCTGGTGCTTGCTCCAGAAAGCTGAAGCCTCACTGAAATCCACTGTGTTGCGCTGAAGTCCTAGAACAGCGCAACACGTAGGAATGATCTCATCATCAACCGTAGGAATGCTAGATAGCTTTCTACCTAGGTGCTGCTCAATAAGAGGGCGAACAGCAGAATTAAATGACTGAAGTTCTTTTTGATTCCAGATAGCGAATGAAAAAATGTTAACGCTATCTGGATTAAAATCGTCTATGATTCTCTTAATCTTCTCAACGTTGATGAGCTCAGTCTTCCACCAACCATCTACAACTGGTGTTATGATGGTGTCTTCAAGATCAAGCCAAACAGATTTTCTAGTGGTCATCGCTGCACCAAGCAAAGTTTATTTTATTGTACAACACTCAATGTAACAATAAAATCTTAAGTTGTAACACTCTTTTGACTTTTTCCACAGACGCGCGTCATAACCATGCTGTGAATACTTCCTTCGGCAGGAGTTGAAAGCTTGTCGTCTTTTGACATAAAGTTCTCTAGAATTTTTTGCCCCTTATCAGACATGCTTACATCCCTTATGATAATTGACTTACCAAAGAAACAACTTGCTTTTGCTAGCATTATAGTAGCAACCACTTTGGTTCCCTTATCATCGATCTGAATTGGTTCAATAAAGATGGTTCTTGTTTGAAAATAAAAATCGCCCTTTTCATCAGGTTTAGTTATGTTATTAACATCTAACTGATGGGCTACTTTTTCATCAGTCTCAACTGTAACCCATTTTGATTCTGATGACTTATTTTGGGCGAGTGAATAACCGCCTACTAGCAGTAGTCCAACTGCCACTGCTACAAAAGTTGCTTTTATCTTCATTGCTGTTCCTCAGGAAGTTTTTAACTTATAGAATAGTTCACGAGTATCAGGAACTAGACCCTTATCCATTAAGATATCAAGGTGCTTTTGGGAAATTTTAAATGGTGCTGGTGGCAAAATTACGCCAAGCTTTTGGCGAGCCCAGTTTGAGCACTGTACCATATCAATTCTACCGTGCTGGTCAGAGAACGTATAGAACAATAGAAGTAAGTCAACCTCAAGATCAGTTAGATTAGACACCTGAACCTAAGAAAAATTTCAATGAAATATTTATTAAAAGCATAAAGGGGGCCGAAGCCCCCTTAGAATTTTCTGTTGCCAGGCATTCCTGCCCCGATAGCGCCATTAGGCAGCCATCAAGAAACGCTCATCGTTTGCGTTTACAGTTTTGCTTCATTTACGTCGATCGCCTGACGTGCCGCGTATGATCATCTCTGCAACCCTGTCGAAACCATGACTGGCCCATTAGGGAATATATTATCCTGGCTCCGGCTTTACGCTATCTACGCTCAGGTTCGGCCCTCATCATTTGTTTGGGCTTCAGGTTTAACCATAATATATTCTCTGGTGGACCAGGCGGGAGTCGAACCCGCGTCCAGAATCCTTCAAATCACTCCGAATTACGGCAATACTTGCATTATATCTTATGGTTCGTACGTTAAAAACTTACCATGCTCAATGATGTCAGCTAGAGCATCTAGCAGAGCCTTATTGTTCTTTATTGGTGTTGGGTAAAAGACTGTCATTTCATCCTTAACATTATCAACCATGGTCATGTCGACGTCGCGCTCATTGAGCTCATCCTCATAATCTTCAACTGGCCCTTGATCTTTATAGCCAAACTTTGACAACAAATCTGAGACCAGGTCATAAATGTCGTTATCACCACCCGGCCAAACTACTATAACACCAGCTGATGGAGCAGCAGCTTCTTTAAGCTGTGAGAGTTCCTTTACAAGCTTCATTTCAAAACCTCATTTTTATAGTGTCTAAAATTTCCTTAACGCCTTTAACATACTTGGCTGTAGTTAGCTTTGCTGAAGGGGCGCGAACATGAACTGTAATTGGTGAATGATACAGATCCTTAGATGCATCATCTCTACCAACGCTGACATCTAAATCATACAGCTTAGTGCCAGTTGCTTTTTCCCAATCATGTTTAATAACAGTTTCAATCTCTTTTGCTTTACTAAGATTTGGAATAAACTTGGCCTCGGCTCTCTTAGCTTGTGGTACGATGCTGAGGGCGTAGTCATTCCTAAATGAATCATGACCGATTCTGACCTTAAATTTCATGCCACTGTTTGCAATAATCTCTGGAAATTCAAGAGTTACCCATTCACGGCCATGATCAATAGAGTGCGAACCAGTTTTCCATGTTTTTACAGTTGCCTTGAATTTTTTAGCAACATCATTCTTGAGTGCCTCAGTTCCATTAAAGTGCGCGCCAGCTGCAGCTGCTCGCGCCTTTGCTTCTCGCTCAACCGCTCCAGGAAGATAGTCTGGATCACGAAGATCAACTATGCGGCCAACAGTGTGAATTTCTTGAATTAGCTTTCCCATTATTACCTCGTATAAACAACTTCAATCAGCGATGAAGAATCTTCTCTGTAGTATTCTATCTATCCATCAGCCACTGCTGCGCTTTCTGGATCACCAGTAACCGTGCCAGGATTATAAGCAACAGATGAAACTTCTCCACCAGTAGAAGTAGCAGTTTCAAGATATTCCAACTGCGATTGTGTTAAATTCATATCCACACTGCCTTACCAGTCTTTGGATCATAGCTGAAACCTCGGCAATCACCATACGACTTCTTCCATGGGGCTTTCTTAAGCGCTTCGTCGCGCGTCAGCCCCTTTTCTAGTTGAATTGATGTTGGCTTGTTAATGTCTTCTCTTATTGTTTTTAATTCTTGTAATTTCATGTTATCTCAATGAAGTACTCATTTGGTATTTATTCAAACTACTTCAAGAGTCAGACATTTACAAGCACCACCACTTTTCATAAACTCACTCATGTCTTGCTCAAAAACAGAGTAGCCTCTTGATGTTAGAAGGCTTTTTAGGTATGGTGTTATTTTAGGTAAAACGATAGCAGTATCAACCGATACTGCGTTACAAGCAAACTTCACAGCATCTTCTTCATGAACAGTGATAGCTTTATCCCCAAACATTCCTTTGATAACGTATTGTGCGTGATCATCAAAAGCACCTGGATACCAAAGAAGTTCACCAGTATCAAGAGGACAAAAGCAAGTATCAAGGTGATAGAAGCGTTGGTCAACTAGCTGAAGTGGTCTAACAATAGTTTTATTATCAGCAAAGATTGAATCAAGCCAACCCTTGCAACCTAATCCAGTCCTATATCCAAAGCCTAACCAAAGAGTGTCTCTTCCGTTCTTTTCAAACAGTGCATCTCCAGCGCCTTCGAACGAATGCGTTGTTCTAGGGCCACCTGGCTGCTCAAAAACAACATCAAAGCTGTGAATCATCCAGTTCATGAAAAATGGTTCTTCAGCCGCTCGTTCCAAGTATCTAAAGTAGCTTGGTATAAACTTGCCCTTGTAGATTAATCCAGCGTTCGCCGTAAAAACTGCATCTGGGCAGTAATCAGGCGGAGCTGGAAGAACAACCACGTCAACTCCCAAACCACAAAGGGTATTTCTAAGCTCACTCCACTGTTGAGCTGCTAGATGGCGATCTACTTTTCCAGCGTTGTTTTCCATCCAAGGGTTGATTACGTAATCAACTCCGAACTTGGACGGTGATGTCATTAGAATTTGTTTCATAGGAATGTTATAACAATTGCTCTAAGTGGTGGGGCAAAGCCAATTCCCGAGGCTGTTCTTTCTAACCCTTTTAGAAATAGCTGACGATCAAGGATCTTTTCTATTTCTACAGCACCAAATTCTACAGGCCCGCCTTCTTCAAGTGGTCTATCAATAGATAGAACTCGTTGGCCCGCATCATACCAAAGCGCCTCAGAAGTAGTGTAAAAACGTTCATGATGATGCTCAGACTTAGCCTGTGGGCTGTGGAAAATGTCTATCTGCATTTTATACCTCCTTTTCCAATGTATTTAGGTGGAAATCAATCACAATTCTTTCAGTCTTCTACAAAAATCAATAAATATTTTTACTTCTTAGAACTTATTTCGAAGGAATAAAATGCATAAGGTTACATTCAAGCAGTTTCAGGGTTTTGTTGATGGCTCTCTTTCTGAAGAGCAGCTCAATGAAATTTGGCCATTCTCAGATCCTAAGAAAAAGGCAGAAGCTGAAAGAATTAAAAAAGAGCTTGAAATGAAAAAGAAGGCTCTTCAAGCTCAAAAAGACGCTGCTTGGAAAGCAGCTCAAGAAAAAATGAAGGGTCATGGTGGCGGTCATGGTGGGGCCCCAGCAGCGAGAGCTCCGGGATCTTCTCCTCTTATGACTAAATCAACTTCACAAATGGGCGCAGGTGCAGCTCGTGCAGTTGAAAGAGACCCTTATGGAATGGCTTTTGAAAGCTCTATGTCTGATATTGATGCTGAACTGCAGCTGCTTTGGCCAAAGCTTGAAAGCGGTGAAGTTGATCTTTATGATATTCTTTCTTTCACACCAGAAGCTAGAAAACTTAAGATATCACAAAGGACGCACGACTATCTGCAGCACATGTATGATCAAAAGTCGCAGCACAGACGCCTTCACCCAGATGATGACTTTGAACAGATCATCATGCTTATGATGGATGATCTTGAAGCTGATTACGGTAAATAAAGATACGCGCAAAATGCAAAGGGGGCCTAAAGGCCCCCTTTATCATTTGTATAACCAACTTAGAAAGTTAAACCATAGCAGCTGAAGTTTGACGAGCAGCAGCTTAATGTCAATAAGAATCAGCTGCATCTTGTCCTCACGCTTCCGTGGTTTCTTCAACGAAGTTTACCGGAACCTTACGAACAATCGTCTTAACCTCGTCTTGCTTGGTAGTGACAGTCGTTGAAGGCTTGCGACCACGAGGAAGCTTGGAAACAGTTCCACCAAGTTCCTTAAGACGTGAACCAACAATTTGGTTCAGTGAGATAAGCTGCTTCTTGAGCTTCTTAACGGTGATGTTGGGGTCAACTTCTTGGGCAGCGGCCATAAGCGCCCCTTCATTCATGCGGAAGAAGTCGGGGTTGACGAAGTTATAGTTGCGGGGAACATCAAAACCCTGCGCACCAAGGTCGGTGCTTACGACGATTTCTACGCCCTTCCATGAATCAGCATGATCAGCAGGACGGGCATTCTTCCAGAAACCTGACGCAATTTGTGAAAGGATGACCTTATCAAACACTGCCTTCTGAACTGAGGTTGCGACTTTTAGAACTTTCTGCATTTATCTCTCCTAAAACAAAGTTGAACAGTACGTGATCGTTGTTCGATCATGATGCAATTATACAATCACCGTGCGTGATTGTAAACTGGATCACTCATCATAATCATCAGGATCCTCATCTTCGGTATCAATCCGAATGTGACCAAACGTCAGGACTCCATCGCTTTCTGAAGTAAGAAAGTCGCGCGGAAAATCGATAACGGCTCCTATCTCGACAGCGCGTTCTTCTGTGATGTTGGGCACATCAGACATCAGGATGCATCCAATGGTTCCAGAATCCACCCAGTAGCCGTTGCCGTGCTGATCAAAGTACTCCCCATCACCATGAGCGGTACCGTACATCGCAAAGCGCCGACCGTCCCTGAGAGCGAACTCACCATCTAAGCTCTTGTTGCCAGATATGGTGAGTTTGCAAACCTCGTCCCATTCTCCATCTGCCTCAAGCACATAGCAAAGATCGCCAACGAAGTACTTACCGGCGGGCATAGTCATTGCGCTGCTCCTTCAAACTTGACATCAGCAAGAATTTCTGGAAACGAACCAGCTTCAGCCAACCAATCCTCGTTCACAGACAGAACCTTCACAGTGAGACGGCCTTCATGAACTCGATAGCCATCCATTGAGCGAAGAAGCTCAATGGCGCTCAGCGAGTGATTTTGGGTGAGCAGCGCACCGTCAAGGTAAGCACCAGACCAATCGTTTCCAACCGCGATAACAAAGTCCATATCAAATCTCCATTTCGATGATGTCATGGCCTTGGGCAGTGCAGCTAGAACCATCTCGGTTCCACGCAAGCTCGTACCCTTCGCTGAAGAAGCAGTTTTCAACTCCATTGAACTCGATCACAGTGGTTCTGCGACCGTTGCGGAGAACCACGTCGACCTCACTGCGGTCCTTGAGCAGCTCAGCCAACTTAAGCGTGAACTCGTTGAACTGAGGCGTGCGATGCAGCATCGCTTGGTTTGTAACTTTCACTTGAACACCGCCATTGCAGCTTTGGTAGTAACGTTGAAGTCCTTGTTGAAGGGCAGCTTGGGACTCCACTCAACCTTACCATCAACAGTCTTGTAGGAGACCTCGTTCACAACCAGCCAAGTACCAGGGAACTGAGCGCCGGTTTGGTCATGGTAGCACTCTACTTGCTTACCAAGTTCTGAGTAGTTATCAGAAGCACCAGCGATGAAGTGAAGTTGCCCGTTGGGCTTCTTACAAACAACTACTGTGCCGCTGGGCCATTGATTGGGAATGTCTGCCAGTTCGACCTTGTTCTTGTCAAAGAGAACTTTTGCCGCGGGAAGAATCGCCCAGCCCTTGAACATATGAGACTCCTAGGAGAAGTTGCAGATTAGGCCTTCTTGCTCTTGGCCTTGGCCTTATTCTTGGCTTCGCGGGTGGCGGCCATCTTGGCCAGCGTTTCGGCGCGCTTCGCGGCCTTCGCAGCGACTTCGGCTTCCAG
>FMJZ01005043.1_pt1 | contig 13101 bp, 9 predicted proteins | sample 1987881 | NCBI WGS metagenome assembly FMJZ01 (sample SAMEA4378227, study PRJEB15110) | soil metagenome | biome: soil; feature: Field; material: Soil | place: India | collected 2015-03-11 | depth 0 m | reverse complement strand
CCCCTTCTCCACCAACTCGGCAAGGGCATTGAAAAACGCCTGAGACATTATAATCACTCATTGTCGGTTCGTCAATGTTCAAAGACAACAAAGCAATTTGTCCTTTTGCTCCAAGCCTGCATTGGACTTCAATACAAATTCAATGCAGAAACCGCAGACCCGTTTGCGTCTCATCCTTCAATTTCCACGATTTTGCCGGTCTCCCCAGATTCCCTAACTGCGAGGACGAACTTCAGCGTTTTCGCCCCTTCCTCAATTGGACACAGAGTTTCGCCATCGGTTTCAATGGCATTAAGCAAGTCAAGGGTTTCGGCAAGGAACAAATCCTTGTCGGAACCGATGGTTAAAGTTCGGACATGGGGCAAATTCGTTTGCACCAAAACTGCATTGTTGGCGTTTTCAAAGTCAACAGTGAAGTTTCGGGTCACAATTTTCCACTGGTTGATCCACTTGCCAGGGATTGCTCCGTTAGTGCCGGCAATTGTTGCGACAGCCCCGCTCCTGAACCGAACCAACGCAGCGCTCACATCTTCCGAAGTGTAGTTTGGAACTTCGCGATGGAAAAGGTTATCAAGGTGACAGAAAACCGAGACGGGGTCACCAAGTAAAAAGCGGGCGATGTCGTAGGTGTGGATGATTTGCTCAACGATTTGACCGCCGCTCTTTGATTTCTCCCGCCACCAAGGTGCGTGAAGGGAATTGCACATATACCAAGCGATGAGCAAACCAGGTTGTCCCGCTTCGCCACTCTCAATCATTTTCTTGACAGTTTGCACAGCCTCGCCGTGGCGGTTCATGAACCCGACCTGCGACTTGACTTTGTTCTCTTCACACGCTCGCACCATTCGGTTGGCAGTTTCCATGTCCAAAGCAATGGGCTTTTCAATGAAGATGTGCACCCCTGCTTTTGCCGCAATTTCAACTTCATCGGAGTGAGCGAATGGTGGCAGGCAAATGTAAAGGATGTCCATTTCCACCAGTTCAAACATTTTGCGGTAGTCAGTGAAAACCTTTGCACTGCCTTGAGCGTAGCGTTCATTGAAATCCTGCGCTCGCTGCTCTTCAATGTCGCAGAAAGCGACGAAGTCCATGCGACCCGTTTTCAGAATTGTTCGGGCGTGAGCGTTTGCGATGCCTCCACAACCCAAGATCCCGACGCGGTAACGCTTTCCAGCCATTTCCCTTTACCCTCCTTTGGTCACTTTTGGTGCCACAGAACTATTTTGGGATTGACCGCTGATAACGATGTAAGACAAAAACCTGCAAAATTTGGGCGTGGGCTAAATCCAAATTGTGAAAGAGGTGAGATGATGGGACGGAAAGGTGTGATTTTGGCTGCAGGTAAAGGGACAAGGCTTCGCCCCTTGACAGAAAAAGTTCCGAAACCGCTCATTGAAGTCGGCAAAAGACCTTACCTCGCTTATTTGCTTGAAAGGTTTCGCTACGTTGGTTGCGATGAAGTTTTGCTCATTGTCGGGCACTTAGGCGAGCAAATTGTCAATAGGTGCGGTCAGGAGGCATTCGGAATGAAACTCCGTTACGCTTGGCAAGTTATCCAAGATGGAACTGCAAAGGCATTGCTTCTGGCGGAAGAGTTCGTCGGCGATGGACCTTTCATGATGTGCTGGGGCGACATCGTGACCGCACCAGAAAATTACATCGCTATGTGGGAACGTTACGAAAAAGGAGATTGTGCAATGGTCATGCAGGTTAACTGGATGGAAGAGGTTTCGGCTGGCGCGGATGTGACCCTTGACGGTGAGCGAGTTGTTGACATCGTTGAAAAGCCGCCGGGACCAAAACCCGGCTGGAACCAATCTGGGCTTTTCGTCATAAGCCCTAAAATTTTTGGCTACCTCAAAAAAGTCAAGCCATCAAATCGTGGCGAATACGAGTTCACCGACGGCGTCAAGTTGATGCTTCAAGCAGGAGAAAAAATCGTGGCAGTGCCCGTGAAAGGCTACCGATTTGAATTGGGAACTTGGGAACAACTCCGAGAAATTGAGCGAAACATCCACTTGCTCACTATGCCCCCAATGCCTTAGGTTTGGTGGAACTTGTCAGTGGGAACAAGCGTCTTCTGTAAAAGGAGATTATAATTTTCGGAAATGGAGGTGTTTGACCGTGCGAATGTTCATTGCGTGTTTGTTTGCCATTACGGTTTTGTCAGTCCTGCCCTCAGCGCAGCAAAAGAAGCCGTCTTCCGTCCAAGGTGAAGTTGTTTGCCTTACATGCTATATCGCTCACGGCGCAAAAGGAGCAACTCACGCCAAGTGTGCGGCGGCTTGCATCAATAAAGGGTTGCCAATGGGCATTTTGATGAAGGATGGGAAATTGTTTGTCGCTTTGGAAGACCACGCCAACGCCGATGCTTACCAGCAACTCAAAAAGTTTGCAGCAAAAACTGTAACTGTCACTGGAGTAGTTGTGTCAAGGGGCGGAGTTACGGGCATAGCGGTGCAAAAGGTCAATGGCGCTGCAGCAGCAAAAGCGCCTTCGGCAAAACCGACCAAAGTCCAGTATGTTTGTCCGATGAATTGCATCCCTCCTCAGGACAAACCTGGAAACTGCCCCAAGTGCGGGATGAAGTTGGTGAAAAAGGGATAGAGCAACACAATCCAACGACGGCTTAATCGGAGGCGAATGGACGATGCGGCGTCTTTTCACTCACTCAACAATTGGCAGCATCACACTCCTGCTGGTCCTTTATCTCATTTTGTTCAATCGCTTCGGTCCCGAAGGCTTTCACGGGATTGTCTGGAAATTGCGCCGTCCGGGACAGATGAGCGTCGTTGAAGCGTTGGCGATGGAGATGGAAGCGATGAAACCGCCTGAAGGTGTCTTGCCCGTCGCCACCGAAATTGTTAAGCCTATGCCTTTTGAAGTTGCTGTCACTTACACTGGCACGGTAGTGCCGCTGAAAGAAGAAGTTGTCGTTGCCCGTGTTACTGGTCGGCTGACTTGGATGCCTTATTACGCTGGCGACCGAATTCGCAGGGGAAAACTTATCGCCAAACTGGACAATGCAGGTGGCGAATACTCTGCCCGTGAAGCCGAAGCCGCTTACGGTGCCTTGGCAGCCCTGCACGAGCGTCACATGGCTGAAGCAGAGCGAAAGCAAGCGGAAGCGCAAAAGCGTCAAGCACAAGCAATGGTGCGAGCGGCGGAAGCCATGCGAGCGGAAGCCGAAAAAATGGTTGCTGAAAAGCAAGCGATGCTCGCTGAAGCGCAAAGCATGGCTCAACAAGCAAACGCTGGCGTGGATGAAGCGGAGCGAAATTTGAAATTGGCGCAAGCGCAGTTGCGTGAATCAGAGCTCATGGTAGCCGCGTTGGAAAGCGAATTGCAAACTGTCAAAGAACAAATCGCCGAAGCCGACTCCGAGTTGGAGCGCGCCCGTCAGGAAGTTGACGCTGCAAAGCAAGAGTTGGCGATGGCGCAGGCCGACTTGACTTATTGGCAAGCAGAAATTGAACGAGCGAAAACCCTCTACGAGCAAAAAGCAATCTCAAAGGACGAATTGCAACGAGAACAAGCACAATATGAAACGGTGAAGGCGAAAGTGAAAGCAGCAGAGGCGAGAGTCCGTCAGGCTCAAGCGATGGTGCGAGCAGCGGAAGCTAAAAAGCGTCAATCCCAAAACACCCTCAAACAAAAAGAAGCCGAATTGGCTGCAGCGAAAGAGCGAGTAACGCAAATGCAAGCGATGTTGGAAATGGCGCAAGCGAAGTTGGCTCAAATGAAAGCAATGGCTCAAGCGGCAAAAGCGAAAGTTGAGCAAGCAAAAGCCGCTTTGGAAGTGGCAAGAGCGAAAGAGAAGCAAACAGCCGCTGAAGCGGAACGAGCACAAGGGATGGTGCAGGAAGCACAAGCGAGTGTCCTCCGCGCCCAAAGACATGTCCTTCACGCTGAGGCTTTAAAAGCACAAATGCAGGCATCATTGGCGGCAGCGAAAATTGTCCGAGGTTACACCGAAATCCGCTCACTCACTGACGGTTATATTGTTGAGCGTTTGGTGTCGCCTGGCACTTTGGTGACTGCAGGAACTCCCATCCTGCGAATTGCGCAACTTGACTATGTCCGAGTCCAAGCCTTCGTCAGTGAGAAAGATTTGGTAGGCATTGAACTCGGAACACCATTCGTTGTTGAAGGGGTAAAGGACACAGGGCAAGGGGGGAACTCCTCCATCGCAAAAGTCACAGCAATTTTCCCATACGCTGACCCAACGACAAGGACAGGCTTGGTTGAAGCCATCGTGCCCAACCCAGACTTGAAGTTTCTACCAGGGCAATCAGTTACCGTGAAAATTGTCAAGCAAAGATTTGACGATGTTCTGACCGTCCCCAACAGTGCCATCACTCAATTCAACGGTCAACCTGCCGTTTGGGTTGCTCTCAGCTCAAGCACTTCACAGCCGACCGAATACACTTGCCCAATGCACCCTGAAGTTCGCTCAGACAAACCGGGCAGATGCTTCAAATGCGGGATGGATTTGTTGCCGACGAAAAGACACGCTGCACCAGCAAAAACCGAATACACTTGCCCGATGCATCCTGAAGTTCGTTCGGACAAGCCGGGCAGATGCCCCAAATGTGGGATGGATTTCGTGCCGACGAAAAGACAAGTTGGAGATGTCAAGGTGGCATCGTTGCGGACAGTGAAGTTGGGTGCAACGGATGGTCAACGCACTGTTGTCTTGAACGGATTGAAAGAAGGGTCTGAAGTCATCGTGCGCGGTTGGCAATCTCTCAAAGAAGGGATACCTGTCATCGCTGTCAAGGAAGAGGAATTGCCACAGGTTTTGTCAACCTCACCCGCACAACAAGGTGATGGTCACCAACATGGCGAACATTGAAGAATGTCGGTCACAGATTACGTCCTGCAACGCCTTATGTTCCTTGCTTACGAGGAATTGGCTCCAGCAAGAAGAGGATGTGAGGATGGCAGGAAGCAAGGTCACTAACTTACATGACACCTTAAAACTTGCGGAACTCAAAGATGACATTTCGGGGCTCAAAAAGGAGCAAAGTTTTCCGTCACCGAAATTCCTCGTGAACTTCGGGATGATCAAAGTCTTCCACATCCATCGTCAGAAACATTGTCAACCTCGCTTTTCACCGTTGCAAGAAAGCCAGCAACGATTCCATGACCAAACAGTCCAGTTCCTTAAACGGCGGCATGTTGGCTTGCCAACGCAGGTAGGCTTTTGTCCAGCCTTGTGTTGTGAGTGGGGCAATGGTGCAGGCTTGCGCAAAAGTGCTCATCGCAGCCGATACCTCTTGCTTGCGCCTTTGCAGCTCTGTCTCAATAGCATCCAACCCTCCCTTGACACTTCGCACTACCCTTTCCATTCCCGCATTGCGAGCGATGTCGTTGATCCAAAACCGCAATTGTTGCAAAGAACTCAACTGTCGGTCGATGAGTTTAAAGAGCAATGCTCTCGCTTTCGCCAAGGAAACCTCTGGGACGACAAAAAGAACGCCCAATTGTCGGCACAAGTCCACTATCCGTTTCAACACCGACCGCTCCTCCCACACGTAGCCAACGATGAAATTGGTTTCCGCCATCAACATTGCATCTACTCGCTTCGCCGATGTTCTTCTCGCCATTCTTCAGCCCACCTTTTACGAACTTCTAACGGCCAGAAATGGATCTCGTCGATGTTCCTCTTTGACATTTCGTTATCGCCTCCTGGCGCAGATTTTAGCACTCATGGTTCTCACCAATTTTCGTCACCCTGCATTCCTTCAAGGCTCTTTGGGGTTGGAACTTTGGGAAAACAGAATCCACAAATCCCAGCAGAGAACTAAAGGGTTGGTGATGGGTTATGACTGAAGACCGATACACGCTTCGGGGCGTTACACCATTGCACATGATTCACAAGTGGAGCATTGAGCACCCGTATGCAGTCCTGTCGTTTTGGGCTTCCGTCGTTATCCTCGCCATCTTGGTCGTCGTCACAGGTTATTTGCCTCGCCGCATCATGCCGTATGTTGAACAGCCCCTCATCGCCGTTGTGACGATGATGCCAGGCATGTCCGCTCAAGAGATGGAACTTTACATTAGCAAACCGATTGAAGAGAACCTCGTTAATGTCCGCGACCTGCGCTTCATTCGCTCTACCTCTCAAGACGGTTTATCTATCGTCACGTTGGAGTTTGCATACGGCACGGACATGAAACGAGCCTACAACGAAGTTTTGTCGCTGTTGAATGTCATTCAAGCGAACTTGCCGCCGACAGGTGCGAACCTAAAACCGTCGTGGGTCATTCCCATTGACCCTTTGAACTTGCCTATCCTGACTTTCGGCTTGACGGGTGACCCTCAAAAGGGTTGGGACATGTGGCGGTTAAGGGAGTTCGCTGACAACATAGTTGTCAATAGGCTCAAACGAGTGCCTGGCATCTTTTCTGTCTCCACTTTTGGAGGCTACAAGCGCCAATTGCACATTGAAGTTGACCGCAACAAGTTGGCAGCCTATCGCCTTTCTATCACCGACATCGTTGATGCCATCAACCGCTTCAGCACCGCTCAACCTGCGGGACGATTGACTTTTGACTCCAACGAGTTCGTTATCCGAGTTGACAATCTCGTTCAGCCTAACACAATTGACCGCTTGCTTGACATCCCCATCGCTGCTGTTTCGGGGAATGCAGGACAAGGAACGCAGGGTGTTGGAGCAGGCGGTGCAATGGGAGCAGGGGGAATGGCTGGAAGGATGGGTTCTTCACAAACAATGACCCGTGCGGGCGAAATGTCCTCGGCAACGATCTCGGGCTTTCCTTTCGCCATTCTCCAGCCAACAATTCCCAATCCTCAACTTGCTAAGCGCATCGTTTATTTGCGGGATATCGCAAGAGTTAGTGACAGTTACTGGGAGCGAAGAAGTGGATACTTTTTTGTCAAGGGACAGGAGAGCAGCAATGGCAAGGAGACAAAGGGACAAGGTGACAAGGAAAAGCAAACGGCACAATTTGCTTCAGCCCAAATGGGGCAAATTATTCCTGCCATTGAAGTGGCTGTGCTTCAAGAACCGGGTGGAAGCAGCGCACAGGTTATCCCCCGCGTTATGAAAACCATAGAAGAGTTGAAGCGGGAATATGATGGCGTGAATTTTGAAGTCACCTACGATAACTCCCGCTTTGTCAACCACTTGACTTTCAAAGTTTGGGAGGAGTTGGGTTTAGCGGTTTTGTTCACAGCGTTGGTCGTTCTTTTCTTCCTCGGCGAGTGGCGTGGGACATTGATTGCTCTCATCACCATCCCGACCTCGTTGGCCTTTGCGACGCTAATGCTTGTTCCCTTCGGTTTCTCTCTCAATAGCGGTTCGTTGGTTGGATTGCTGTTGAGCATTGGTCGGCTTGTTGACGACACCATCATTGACATTCACGCCGTTGAACGGTATTTGCGCAGGGGTCTTGATCCCAAAACAGCGACGATAGAAGGAATTGCCGAGGTTCGGCTCGCCGTTATCGCTTCAACAGCAACTTTCACCCTTGCCCTCATCCCACTACTCTTTTGCGGTGGCATCACCCAGTTGATGTATGTTGAGTTGGTTTATCCGCTTTTGTTTGCCCTTGGAGCCTCCATGCTCGTTTCCTTTACCCTTACGCCGATTTTGTGCGCTAACTGGCTACGCCGTCATGAGGAGGGGGAACGAAGGCACTTCCTCTTACGCTTGCTTTATGTCCCCCTTGACCCAGTTCAACGCTTCCTTGACAAACTTGAAAGTGCTTACAGCCGAGCCATTGATTGGACATTGCGAAACAGGTTCGCCAACTTAGTTCGTATCACTGCAACCATCTTGATTGGATTTGCTTTCTACCACTTCATTGGGGGTGAGATGATGCCCTTGGGCGATGTCGGGCAAGCCTTCGGAATTTTGGAGATGCAGCCTGGAACTTCTTATGCCGAAACGGAACGAGCCGCTAAACAACTGGCACAGATAATCGCCAAGCAACCCGAATTAGAAGTTGCTTCCATTGAAATCGGTGCGGAAACGATGCTTGAATCTTGGTCGCCTTACTTCACTGGCTACCAAATGCCACAAGTTAACGGAGCCGCTTTCATGCTGACCTTCACCGAGAAGGAACGGCGAAAGCGCGATATTTGGCAAATTATTGACGCCATCTATGAAGAGGCAATGGGCACCATCCCTGGGATAAGAAGGTTGCAAATCAAGGAGATGGGCGTTGATGTCATGGCGACGGCAGCAGCACCCATTCACATCCTCATTGCAGGCGAGAACTTCGAAGTCCTGCACCAACTTGGGCAACAGTTACTGGAAATCTGCAAGACTGACCCGTTGCTCAAAGAGAACTTTTTCCAACCAGCGCTCACTTGGACCCTCAACCCCAACGCTTACAAGTTGGAGTTTGATTTGCCTAAATTGCGGGAGTTAGGTTTGACACCTGCTGATGTCGCGCAGCAAGCATATTACGCTCTCACTGGCGGATTGACAAGTGAGTTCTATCGGCTTCCGAATGTCAGGCAATTGACTATCAGAGTTAGGCTTGAAGAGCAACAACGAAGGCACTTGGGCGATTTAGCAAATTTGTTCATCGCTACACCCGATGGTCGGCAAATACCTTTAAGCCACATCGCTGAAATCCGTCAAGAGCCCATCCCAACAGCCATTGAGCGCGATGGATTAAGACGCGTCATCGGCATCACGGGTTTCTATCGTCCCAACAAACTACCCAGCATGGACTTAGCGATGGAAATTGAAGCACGAGCCTTTCAACACCTCAATTTCCCGCCTGGCTACACCATTGAAATGCGGGGCGACATGACGCAGATGATGGACAGTTTCCGCAGGCTCTTTCTCAGTTTGCTCTTGGCGGTCGTGTTCATGTATCTAATTCTTGTCGCTCAATTCCGAAGTTTCCTGATGCCGTTCCAGATGGTTGCTTCGTTGCCACTGGAGTTGACAGGTGTGTTCTTCGGCTTGTGGTTAATGAAGATGCACTTTTCTTCGGTTTCCATCATGGCTGTGATTGTGCTCACTGGAATGGACATAACGACAGCCATTTTGCTCATTGACCTCATTATGCGTTACCGTGAACAGGGAATGCCCCGCAACGAAGCCATTAAGCGTGCATGTCCCGAACGGTTGCGACCGATTTTGATGACATCCTGCACGACGATGGCAGCAATGGTTCCACTGGCGTTTTTCCCAGCGGGCGGTTTGGATGCCTACCAATCGCTGGGAGTCGTCGTTATCTTCGGTTTGATTGTCGGCACATTCCTGAGCCTCTTTGACATCCCGATCATGCATACTTATGTTGACGATTTTGCTCAGTGGCTGAACAGAGTCATTTTGAGGCGAGGGGAGTAGTGGTAATGGTTATGAAGCGGCAAAAAGAAATCAAACCCTTTTGGCTTCGCAATGGTATCGGTCCTGGCACGATAGCGATGCTGGTGCTGCTTGCCTTTTTGCTTTGGCAGCGGCAGCAGCAAACGCACCCCGTCGCCCCCTTGCCTCCTTCACCCACAAAGACACATACCTCTGCACCCCTACTAAGGGAACCCAAATGGCTTTTGGAGCATGCCGACGAGTTAGGGTTAACTGACGGGCAACGGGAGAAACTGAGGGTATTGCAGCGTGATTACGAACAGCGAACAGCCGCTTTGCGCCAAAGACTGGACAAGGTTGGCAAAGACTTCCAACGCTTCATGGACGAAGCGCAACGAAAAGGGAGAGCAATGACGGTTCATGAAATCCAAAGGCAAGCAAAGGATTTGTCAAGTTTGTCTTACTTGATGGCTCAAGAGCGAAAAGCCGTTTGGGAACAAGGGTTGATGGTTCTGACTCAAAAACAAAGAAAACGAATTACCAGAAGCCCATCACCCTTGGACTGAGATGCTCCCCTCTGCCGCTAAAAACAGGTTTTAGACGAGACAGGCTAAGCCTATTTCGTTTTGCCAAATTTTGAACTTCTCAGAGCCAGGGAAGACAGTGGTGATAGGAAAAGCAACAGCGTAAAGGAGAGAAGAGAGATGCGACGAATGACCTTTACGGTTTTGCTCGCCTTGCCATCGCTATTGTTGGCCCAAACTCAACCTTCCAACCTTCTGTCAACCAGACCGAAGATTGAAGGCAAGTTGAGTTTGCGACAAGCAGTTGAAACTGCCTTGCGGGAAAGCCCCTTTTTGCGAGGAGCTGTCGCTGAGTTGAAAGCAGCCGAAGCAAAACTGCAAATGATGCGTTCCGAAAAACGACTTCAACTTTCTGTCAATACCTTCACCAGTACTGGCACTGAAGGCAACATTTTGACATCCCCGACGACCGTTATGCCTTCTGCCACTATGTTGCTGCCCCGCCGCTCCTTCGTTGATGTCAACGCTATGCTCATGTTTCCTTTGTTCACTGGCGGTCGGTTGGAGGCACTTATCCGTCAATCCGAATCGTTACGCCATGCTACCCAAGCACAAGTTGAAGCGATGCGCCTTGACGTCGCTTTGGAAACGAAAATCGCCTACCGACAAGCATTGCTGATGCGGCAAACGGTTCGAGTCGCTGAAACATATGTTCAGGCAATAGAGGAGCGAGTGAGGATTGACAAAGTTGCAGCGGATGTCGGACGCATCCCAGAATTTTGGGTTTTGCGCTCCCAGGCAGAATTGGCAAACGCAAAACAAATGCTTGTCAACGCTCAGCGAGACTACGAAATTGCCATTTTGACTTTGAAAACGGTTATGGGTGTTCACCCCGATTCTCAGGTGGAGTTAACTGACGAATTTAGCGCCGATGAAGCGCTTCCAATTCCGCTGGATCGGGAAAAATTGCTCGCCATTGCTTTTGAAAACCGCCCAGAAATTCGCCGCACAACTCAACAAGTGAACGCACAAAGTTTTGCGCTGGAAGCAGCCAAAGCCTTATACGCACCGCAGGTCAGTTTGATGGCTATGGCAGATTACATGAGGGGAACGGGGGGCATGAGGCAAGGGACAGGAGGCTACCTCGTCGGCATAGTTTTGGGACTACCCATTTCTGACGGTGGACGGAGAAAAGCAACTGTCAACGAAGTAGAAGCGATGAGGGAAAAAGCGTTGGCTGATTGGGAGCAAATCAAATTGCAAATTGCCCGCGAAGTGGATACAGCGCTTAAAGAAATCCTCGCTGCCCGACAAAATATCCAGACAGCACGAGCAGCCCTTCATGCTGCCGAAGAAGATGCCCGCGTTGCGAAAGTTCGTTACGAAGCAGGACGAAGCGTTTTGGTTGAGTATTTGGATGCGATTGCAGTATTGGTGCGAGCCGAACTCAATTACGCTCAAGCCCTCTACGAACAAGCAATCGCTATTGACAAACTGATTAGAGCGGTAGGGATGTTAGAGTGAAAGGGGTTCAAAATCGCAGGACTTGTCCCCACCTCACCTTAGCAGCGTCGTGGCTTTTCCCAGACGGTCGTCAACTAACTCCAAGCCACTGTCGTCCGCTTTACTCACACTGCCTGAATTTGTGGCCAATCCAACTCAACGCCTTGCGCCTTAAGCAAATTTTGAAACTCCCGCAGTAAAGTTTCTTGCTCGCGAACTTGGTGCGGGTAAATTTTTCGCTCCAAGCAAAAGGCTGCAAGTGCTCCAGCGGATTCTCCAATGTTCCACTCAACAGGGTGAAGGCGATAGCAACCGTTGGTGATGTGAGTTGTACCGATGTTTTTGCATGCTGGCAGTAAATTGCGAACGCGAACGGGCAAAAGCGCACCCAACGGGATTTGGAACGGATAAGCACTGATGTCAATGTAGTTGTCACCACCCGTTGAAGGGTGAAGGTCAATTCGGTAGCAACCGACACCAACGCTGTCATCAAACTTTTCAGCGCCCTCCTTGCCCATCGCCTTCCTAGCTTCAACGCCGACATGCAATTCCGTGATAGTGAAAACCGCTTTGATGCGTCGGCTCTCACGGATGTAGGGGTATTGGGCGAAGCCATCTTCAGTGCCAGTGATGTCAGGACGAAGGAATAAGCCGGGGTAGCCAGCACTACCATCCGGTCGTGGTGCTTCGGTTTGAAGCCAGTAAAACAAACTCAGCGAAAGTTGTTTCGCTTCCTTCAGCGCCAAATCAACTTCGCTTGGTTCGGAACAAAGTTCGGGTAAAATCGGTCTCAACCAGTAATCGTTTTGCGGCCAGTTGACAATTGTCACTTCAAAGGGCATCGCATCTGGCGGGTAATGGTCTTTGGAAACGATGCGCCTGTAGCGCCACAGGTCTCCTTCGCCCTCTTCAGGGAACAAAACTCGCTTATGGGGCTTAAGGGTGATTGGATGTGGATGCGTCCAATCAAGCAACTTGCCCGTCCACTCTGGAACGAGTTTCGGGACATAATCGCGCCAAAAATCGTAATCGTAAGGTTTGTCAATGACATGGTTTCCTTTCGGGTCATAACTCATTGAGAAAACCCAAGTTATCGCTTGCATGTTGTTAGGTTGAGGTTCGCTTTTCGCATGAGGTTCTCCAGTTTCCTTTTGGCTTTCGGCACCTTTCACATATTCAGTTCCTGTCAAGGGCAACAAATCGCCGAGTTCGGTGGCGTCCAGAAAGCAGTCAGCATAAATTGTTTCGCCCTCGCCGGTTTCCAAATTTCGCACCGTCACTGACTTGACAAAATCTCCATCAAAATCGGCTGCAATGGGTTTGCGTTTGAGCAAGATGAGCAAATCGCCACGAGACTGAGGGTAGGAAAGCATAAGTTGCAATGCTATCAAGGCGACTTTTGGCTCGCAGCAAAGCCGTGAGACATAGCCTTTCCCAGGGTTAAGGTGAGGGTCAAAACGGGAGGATGGCAGGAGGGGATAGTGCTCTCGGTAAATTTGTCGGATGAGATTGCGAAGTTGACGGTAACGACGGGTGCAGCCGAATCGCTCAATCCAAGGGTGCTCGTCGGGTGGGACCGCTTGTGAAGTCAATTGACCCCCAACCCAATCTGTTTCCTCTGTCAAGATGACTTTTCGTCCCAACGAAGCCGCAGCCAAAGCAGCAGCACAGCCACCAAGCCCGCCACCGATAATTGCAATGTCGCACTTCCACTCTCTCATCGCTTCTCACCTCCAATTTGGGTTTAAAGCCATGACAAGTTTGAGGCAATTGTTACAA
>FMJZ01054555.1_pt1 | contig 13120 bp, 18 predicted proteins | sample 1987881 | NCBI WGS metagenome assembly FMJZ01 (sample SAMEA4378227, study PRJEB15110) | soil metagenome | biome: soil; feature: Field; material: Soil | place: India | collected 2015-03-11 | depth 0 m | reverse complement strand
TTATTGGGGTTTTCCCGTCATCTGCTAATATCCTTCCTGAAACTGTAGCTCCTCTTTTTACATAAATCTTCACATCGGTTATGCTTTTTTCCTTCTGGAGTTCTATATATTGAGGATATTTATGAGGAACATAATAATCAGGAAGAGATGCAAAGGTGCTTCCAATTTTTACCTCATACTCTCCTTCGAAAAGGTTTTTAATTGCGAAATTTCCATTTTTGTCAGTTTCGGAAGAGAGGTATCTTCCCTGGTGAGAAATTACAACTCTTCTATTAGGAATCCCTTTCCCTGTATCATATCAATGACCTTTCCAGAGATTGGCATTAGAAGTTCTGCTCAGAGTTCGCTCATTTTAAAGAGAAGGGCAATGATAGAAATGAGAAGTAAAACCATTGAACCTAAAAAGGCTCTTTTAAGATTTTTGTCTACCATTCTAACCTTCCTTAAATTGATTTTGCAAAATCTATATATTAAACTTTCCCATTATTTCCAAACTCATCCCCCCTTTCCTTTCTAAAAACATTTCTTCCTTGAATAGTTTATCATATCGAAGGGAAATTTTGATGTCAGGTTCATTTGAAATTTTGTTTAAATTTGCCCATAGAGTCTTCACTTTTTCTGAAGACTTTTCAGTTAAATTTTTTATTTCAACATTCAATAAGATAGTCGGATGAGGATTCTCAGAGATGCTGTATGTTGTCATTTCCAAGAGGTGGTGGAGGAGGCTGGCACTCATCTTTATCATTACATATTAAAAAAACATTTAAGAGGAGAACGGACAATACAGAAAAACTCAAGAATCTTTTCTTCATGCTTCCCTCCTCACTTTTCATACTTTACTTTTATTGTTTTTCCTATTTTAAATTGGGCTTTGTTTTCTTTCTCATCGATGTTCCAATTTATTTCACATTTATAAATTTGTATTATAATCTTTAACAATTTACTTTTTAGAATGGCTTCTTCTAACTCTGTTTCTTTCAATAAAGAGTATGAAAATATGTCAATTTCTTCTGAGCACACTGAGTTTTTTGTAAATATAAAGGGGGCTTCTCCTGCCCAGCCTTTATAAGCTAAAGTATCTGAAAACCAACGTGATGCTTTTAGCAATATTTTTCCATTTTTGGAATAAAAAGAAGTCCTACCTTTAATTCCAATACTTCTACTGCTAATATAGTTAATTCCCATTATAGCTGGTGGGACTTTTATATCTTCACCGTTATATCTAAAATAAATCTCAATTTTACAGTCTATTCCCTTTTCATTCCAATCTTTTGGTATTAAATCTCTTTAGGATATTTAATTGAGACAAATTCAAATAAAGGCTTTTCTTCCTTTTCTACAAATAGAAATAACACTAATAAAATAAAAAGAAAAAATTTCTCCATCTTCATTTGGCACTCCTTATTTTATTGACATAATGTGGAACAATTTTTGTTCTCTTTCTTTGTTAACTTTGTTTTCTATCCATTCGAAAGAGTGTATCACAATCCAATATCGGGCTTCTTTAGAGGTTTTATAAAACTCGATCCGAATTGCTTCTTTTCATTTCTTAGCGACCGTCTTTTTGATGCAACCTTGCGCATCTTCTGGAAGACAAGAGCTATTAACAGCTTGAAAAGCTGCTTCGTCAAAAGTCTTCTGTAGATTATTAAAAATCTCTTCAAGGGTTAAAATGTCAGTATCATATGCGATATTTATTATTATTTTGAATCCATGCTTGGTAGTCCAATTAATGTCTTTATAAGGTTTTAATTCAAAAGGAAAAGTTAAAGCACAAAAAGAAAAGCTCAGAAACATTAAGGAAATCAATCTTTTTATACTTCCAATCATTTTTTCTCTCCTCCTTTCCATGAGCAGGTCTATTCTTTTTCAGGTTCAACAGCGATTTGAACGAGCAATGTTTTTCCTTTTTCTACAGTTACATCTCTCCATATTGTTTGATCGGATGCAGGGGGACTCACTGATATTTTGTAAAGCCCTGGTGCCAACGCTAAAAAAGAAATTTTACCATTTTCTTCCGTGGGTCCTCCCATTGCATCCTCACCAAGTATAAGTACGAGTGAACCTTTTACAGGCTTTCTGTCGGCCGAAGAGATTACTAACACTTCGATTCCAGTTAGGTCATCCATATCAATTAAAAAATCTATTCCTTTTATTTCTTGATGAGGTTTGACTGATAGCCCTGTTCTAGTCTTAGAACCGTAGCCAAAAATAAATGCTTGAACTCCAAATTCTTCAACATGTATCCTCCCCTATTACCTGCCCTGAGATTGAGCCATAAATGGTTGAGAAGAGAGGATTAAGGGAAGAAAATAAAAGAAAAAAAGCCCAATTGACAATAAAAGAATTCGCCTTTTCATTTGATCCTAATTAAATTTATCTAATGTGGATGAGGACTTTTTTCTTTTCAAAATCTCCTTTCCCCTTTTCAAAGAAGATTATTATTCTTTCTTTCTCCAGCCTTCCTCCCTCAACCTTTTTAACCAGTTCAGGGTTTCTTACCCTTAGAATATATTCTTTCCTACTAATCCCTTCAAGATTAATCTCTATTCTTCCATCTTTTTCTTCAATTTCCGTGACTTTCAAAGAGGAATCTTCTTCGCCAATTTGAAGAGGGGTGTCAGGAGGAGTAAAAGATATTCCTTCTTCCATCTGAATGATTAAATTGTTATCCCTCTCAGGCTCAAATTTTATCTCAACTGTTTCCTTTCCATATTTTTCTTTGACATTTAAAGGAAGTTCATTACCATTCAATTTAACACCTTTTATTTTAGTTCCGTGAGGAAGGGAAGGTGAAAAGATGAAGAAGATTTTGTCGTCCCCCGATTTTCTAACTTTTAATAAGATTTCCCTTTTGCTTTTCTTAAAATATAAAGAAAATTTTGAATTTTTAATGAAAATATTTTCTAAATTGAGAAAATTCCAGTCAGAAGGGATCTGAGGTTCAAAATGAAGAACCCCATTCAAGGAATCAACGGAGATTCCTAAAAGCCCTCTTATCAATGGTAGTAATAACCCATTGGATGAAAATCCCTGATGGGGGACAGATTCATCGAGGGGTATGTAATTATTTCCTGAGAAAACCTCATGACAGCTTGAGTAAGAGAATTCAAGATGATTTCTTGCGAGTCCTTTTAAAAGGTAGAAGGCGGGCAAATCCTGATGAGCCTTATACATAGCGAAGGATGAAAATCCTGTTATAAAAGGCCATACAGCACCATAGTTATAATTTAGATGGTCATAAATTTTTTCATTTTTGCTTAGAACTCTGCAACCCCAGGGAGTTGATATATCAGAAGATGCAATTTTTTTAATTGTTTTTAGAGCTTTCTCGTCATTGAGAAGACCGAAGGATATCGCAAAGGATGGCCATGGAGTCATTGTTTTAACCTTTTCATCTTTCTCTTCAATCGCATAGATGTAAGAATCCTTCTCTTTATCCCAGAACTTTTCCCTCAGTTTTTTTAACCCTTTCTGGAAAGTAGTCTCAGCCTTTTCTTTAAATTCTTTGTCTCCCATTATCTCCGCCATTTTAGAAAATGACTCTAAACCTTTAATCCAGACACTGGCAAGATAAATATCTGTTTTTATGTTTATCATCTGTCCGAACTCTAAGGCTCCAAGACCAGCTTTTTTATTATCCATAAGAGCATCTTCATCCTCATCAGTAGAAACACACCAGTTGAAAGCCTTTTTAAGGGAATCCCAGCTCTCTTTCAGGAAAGGAATGTCATTGGTCATTTTTATATACTCCCAGAAAGCTAAAAGATAGTATGGAGTTGTGTCTGCATGAATAAAGGCAAAGGGATAATCCTCAAACCATTTTATAATCCCGGCTGATTGGGAAATTTCATGGGTAATCTTTCCATCATCCCTCTGAAATTTTCTAAAAAATTCAAGGGATTTTTTTACTGGTTCAAAATTTCCACAGGAAAGAAGAGACAGAGAGTTAATAAATGCATCTCCTCCAAAAAACCATCCAAAACCAGGTCTTCCACTTCCACCAGAGACTCCAAATCCTGCAACAAGGGATGAGCCAAGGTCAGGATTTTCAATGTATAGAGAGTCAAGGGATAGTTTCGCATATTGAAATGCTTTATCAATTTCCATGTCAGGAGTTTCTATTTTCAATGTTCTTTCCATTAAATCCCTGTAATATTTTAAATTCTCCTGATAAAATTTTTCTGGCTCAGAAAGAAGCTCCTGGTAAATTCTCTTTACTTCATCCCGTTGATATTTGCCTCCTGCTATCACAACTGGAATAAAATATTCGTTTCTTGATATTAAAGGAAGCTCAATTTTTAACTGATATGGCATATCTGAAAATTGATGGGCGGGCGGAGAAGAAATTTTTATTGCTGATGTAGAACCTATTATTGCATTGAATTTTTTTGAGCTTTCAGAGATTGTGTAAGCGTTCAGATTTTCATCCCAGAAACAGTATTGTCCACCAATTCCAGCAGGCCACATGGGCTGGAGGGAAGGGATGAAATTTAAAATCAATGTAATTGGTTTGACTGTGGAGAAATCAAGGAGAATAATAGCTCCGGGCAAGCTTCTTGGGACAATAATAATCTCTCTCAATGTAAAGTACTGATTAGAATAAGTAATGATTTTTGCTGATGGAGTTGCCTCAAATCTTTTTAAAAACTTCCATCCCGGTTCAGGTTCAGCCCTGTCAGGAAAAATGAATGAAAACTCAAAATTTCTCATAATTTTAACAGGAAATCCCCATGCTTCAAAGGTCCCATTTTCATATCCAAGAATTGCAAATTTTCTACCTATCTGGTCAAAGTAATTATCCGTTGGAAATCTTGAAAAATAAAGGAGATCATTTTTTATCTCAAAGGACTTTACAGACCCTTTAATGGGAAGGTGGTTTTCACAAAGAGAGAAGAGGCAAAGAAAAAACAAAATAAATAAAAAAGTTAAATATCTCAACTTTTTCATTTCTTTATGATTTTACATTAATTTAACCTTACTTTCTATTGGGCTGGAAGAGTTATCCTAACTGTAGTTCCTTTTTCCGATGGTATTATTTTTATTTCTCCTCCATGGTGGAGAATTATTTTTTTGGAAAGGGGAAGTCCCAATCCCGCTCCTCCTTCTTTTTTGCTGAAAAATGGGAGGAAGACCTTGTCCACTTCGTCCCGGGAGATTCCCGTTCCATCATCTATAAGATCTATGACAATATTTCTATCTCCGTTTTTCCAGTAACTCCTTATTTTAAAATGAGAGGATTCAGCCTCAGTGCTATTCTTTATCAAATTAAAGAAAACAATTTTCAGTAAATTTTTATCACCTTGAAATTGCGGGAAATCACCTTCAAAAGAAATCTCAATCCCTTCAAAATTTTCCATAACTTCAGATATTATCTCTTTTATTTCTATTCTTTCCTTTTTAATTTTGAGAGGTCGAGCAAAATCGAGAAATCTTTCAATGTTGCTCGAAATTATGTTGAGTTCTTTTACTGTCCTTTCTGTGTAGTCTTCTTTCTCACTTGATAATTTAAGATATCCAAGGGCTACACTAATAGAATTTTTTATTTCATGGGCAAGATAGGATGCCATCTCGCCAAGAGAGGCCATCTTGTCCTTTTCTTTTAAAATCTCCTCATTCCTTTTTCTATCAGTGATGTCCTGAAGCATGAAAATTGAACCAATTATCCCTCTTTCTCCTTTTACAGGGGTGACTTGAACCAATAGCCATTTTTCATTTTCATAAATGATTCTATCCTCGCTAACACACTTTTTATTCACATCATCAACAATTTCAAGAAATTTAGGGGAAAAGATTGATGATGCAGATTTGTAAAGGGATGAAATCACAGATTTTCCAAAAAATTCCTCTCCAGCCCTGTTCATATTCAATATTTTATTGTCAGGGCTTAAAAGAAGAATTGGGAATTGAAGAGAATTGAAAATTACATGACTTATCATTCTGAATTCTTCTGCTTTTTTCTTTTCTTCTTCCCTTCCCTTTATCAGTTCCTCTTCCCTTATTCTCAGCTTTGACAGCATTTCGCTAAGGGAAAAAAAGACATCTTCCTCAATCACTCGAGGCTTTAAAGCTTTCTTTCTCAAAGGAAAAAGCAAAAAGGGAATGGACAAAATGAATATTGCAAGAATTGAAAATGATGCGATTGTCAATCCTGACCTTGTTTTCTCGATTCTTCTTAATAGCTCTCTCCCATTTCCCTTAAATTTAATTCCAACTCTCTTTCCATCGGATTTAAAGATAAAATAACCTTCCTCCCTTTCATTGGGAGAAAATTCTTTTATTTCCTCTATTCCGAGGGATTCCAGATCACCAATTTTTATTGATAAATCATATGTTTCCCTCAAAATGTTATTCCTGATGTTGAAAATCCATATATAAGAGATCCCTGAAAGAACCAAAAAAATAAAAAGAATTGAAAGAAAAACAATCTTCCTCAGCCTAACCTCCAGTAGAAGGATATGATTTCACTCCCCAAGATAAGGGATATAAAAGCACCAATGGAGAGGAAAACTCCGAAAGGAAGAGCGTACTTCATTCCTTTTTTCATAATTATTGCTATAATGAGCCCGGCAATAGAGCCGAGGAGAGAGGCAATTATTAGGGTTAGAAAAGTTTTCCCGATTCCTAAAAAAACTCCCACCATCAACATCATTTTTACATCTCCAAGTCCAAGTCCTTCTTCCTTCTTGATAAAATAATACAGGAGGTAAATCAGCATAAGGGAACCCGCTCCAACAAGAGCCCCTCCCAAGGAATCCCAAATTTTCTTTGAGGGATTGGAAAGGGAATAGAATAGAAAGAAAGTAAAGCCAGAGAGGGTTATTTTGTCAGGAAGGATTTTGTGCTCAAGATCAATGAAAGCGAGAACAATAAGAGAGAGAGAAAAAATTATAGAGCCAAAAAATTGGAAAGAAAAATAAAATTTTTTGTAGACAAGGAGGAGAGCAAATGCAGTTAATATCTCAACAATTGGATATCTTAAGGAAATTGGTTTTTTGCAATTTCTGCATTTTCCACCAAGAATAATAAAACTTAAAACAGGAATGTTGTCGAACCATTTAATTGGTGAATTGCAATGGGGGCAAAATGATCCTGGTTTTACTATGCTGGTTCCCCTTGGCAATCGGTAAATAACCACATTTAAAAAACTGCCTAAAATAAGACCAATTATTATTAGTAAAATCTCAGGAAGAAATTCCATTTCATCTCCTTTTCCATCTTACTTTAAGAGAGTAAATACTCCTTTTCTCAGGATCAAAGAGATAATCTTTTCCATCCAGATCTTTAGGTATGCTCTTTAAAAGACCATCCCTGACAAGAAATCTTAATGATTGTAGTTTTCTTCCCTTCCTTTTCTCCCATTCATCCCTTGCTCTTTCAACAATTCTTTTATCTATTTCCATTTTGACTTCGTAAAGATGATTGTATGCAATTCTTTTGACATGAGGATCATCGGTTGTATTAAAAATCTCTTCCCAAGCTCTGTAGGAAGCTAAAAGGTCACCAGCTCTAAAAAGAGAGTTAGCGTAAAGCCTTTTTACAAATGGAGGTGATTCTGGATTTTCCATTGCTTTTTTGAAATAATATGCGGAACACTGGTAATCCTTCAAAAGGGAGAGGCAGTAAAAGCCGGCTTCCCATGGAAAAATCCAGTTCTCAGGATTTTTCTCCATTCCCTTATCGAGGAGCTTCAGAGCAAGGTCAACCCTCTTCCCTTCGTAAGCCATTATCAAAGCTCCAACTATGTAAGGGTCTTGCCATGTGGGGTTTAGTTCAGTTATAACACCAAATATCTTTTCAAGATATTCGAATCTTTCCTGTATTGAGTAATTGCTGTAATATTGAATTGCCCATATGTAGATTAAATCTGCAAGAAGATTTGTGTTTCCAAGGGATAGAGCTTTCATAAATTTCCCAGAGGGAAGATAAATAACCGACCATCCAGGGACCCTTTTCCTTGGAATTTTCTCTATGTTAATCTGAAGGAAAAGAGCAACGAGAAAAAGAAAAACAAAAAGAAGTAAAAAAATTTTTTTTCTCTTGGAATATTTAATTTCTCTTTTTTCTTTCATAGATCGCGCTTCTGAAAAATAAATAGGCTGAGAAAGAATATTGCAAAACCATAGATAATTCCATAGATAATAGCTCTGAGAACAAATCCTTCTGGTATTGAACCAACATTTACAATTTCGTTTCTAAGATTAAAGTTCTCTAAGTTTGGAAGAATGTAGTAAATTGCAAGGGTAAGATATTTTTCAAAGGGTCTTTTCAATTTCTCTATCAATGTCCAGAGACCGAAAGATACATGACCGATAATGTATATAAAAAATGTAAAAACAAAACTCAACATTGGGGTCGAAAATGTTGAAAAAAGAATGGAGAAAGAGGAAATTATAAGAGATTCAATATAAATGAGTAAAAGAGCTATCAGGGATGCTGGCTCAAATTTCCCTTTGTTTATTAGCAGATAAAAAATAAATACAAAACCCATAAATAAAATATTTACAAAAAGAGTTATAGCAACCCCGAGATATTTTCCAAGAAGGAATTCAGCCCTTCCAACAGGTTTTGAAAGAATATTGTAAAGAGTTTTCTTTTCCATTTCTTTAAATATGAGATCAGCTCCAATAAAAAGGGCAATCAAAGATTGGAAAAGGGAAAGGGTTGCAAGCCCTATATCTTTCATTACCTTTATTTCATCTCCAACTGTTAATAGACTTAGAATTCGGGAAGAAAATAGAAAGAAAAGGGCAAAAAAGATGAAGAGAAAATAAAGCCTGTTCCTTATTGCTTCCTTAAAGGTATTCAATGCAATCTTTAAAATTTTCATTTCTTTTTATAACCCTCTCCACAAAAATCTCTTCAAGGGTTCCTTTTCTCGGAACCACTGAAATAATTTTTCCTCCATTTTCTATAATTATTTTTATAGCTTCTTCAGCACTCTTTTCATCAGTAACCTTTATCAGATTTCTTTCATCTGTGGAAAAAACTTCACCTTTCAAAGATGGGAGGGGCTTTTGACTTAAAAATTCAATCTCAATGTAATGAACCTTTTCTGAAATAAGATCAGTTAGCTTCCCCTCCTCAATTATCTTTCCATCCAGCATTATACCCACCCTATCACAGATTAATTCTGCATCCTGAAGGATATGGGATGAAAAGAAGATTGTTTTCCCTCTCTTCTTCAGCTCAAAAATTAAATCTTTAATCTCCTTTCTTCCAATGGGGTCAAGACCTGACATTGGCTCATCAAGAACGAGAAATGACGGGTCATTTATAATAGCCTGGGCAAGGCCAACCCTTTGGAGTTCACCTTTTGATAATGTTTTTAGCCGAGAATCAATAAATTTATGCATGGAAAGAATGGATGAAAGCTCTTCTATTCTTTTTTTCTTCTCCTTTCCGTTTATTCTGAATAGTTCCGACGAAAGACTCAAATATTCCCTTGCTGTTAAATATTCGTAAAAGTAAGGTTGTTCTGGAAGAAAACCTATTCTTTTTCTTACAGAAGAGTCCGGATTCTTAGAGCCGAAAATCTCCACATAGCCAGAATCAGGGAAAATTAGACCTATCAGGGACTTGATTGTTGTAGTCTTTCCAGCTCCATTCGGTCCTAAAAGACCGTAAACTTCCCCTTGATTTACCTCAAGACTAACTCCTTTAAGAACTTTTTTCCTTTTCAGAAAGAATCCTCTTCTGAAAGATTTTTCAAGATTCTCTATTTTCGCTACTACCATTTTAGAACATTGCTCCTATAAAGATTATTATGAAGAAGATAACAGAAACAATATGTCTTGAAAAATCAAAAGAAAGAATCTTTACTGTATCAGAAAGATAAAAACTAATGAACCATCCTCCTGCAATTCCCCAAATGAGAAAGGAAGCCCCAATTATTGAGTGCTTCCTTTCTCCAACCTCCATCACTTCCTCCCAAAGGAGCCCCCATTTTTCTACTCTTGGATAGAGAATTTCAATGAGAAATGGAGTTAAAATGAGATTTGCAAGAAAGTTATTTATCGCTATTATTGGAGCAAGAACTTTAAATGGGAAAATGCCAAGCATCATTGCACCCTCTCCAATTATGAAAGAAACAGCAAGGGAAGAGAATAGAGAGATAAAAATAATGAGTATAATTCTTTTTCTATTCCTGAAAAATCCCTTTTTATCCTCCACCCTGATTTTGAAATAACCCCATAGTTTGTAAGCAACAAGAGCAAAGAAGAAGTTACCAATAAAACCAGGAATTGATGCAAGGGAGAGCATTGCTATCAAATCACCTATTAAATTCCCAATAGCTGAACCCCATGCACCCGCAGGTCCAAAGAGTATCCCGAAAGTTACAGGGATAGCGGCTGCAGGTCTAACCTCTGTAAATCCAGGGATTATCTGGAATCCCTTGAAAGGAATCATAATCGCTGCGTAGACCGCTGCTGTAATTGCAGTAAGAACAATCATGCGGGTGTTATCCCACATGGAAACAGTTTCTTTCATTTACTCTTCCTTGAAAAGGGGAGCTATCCTCTCTTCCTCCTCTTCCTTCTTCTCTTTGAAGAGAGCGATGGTCTCTTTGAGAGCAGAAATTAAGGCTAAAATCTTTTCCTCAACTTCTTTCCTCTGAATTTTTAGATGGGTTATCTCATCATTTATTTTCTTCAACTGCCTCTGAGCGCTACCTAAGATCTCTTCCGCCCTAAGCTCAGCGTCTTTTACTATTATCCTTGCTTCCCTTCTTGCGTTATCTTTAAGGGATTCGACGAATTTCTGAGTGGAGAGCATTATCTCCTTTAACATTCTTTCCTTTTCCTGAACATCGCTGAGCTGGGCTCTAAGTTCCTGATTTTCACTTAAAAGTCTTGCATTCTCCTTTAGAATATTCTCCATTTCCTCAGAAACCATTGTGAGAAATATCCTCACCTCTTCAGGATCGAAACCCTTAACTTTCTTCTTAAAATTTGCATTCCTTATGTCCGCGGGTGTTACTTTCATTTTCCACCTCATCTCATCCTGCTGGCAATCTCTATGAGAGTGCCAACAAGAAAGTTATTCATAAAAATTATAACCAAAATCATTATAAAAGGCGAGATGTCAATCCCTCCTAACTGGGATGGAGGGATTATTCTTCTAATTGGTCTGAGAACAGGCTCTGTGAGCCTGTGAAGGATAATGACAAATCTGTTTCTCGGATCAGGGCTGAACCATGAAATTACTGCTCTGATAATAATAATCCACATGTAAATGGTCAGGGATGCATTTATAATCTGGGCAGTTGCCCTCAAAAGATTAAAAGCAAATATTTTTATCATTTTCCTCTCTCTCCAAATATTGCTGTCCCTATTCTAACAATTGTAGCTCCCTCTTCAACCGCAACGGTGTAATCGTTGCTCATCCCCATGGAGAGCTCCTTTATGAAAATATTTGTTTTTGAAGAATTTATTTTTTTTGATAGTTCGCGTAATTTCACAAAATATTTTCTCGAATCTTTCGGATCAAGAGAGAAAGGAGGGATGGTCATAAGACCATAAATTTCAAGATTAGAAAAATTTGAAATTATTTCAAGGTTTTTCAATAACTCATCTTCAAAAAACCCTGACTTGCTTGTTTCTCCTCCAATATTAACCTCAATAAAGCCTTTAACATAGATATTTCTTTTTATAGCTTCTTTGTTGATTTCCTCAGCAAGTTTTAGGGAAGAGATTGATTCTATCAAATTAAAAATGTCAAGGGCTTTTTTCACTTTGTTCCTCTGGAGATTGCCAATCATATGCCATTCAATATCAAGGTCTTTTAATTCTGATATCTTCCCACTCGCTTCCTGAACTCTATTTTCACCAAAAATTCTTATTCCATAGGAGAATGCTTCTCTTACTTTTGAAGGTGATACATCCTTTGTTGCTCCGAGAATCTTTACAGATTCAGGATTCCTCCCTGATTTTATGCAGGCTCTCTCAACATTTTCTCTTACTTTCTCAATATTCTCCTTAATACTCATTAAAAATATTTTACTTTATCCTCTCTAAAAGGACAAATTTAATACACTTTTAAAATGAAATGAAGAGGAAAGTCGGTTCCCTGGCTTGACAGAAATTTTTTAAATTTAATAGAATAATGAATAAGCTTAATTGGAAAGGCAAAGAGAATGGAGCTAAAAGGAGGGATGATGGGTTTGAAGGAAAAAATTAAGAGGTGGATTCTCCTTGGGGAGGGGATTCTGGAGCCATCTTCAGAATTTGAGAAAATTTGCGTTGATTTTACCCATTATCTTAGAAAAGAAAGTCAGAATTTTTATTTTATGTGGGATGATGGATGGCTGAGGAGGAATTTTGAAAATATAAAAAAGACTGCTGGTTCTGATGAGCCAGCCCTCCTCCTTGGTGAATCTGGCTCTGGAAAGGAGATTAATCAAGATTCATACATTTTTTGAGTAAAAGAAAAGATAAACCCATCTATACAATGAACTGCTCATTCCGAGCATGATAAGGACATTATTTACTCCAAGCTTTTTGGACATGAAAAAGGAGCATACACAGGAGCGATTGGGAAGAGATCTGGGCTACTGAAATCAGCGGATGGAGGAACTGTTTTCCTCGATGAGATTCAATCATCTTCGGAGGATTTTCAGAGCTCTCTTCTCAGATTTCTTGATTATGGAGAGATTCAACCTCTTGGCTCAGACAGGATTGAAAGAGCAGATGTAAGAGTCATCTCAGCAAGAATTATTTCGCCAAAGGAGCTAAACCAGAAACTTTATCCACCATTATTTTACAGAATAGAAGGGCTTGAGCTTTCGACTTCACCTTTGACTATATGGATAAAATAGTTATATTATAAATCAGAAAGAAATTGGAGGTGTAAAATGATTAAAATTCCCTTTTTAATGGGTGTTCTCTTGGTTCCATTATTTGTTACGCATACATATGAAATTAAAGAAATAAAAATTGGTAAACCTGACTTGGTGATCGGATCTGAAGGTCTTGAAGAAGAGGGTGAGAATTACATATTTGGAGATATAGCTGATATAAGCTTGGACGAGAACGAAAATATTTATATATTAGATAGCAAAATTTGAAGAATTCAAGTTTTTGGGAAAGATGGAAAGTTTGTGAAGAGTATAGGGAAAAGG
>FMJZ01039713.1_pt1 | contig 13129 bp, 17 predicted proteins | sample 1987881 | NCBI WGS metagenome assembly FMJZ01 (sample SAMEA4378227, study PRJEB15110) | soil metagenome | biome: soil; feature: Field; material: Soil | place: India | collected 2015-03-11 | depth 0 m | reverse complement strand
GGCTCTGCAAGAGCCGAACCGTTTATCCGCTGTTATGTGCCCCGAGCCGTTAGGCGAGAGTGCAACGTGGCAAGGAAGCCGAAGGCTTCCGCAGAGTTCGAAAACCTGCCGTAAATTCCGTTGTTGCCGTAGTTTTTTCTTATTTTCCGTCATCAAATTCTCTCCTAAACGGGCGGGGGCTTTAGTAACTTATTTCTTGAAACTTAAGATTGTTTTCTTCTAATTCGTATTCAATGTATTTTATAGGCATACACCGATTATTCCTCTTGTTAAATTGTTTAAAACTTTCTATAATCCTTCTATAATTTTCTGATGTTTTGTTAGCTATTTTCTTAGAAATTAAAACTGGTTGAATATCGCTTATTCTATTTGGGATATAATATTGTTCTAACCAATCAACATACCTTTGAATTTGGATAATATTGTCTGTCTTTGCTTCAATGGATTTTAGCTCAACAGGTAAAATAATTTTTATGTTTCCTTTAATCAAAGAAAGCATTACATCAATTCGTTGCATACCTACACCACAAGAAACCTCATTCCCCAATCATTCAAAACTTAAACCATTAAGCAGACTTTTATCCAAACTTTTGTTAGTTCCTCTACCAACATTTTGGACAACATACGCCTGTAAATGAGTTTCAAATGCTTTATTATCCTTGTATTTTTTAATCAATCTTGGAAGAATGTTTATTTTTTCTTTTCTTCCTGTGTAATTGTGTATAGTGTTGTCTTGTTTTATTTCTTGGGTCTGGACATCAAAAGTTAATTTTTGTCCTGTAAGTGTTTGGCGATTATTTTTATCTCTCAACAATTTAAAGAGTCTTTCGCTTTCATATATTGTAATCATAGTATTGCCACGATTACCTTTTAGTTTTCTATAAATTAGACTCCAGAGCATTTGATTGGGTGATTGGATATGTTTTATCTCATCTAATGCTTCCCATTCAGTTACACCCTTTGCATAAATCTCAAAAGGTTCAAGTAAGGTTCTAAATGTTAATGACTTTATTAGTTCAATTTTTAAGAATTGATTGGAGTCGTTATTGTCCAGAAAAGATAAATCTTCTTTAGCTTTAAAAATCCCATAGAATTTGCCTTCCCAAACTTTTTCAGAATAATTTTGTTGTAAGTAAAAAATAACAAAATCCCCCTTTCTGATTCTTTGAGAGTCAGCAATCATCCCAACCAAATTATTCTCTGTTGTATGATTTAATGATGTATTTGGATTGTTATTAAAATCAACAAAATTATCTTTAGCACCTGTTCCAGCAAAAAGATACTCTAGATGATACTTGAATGTGTTTGTGTCTACAATAAAAACATGTGTTGTTGTCATTTTTTCACCTTCTTAAATAAAAATATATATTCATGTTTGAAAATGTAAAATCCGCCAACTAAAGCCCTATACCTCCACAATTCTTTTTGATTCGTTTTTCCCTTTGTTTCCTCGAAATTCTTAATAATCGTAGATTTTAAAATGTAGCCTCTCTTTAAGACCTCATTCATAGTATAAAATGCCAATGGAATCCACTCCCCTTGCGAATACTTATCTCCAATTACAACAGCAAAATATCTTCCATTATCTAAAATATCGTAAGTATTGTCCACAACTTTGCCAAATAAATTCAAAAATTCTTCAACACTTTTAGCATTTGATAGATCTTTATTATTCTTACTAAACTTTATAATATCCCAATAGGGTGGGTGCATTATTAAGAATTGAACAGATTTAATATTTCTTTTTTCTAACTCCTGTTTAAAATTCAATTCTGTGCTATCGGCAGTAATAACCTCGGTTTTAATGTTAAATTTGTTTTGTTCGGAAGATATGTTCTTCTTTGCGATTTCAACTACTTCTGGTAATAATTCTACACCAATTCCGTTTCTACCTAATCTTTTACATTCAATCAGCGTTGTTCCGCTTCCCAAAAAAGCATCTAAAACCCACTCACCTTGTTTAGTATATCTCCTTAAGAATTGATTTGGGATTTGAGGTATAAAATTACCCCAATAACCAGCATTGTGAGCCCCGGATTTATCTCTTTTATCGAAAATCCACAAACTATCTGTAAGGATATCATCATATTCTTTCCAACGATTAAGGTTTAAATCGTTTATCTTGCTTGTTTTAATTTCTGTTAAACTTTTTTTGAGCCGATTAATATAATATTTTGCTCTTTCGATAGTTTGAGCCTCTGCTATTTGGCCCAAATCTTCTAAAAGTATCTCTTTATTAACTTTTGCAGTGTCACCATTAGTAGAAATATTTAATAGTCTTAAATTATCTTTTCTTGGATTTTTGATAACCTCTATGATTTTTTGTATTTCAAACTTTATTTTATTGTTTTCATTCAATTCTTCAATTTTAGATAAAACTTCTATGAACATACTTCGATTGATTATCGATTCTGTTCTCCAATCAGTTTTTTTATCAGAATCACTATCAAAATCAAGTGAAGTTATATTATCATTCTCTTTCATATTAACTACCCCAATATAAAGTAAGAGTTATCATTATTATAAATCTTTTTGTTTTTAAATCCATAAAAAGCCCCCGCCCGTAAAAATAAGAAAAAATTTTGTTTAACTTTCGTTAGATGAAAGTTTCGTAGCAATTTCATTATCTCTTTTCCTCCTATGAAGTTAAACGAAGGCAACAACATCGTCATAATTTACGGTCTCCTTTCCGTGAAAGGCAGGTTTTCGAATTGCATATAACTTAGTTATTATCGAACAAGTTCGGATATACCCATAAAATCGGGGTGATATCCGAAGTACTTCGGATATTCCGAATCTGGCCGAACTACCAGAAAACTCCCATAGGCTAACAATTTTTGTCATTTATTATCTCCTTCTTTGAGTCCCAATGTATCAAGTGGACTCTTTATCTTCCCAATACTTTTAATGCTCACATGAGTATAAATTTCGGTCGTTTTACTATCTTTATGTCCCAATAACTCTTGAATGTATCTTAAATCAGTTCCGCCCTCCAATAAATGAGTGGCAAAGCTGTGTCTCAAAGTATGGACTGAAACATCTTTTCTTATATTTGCTTTTTTCACAGGCATGCTCCAAAATCTTTTCAACGGTTCTTATGGATAAATATCTGCCTGGCCTTGCCCCTTCAAAAAGCCACTTCCTGGGTTTATATTCCCTCCAATACTCCCTGAGAATTTCTAATGCAGTCTCCGATAGAATCGTATACCTATCTTTATATAGGGAGTAGCATTGAATCATGATAAAATCATCAAAAAAGTATCGATGTCCACTTTGTGGTTCTTTACTTGATCAAAGTCGATATTACGAAATTGTAGGTATATGGGAGGCACGTCAAAAATTAGAAAAAACTCTTCAAGATCAGTTAAAAAAACTACAGGAAGAAAAACAGAAACTAATACGCGAGAAAAGGGATATCAAGAATCAGATGAAGAAACAGATAGAAAAAGCACAAAAAGAAGCTTTTGAAAAAGGAATCCAAAAAGAAAAAGCGCGGGCGGATCTTCTTTCAAAAATGATTGAGGCTAAAACTAAGGATATTCAAAAACTAAACAATAAAATTAAGGAATTACAAGAACAACTTAAAAAAGGCACAACTCCACAAATTGAAGGCTTAAATTTAGAAGAAGAATTAGTCAAAGAACTCAAAAAAGAATTTCCAGAAGATATAATTGAACATCACGGAAAAACCGGAGATATCCTGCATCGTATTTATTTTAAAAATAATAATATAGGTTTAATCTTGTACGAATGTAAAAAAACAACAAAATTTAGCTCTGACTTTATCGATCAAACCAAAAAAGCAATGGCACAAAGAAAAGCTAGTTATGGAGTTCTTGTTACTACTGCCTTTAAAGAAGGAACTGCTGGATTCTGGGTGGAAAAAGATATTCTTGTTGTTCACCCTTATGGAGCAATATATATTGCAAGAGTTCTACGAAAATCAATCATAGAAATTCATTCTTTAAAACTCAATCGCACTGAAATAGAAAAACGCTCAAAAGAATTAATGGAATATATTAAAAGTGATGATTTTAAAAACAGTGTAGAGGATAGTATTTATCGGACAAGAATTTTATATGATATGTTAAAAAAAGAAATCAAAAACCATCAAAAAATTTGGCAAGATAGATATTTAAATTATAAGTTTATACACGATAATATAACCAAACTTGAACTTATAACATCAAATATTTTGAAAGGTTTTACACAAAAAGAAGCAATCGAACATCTGAAATTAAAACAACTACCCCCTCTCGAAGATTGAATTTTCGAACATTATCCCATCATCTCGCAACAAAAAATAAACTTGCTAAAAAACATCGCATGATGTTATATTTTATTTATAATATTCCCATATTTTTTTTAGGGCGTGGGATGCTCGTTCGGGAAGATAAATATTTACTTTACTACTAAAAATTGTTTTTGTGGGGTTGATTTCTATTGTGGGAATCTTTCTATAAATGGCATGGAAAATGGGTTCATAAATATAAGGGAAAACGCCGGATGTGCCAATCACTAAGTATAAATCAAAACCTTTGAACAATTCTTTTTCTAATAAGGTTATTTTATCTATTGGCAATAATTCTCCAAAAAGCACGACATCTGGTTTTAAGATGTGATTGCATTGGGGACAATAGGGAGGTAAAGAGATATTCTTATAGGTTTTTAGTTCTTCTCTATATCCGCAGTGATTACAAACTAAGTGTTTTAGGTTTCCGTGAATTTCGATGACATTTTTCGATCCAGCATCAATGTGGAAGCCATCAACATTCTGGGTTAATATCCAAAAACGGTGTTTTTCTTTTTCTATTTCCGCAAGAATTTTATGAGCATCGTTGTAAGTTTTATCTTCGCTTGCTACCACCAATTGTTGAATATATTTCCAAACTAATATAGGATTTTTGTAAAACATTTCTATACTTAATGCATCTTCGATTGCTAATCCATCTTCGGTGTTTTGGTTTTCGTAAATTCCCCCTACACCTCTATAAGTTGGTAAACCAGAATCCGCAGAAATCCCCGCTCCTGTAATCACCAAAATAGAATGGGACTTTTTGATTAAATCTGCTACTTTTTGGTAGGTATTACTGAGTATTTTTGAATCCATGATTGAATTTCCAATTATTTGTTTTTTTTAACATTGCAATCCAAAATTAATTCTTAACAAAAAATTAAATACAAAATTTTTATATTGATGTAATATAATTTTCATAATCGCACGCATAATTTCTAAAAAAAGGAGAAATTTATGCACAACACAATAGTAAAAGAAAGACAATTAGAAGTGCGGTTAGCGGAAGATCAATACGAAATTGAGCAAACCCTCGCATTACGATACGAAGTGTTCAACAAAGAATTGGGGGAAGGATTACCAGAATCCCACGATACCAAAAAGGATCGAGACGAATACGATTTATATTGCGATCATCTGATTGTGATTGATCATGCCAATAACGATAAAATTGTTGGAACATACAGAATTTTAAGACGTTCTATTGCGAAACAATACATTGGTTTTTATTCCGAAACAGAATTTAACTTAACAAAAATTTACAAATTAAACGACGAAGTAGCAGAAATTGGTCGTAGTTGTGTCCATCAAGATTATCGTGATGGTTCTGTGATTACTCTTCTTTGGTCTGGACTTGCTTGGTACATAAAAAATTATCAAGTTCGTTATCTAATGGGTTGTGGTTCCTTTCATACTTCGGATCCGATAGCAATTTCGAAAGCTTATGCATATTTTAGAGAAAAAAACTATCTCGTAGGGGATGATTTACGCGTTGAGCCCTTAGCACATAAACGATTAGCAGGATTTGATCCAAATTTTCAGATTGATGATTTAAGAGAAGGGATGAAAGTAATTCCTCCATTGATTGTTGGTTATATAAAATTTGGATCATTAATTGGTGGCGAACCTGCTTATGATGAGATTTTTGGTACTACGGATTTTTTTATCTTTTTTGATGTAACTAAAATCACCAATCGTTATGGAGAAAAATTTTTGAACAAATAATAAAAAACTATGAAGGCAAAAAATTCCTATTATAATGTTTTGAATTTTTTTATTGCAAGTTTTTATATAATCATTTTTAGTTGGGTATATTTTTATGTTCCTCTATCGCTAAAAGACAGCCAATGGATTTATTTTATCCCTCTTGCAGGTTTACTTACTTATCCATTGTGGATATTGATTCACGAAGCAATTCACCAAACCTTATTTTCCAACAAAAAATGGAACGATCTGATGGGGAAAATTCTTTGCCTTTATTTTGGTGCACCTTTTCGAATTGTGCAAGCAGGTCATCTTTTACACCACGGTTATAACAGAACAAAAGAAGACATCAACGATGTTTATAATCCCAAAGAACAAAACAAATTTGTGGCGGCAATCAAATATTATTACTGGTTGATTCTTGGTCTTTATGTAGCAGAATTTTTTAGCAATTTTATCTGGATTTTGCCACAAAAAGCATTTTATCGTTTAAAAGAATATTTTAAATCCCGCTCTTCGATAAAATTCAACTTGATTTCGTTTTTGATCTTAAAAATCAACGAAGTGCGAATAGAAGGATTCATAAACACAATCTTCTATGCATTTATTTTTTATCTCTATGGCGAAAAGTTTTATGTATTCGTTTTGTTCTTACTCGTTCGTGGATTTATTATTTCGTTGATGGACAATGTATTTCATTATGGTACACCTGTTAATCTACTGATTTCTGGGTATAACTTAAAAATACCCAGAATTTTTCAGTATATTTTGATGAACGGAAACTTTCATGGATTACACCACGAAAAGCCTAAAATTCCTTGGTACAATTTAGAAAAAGAATTTATAAAATTAAATAAACAATTCGATGGTCCTCTCCTCCCCCAAATATTTCGACAATTCAAAGGACCAAAACCAGTAGATACTTTATAGCCCTTATTGGGCTATCATTTTCTCTTGAACAATTTTTGTTTACAATAACAAAAATTCAAAAAAGTTTACTCTATCTTTTTTATGCATTGTATAAAAAAAAAATTTATTTTGATTCTGTTATTTTTGTTCGTAGCTGATTCTATTTATAGTGAACCAAAAATCGAAATCAACCCTGCAAGAAGCCTTCTACAAAACCAACAAAAAACTCTCCCCACCATTCCAACAGAAAGAAATTATAAAATTCTTATAGAAAACATCGATTCTTCTACGTTTGTTCAAGTAGAAAATCAATCTCAAGGGGTAATACGTTTTATCGGAAGAATTAAAGTCAACCTAAAAAATGGGGTACTTTTTGCAGACGAAGTCATTATAGATACAAACCGAAAAGAATTGTTTGCTTATGGTAATATTGAATATTACGAAAAAAATGCCTACATTACCGTAGAAAAGGTGATTTATGATTATGAACATGGCTATGGTATTTTTTACAACGGAAATGGTTATAAAGACCCTGTCTATTTTACTGGCATAGATGTAAGAGGATTAGGCGAAAATCGTTTTGAATTAAGTGACGCCTATTTTACTTCCTGTTCTGCAAAAAAACCCCACTATCATTTTTTTGCAAAAAAGGTCTTTTTGTTCGATAACAACGAAATCTTAGCAGTTGGTGCTTGGTATTATGTAGGTGGGATTCCTTTAATTCCTTTGCCTTTTTATTATTCAAACCCATGGGGCACGGGAATCATTACTCAATTTGGATATAGCAATATCATGGGCAATTATCTACAAAATACTTATCAGTTTAGTGTGCCAGAATTTTATTTAAATTCTTTTTTGCCCATTGCTTATCGATTTAAGTTGGATTATTACCAAAAAACCGGACTATTCTTTGGAACAGAGATGTATCGATTTACTCCACAAATCAGCTATGTATTCGATTTAGGATATGCAGAATTCAAAAGATACGAAATACTCTTGGATAATCGCGAAAAAGATTTATTAAGAGTGACCAACAAAATTCTTCAAAACGATGGCACATACAAAGAAGAAAAATACAAATGGACTAAAATCTTTACTTTGTTTTCTTACAATAATTTTGATCAACAAAAAAACCGAAACCAAAAACTTACTATAAAAATCTTAAATTATTCTCATCGGCTTTTTGAATACGAATTTGGGAGTAGGTTTATTCCCGACTCTACTATACCAGCACTTTATAAAACCACAGAACCAAGTCGAGGAATCATTCAAAACCAAAACGAATATGTTTTATATTATAACGACAGAGTTGACGATTTAACGATTAACTTTCAGGCTTCGCGATTAAAAATCTGGAAAGAAAAAACCAAATTCGCGGACTCGAAATACATTCCCATTCAAGATATTGTTCCCAATTTAGATATAAGCAAAAATATTTTTTTAGGTTATGGACTTTCTTTACCCTTCTATTGGAACAACCAAATTCATTATGATTCCAACAAAGTTTATTCTGAGGGAAAACCTTATAATACGATTCAAACAGGACGATTCCAAACAGATTTAAAAACATTTATTTCTTTTTATCCATTTTTTAGTTTTTCTCCCAATGTTGGTTATGGTGCTCAAAAAGTCACTCCTTACAACGAAAATATGACGAGCGATAACTACAACACTTTGGTGATTTATTCCAAAAAACAATCTTATGAATACTGGTTTAGTAAATATCAACTAATTTTAGGTCCCAATGAATTCAACTTAGAATTAAACCATACCAAAAAAGATACTATGCGCGAAGAGTTGCTCGACACAAGTCTGGTAAATATAAGTGGGTTTACCAATAGACAAAAAATCAACGAAACACAAGTTAAATTCAACCTCTTTCCTGTATCTTTTTTTAACTTATCCGCAGAAAGTTTTTATGATCATAGAAAATACGAATACAAACGGCCTTATTTAGAGCGATGGAGTTATCCGATTGTGAGGACAGAATTCTACCTAAATTTTTTGAATTTATTCGAAGAATCAAGATATCATATTTTAAGTAGAAAGCGAATTCATATAGCAGAAATCAAAATTACCAACGATTATGTTTATGATCATCTGAATACAAGAGATCATTCGAACCTATTAGGCATTGTCTTTACTATGTCGAATTTTGATTTATGGTTCTTTAAACGACTTCGCTATTTAGAATTGGGTTATTATTGGTATCATGTTTACTATCAGCCTGAGTTAGATCATATGCGATATTTGGCAAAATTAGACTTACAAATAACGAAAAATATCTATTTCGAGATGGAAATTGAATCGCGACTAACACAACCAGAACGATATGTTAAAAAAGATGATCAGTGCCAGATTGTAAGTGGTACGATTAAATGCATTCCTAAAGAATGGATACCTGAATACCAGAAAAGTACAACGTTTTTTCAGGATGTGGTGGATTCTACGGGAATCAATGGGATAGAAAAAAAACAGAATTCTGCTTTTAATGTGGGATACTTTCAAGGTACTTTGATTTTTGATCTGCATGATTGGGAACTGCGATTAGGATATGAATTATTACAAAAGAGCATGTTTGGTGGGCTAAATACAGTCAATATCGTCAACTATTACGATAATAGAATCTTTTTTAGCTTTAACTTTGTTAAATTTGATGTGGGAGGACTTTCTCGAAAACCCAGTAGGTTTATTATCCATCGAGAGAAGGTGAATCCATACGAAATTGCGAAAACCCAGTATTATGTTCGATAATAGGATTGAACCATAAAAAATAATCTATAAAATTTATTTTATTTTTTTTAATATTCTGTGGACAAAAATTTGACACGTATAAGAACAATAAATAATATATTTTTATGCAACAAGATTTTGACCGACACTATATAGAAGAATCTTTTCCTGTAAAAGATGTAAGTAAAGCTTCTGCCAGAGGAAAAAACATACTGCATGAGCATATTTCTACGCTATATATCTGCTGAGCAAAGCGTCCATTGGCATCTTCGCGTGCAACGAATTATTTAACACTCATTCCTGCTCCCAAAGATATTGAGGAATGAGCAAAACAACGCGATTTTATCGTAAGTTTTTCGAAGTGGGAAAATTCTCTTAATGAGTATTTGATTGAGAAAGTTCAAAAAGAAATTCGAAAAGCTTTTGGTGGTAAAGCTCCCAAAGTTTTGGATCCTTTTGGTGGAGGTGGTTCCATTCCTCTCGAAGCATTGCGATTGGGCTGTGAAGTTTATAGCAATAATTATAACCCTGTTGCTGTTTTGATCCAAAAGTGTATGTTGGAATATCTTCAAAAATTTGACAAAATTTCAAAAAATCTTTAGAAATGAAAGAAAAAGGGCTTTTATACGAGCATTCTTCGAAAAGCGAAAATGGTTTAATACAAGACGTAGAAAAATGGGGCAATTGGGTCTTAGAAGAAGCAAAAAAAAATCGAAGAGTTTTATTCTCTCGAAAAAGATGATTCTATTCCTGTTGGCTACCTTTGGGCAAGGACGATAAACTGCCAAAGTCTTTCTTGCGGTGCAGAAATTCCTTTGATGCGTCAGTATTGGATTGCAAAAAAATACAAAAAAAAGATATCGCTTTATCCTTATGGAAAAAATCAAAAAATTGACTTCGCAATTATCGAACAACGATCCAAATAATGGCATCTCGTTTATCCCGAAGGAGAGGTGAATGTTTCGGATCAGCTTGATCCCGAAGATGACACTGTTTCGCGTTTTGTGGTAAAGTCTCCAGTTTGTGGAACGGTCATTGATGATAAAACCACGAGAAAGTTATTTAGCGGCGGTAAATAGGTTAGCTGATAAAAATTCTTCATTATGTAGGTTTGATTCCACAAACAGAAGTTTATAGGTTTTACTTATGGGAGATAGGCTCTACCAATGCTTTGGGATTATATAGAAATGAGTCCCATTACACATCCTAGTAGTTGGATATCTATAAATAGAAGAAACATTAGAAAATCTTTCTCATCTTACCCAAATTCCACCAGTGGTGGTTGAAGAATGAAGACGATTCAAGAGATCCAAAGAATCCTAAAAGAGCATAAAGAAGAAATAAGAGAAAAGTATGGAATAGTAATCGTTGGCGTTTTTGGGTCTTATGCAAGAGGAGAACAAAAAGAATCAAGTGATGTAGATATAATTGTTGAATTAGAAAGCCCCATAGGGCTCAAATTCTATGAGCTTTGGGATTATCTTGAAAATCTTCTTGGAATCAAAGTAGATGTTTTAACTCTTTTCGCGTTAAAACAAAAACCTAAACTCTGGGAAAATATCAAATAAGATATAATAAATGTCTAAAAAAAAAGAAGTTGGAAGTTATTTGTTATGGATATGTTGGGAAGTATCAAAAAAATCGAAAATTATATCGAAGGGCTAAACTATGAGCAATTTTTAAGGGACGAAAAAACAAAAGATGCAGTAGTAAGAAACCTTGAAATTATCGGCAAATTCGCCAATCAGATCCCCAAAGAAATCCATCAAAAGTTTAGGAACGTTTCCTTGGCTCAAATCATAGCAATGAGAAACAGAATGATCTACGCTTATTTTGCAATCGATTATAGCATTATTTGGGAAATTGTAAAATTCGATCTACCATCAATTAAAAACGAATTAGAATTTTTATTACAAAAAGGAGTAGAAGAAAGTTTGAATAGTAAAAGATATGATTACAAAGATAAACAATTCTTCGAAGAAGAACTTAAAAAGTCTTTTCAAGAGATGTATCATGTATTAAAAATGAGCGACATTGCCGTCATTATTTATGCCCATAAATCCACCTCGGGATGGGAAACCTTGAACAACGCTCTTTTGGATTTGGGATTGGTCATCACTGCTGATTGGCCCATCAACACAGAAATACAATCACGATTACGAGCAAATGAATCTGCCGCATTAGCTTCGTCGATTTATATTGTTGCGCGAAAAATTCAACGCATTCCTACGAGCTTTTATAACGAAGTAAAAAGCGAATTAAAAACACACTTAAACAAAAGACTCGAACGCCTTTGGAAAGAAGACATTACTGGTGCCGACTATTTTATCGCTGCGATTGGTTCTGCCATCTAAGTCTTTGACAAATATGAAAAGATCATGGATTTTGATGGAAGCATCATATGCAGATAAAATTTTAGAAGAAGTGCGCCAAATTGCAACGAATTATGCAATTCAGCAAATCCTAAAAGACATTTTTATAGAAAGAATTTGCCCCTAACAAGGTTTTACATTCTTTGTAGGTGGAACTACGGCGAAGAAAGGTGCATTTTGACGAAGCACGAAAACTTTCATCAAGCTGCGGCATCGAGATCACCGAAGAAAATAGATAGAATTTGTAAGGTTGTTAGGACTAAGCGATAGAAAAATCGACGAGCTAAAAAACTCGAATAAGCTTATTGACATTTTGCACTATTCTGTTCTGATATGGAAAAAAGGCGACGAAACTTACCTCAAAAAATTCGAAGATACTGGCTACCAAAAAAACGAAATCTTTTACAAATTTACCCAAGCCATTTCTGAATGCTTAGATAATACAAAGTAACGAAGACATGCTCATCGCAGCATTCCTAAACGCCAAAGAACGCCCATAAATCATGGATATCGACACCCGCGATCTTTTCGAAAAATGAGAGTGTGAGAACGCAACATTCGATGCGAGAAAAAAACAAAAGGATAGAATAAAAGCGATGGATAGGAAAAACGAAACAAGGAGGATAGAACGCGACAACTGGCGAGAAGATAAAGCGAAATGAGGGATAAAAGCAGAAGCGAAGAAAAGCGTGATCTTAGGATTCAACGCGAAAAACATTACAAAATCAAAGCAAAACGATAGAATAGGTAAAAAACAACGCGAAGTAAAAATGAAACGAGGGAATAAAAACGTCGAGGAAAAGAGATGAAATCGGGGGATACAACGCGACTGATGGTGAGAAAACAAAAGATTTTTTGAGTAATATTTTTGCTATGGAGGTGGGGAGAAATGATGGGAAATAATACATTATTATAAAATAATTTATAAAATAATTATATTATCAACAGAATTGATCCAAAAAACTACAAATAATTTCTCTTGATTCATAAGTTCCTTGCTTTTCGTAAGAATAATTATTTATCCAATTTTCAGACAAAGAAGGATCAAAAACATTTCTTGCTAACTGCGGTAATGCCACCAATGGAATTATGTCGTATCCCTGAGATTGCATCTCCC
>FMJZ01002978.1_pt1 | contig 13129 bp, 11 predicted proteins | sample 1987881 | NCBI WGS metagenome assembly FMJZ01 (sample SAMEA4378227, study PRJEB15110) | soil metagenome | biome: soil; feature: Field; material: Soil | place: India | collected 2015-03-11 | depth 0 m | reverse complement strand
TCCGCAAGCGAAGGTGATGAAGGATGCGGGCGATACTTGTGAGCATTGCACTCTGGTTTCTGATAAGCGCCTCTTTGATTTTTCTCGTTGGCTTTGTTCTTTACTTGCTCAGGAGATTTTCGCCCTTGCGGGAAGTTGAAGGAGCAGATTGGGCACGCTTGACAGCCTTTGGGTTGCTTCTGCCACCATGTTTGGGCATCGTCTTTGCAGTTTTAGGTTTAACTTCAGCTCTACTCTGTCCTAAAATCGCCGTTTGCAATTACCACTTGTGTATACACTCGGTAAGGCATTTTTGCTTTCACGCAGCGACATTAAGTGTGCAGAAGAGCCAATTTGTCTTGCATGGAGCATTAGCGTGGTGCAGTTTAACGGGTGTCATTTCAACGCTTTTAATGCGCCGTCGTCAACACATCAAACGCTTTGAACCTTCGCCTAAACTCCGCCAAGCCATTGCCTATGCAAATTTGCCACCTAAGTTGACTGTCTGGGAAACAGATTCCGACATCACTGCTGGTTTGGTTGGAGTGGTTTCACCATCAATTCTTGTCTCACAAGAGTTAGTCAAGCGCTTGCCAGTCAAAGCATTGACATCTGTTTTGCATCACGAATATGCCCACTGGTTTCGGCGGGACCATTGGGTTCGTTTCTTGCTTTTTGTGACCGCATTGATTTTTGCGCCAGTTCCGTTTACAATTTGGGTTCAAAGGGAGTGGAGAGAAGCCAGCGAAAAAGCAGCCGACGATTTTGCGACAAACGCCGACAAAAACGCCCACTCTCTGTCATCCGCTTTGAGAGCCCTTCATAGTTTCATAGCTCCGAAACTTGACGAATCTGTTAAGCGGAGAGTTGAAAGGCTTAAGGCGCAACGAACTATAAACTTGAAGCCAAGCCCTGTTTATGTCACAGCGACGCTCTTCGTTTTAGCCCTTTCTTCCTTTCTCCTCTGCTTCCCCCCAATTTGGCTCACCCTTCACTGCCTTGCTGAGGCGTTGATGCTGAAGTGAGAAGGTGAGGGTGGAAGAAAGGAATCGCTCAGGTTATCGTCTGGGCTTTTCGGAATCCAAACCATATCTCCTCGTGCTGAAGAAAGCACAACTTCCCAACAAGCAAGGTTTCTCAAGAACTTCCTTGAGCCGTAGTGCTAAATTTTTGTGGGGGCGTAGGAGATGGTAATTGAGACAAGGCGTCAATTGGACGAGATAGAATTTTGGATTCGCCAACGGGTACTTCCATTGATTTGGCATGAAGGTGTAAAGCGGTTCATTTTTTGCAAGCCCCCGATAGACCCAAAAGAAATTCCCAACGATGTCCAAATTGTCGCCTACCAGAAACCTCGCTGTGAACCAAGAATTCAAAAGCGGACTTGGGAGATAAGTCAAATTTGGGAGCGAGAGAAGTTATGTTCATTCCGATTTCCCCACTTGGCGTATGTCCTTGAAGGGGTTGCCGAAATTTGGCTGGGGACAGCAGTGTTGCGCATACCTTCAGATACTTTGCTGCTCGTTCCGCCCAATGTTCCTATAGACAATGACCAACCTCACCGCCGCTTCTTATCGCCGCCCGTTTCTGCTCCAGTAAAAGTTATCTGGTTTCTGGTTGCACCATCGTTAGTGCGCACTCATATTTGCTACTCCGATGCATCTCGTCATTATTACACGCCTTTAAGATTTTCATTTGCTCCGAGCGTTTACCCTCTTGTGTTGTCTTTGATGGACGAATTTGAGCGAAAGGATGAGGGTTATCGGGAGGTGGCAGCATCTTACCTTGTGGCAATTTTTTGGCAAATCCTTAGGGCAATGAAAGAGTTGCCATTGCCTGCAAAATGCGCATCCAAAATAGTGGAGATTTTCCCAGAAACCGTTTTGGAAAGTTCCTTGGCAGGGCAAATTTGCCGCATTATCCTCAAAAATTTCCCATACACCCCATCAGTGAAGAGGCTTTCAATGCTTTTGGGGGTAAGTCAATCTCATTTGCGTCACATTTTTAAAGACCAAACTGGTCAAAGTTTGCAAGACTATTTGAGGTCGCTAAAGTTGAGGTTGGCGAAAATTCTTTTGCAGCAAACCGATTTTCCAGTTGCACTTATCGCTCGCATTTTAGGCTACAGTGACCCCCTTTACTTCAGCCGTTGGTTCAAACGAGCCGCAGGCTTCTCACCTTCTGAAATTCGTCCGTTCCTTTCAAGAAAAGCATGAGCGAACAATGTCCATTTTTATCGCCGCTTTGTCCATTTCCTTTCCTGCGCAGGATGGAATCCTGTGGAAGGAATGCTTTTTAAGGAGGTGACTTTTATGCGACGCACAGCCTTCACTCTAATTGAGTTGCTCGTGGTGATCGCAATAATTGCCATCCTGGCAGCAATTCTATTCCCTGTTTTCAGTCAAGCTCGTGAAAAAGCCCGTCAGGCTCAATGCACCAGCAATGTCCGAAACATTGCCATGGGCTTCATGCAGTATGTTCAAGATTGGGATGAACGGTTCTATGCTCAACCGACTCCGTGTAGTTATGGGGTATTTGAACCTAATTCCCACCCACCTTACTACGCAGTCGTGCAACCATACCTACGCAACAGGCAAGTTTTTGTGTGTCCCAGCGCTGCACAGATATATGGATGCGCTCAACCATCTTGCGTGCTTTATTGTGACACTTTCCCAAACACTTACGGTTACAATGAATTGCTCAATAATGCGGTGGACTACAGTGACCCACGCAATTTAGGGGCAGGTTTTCTGAAGAATAAAGGTGCATGGAGTCGCCTTCCTACGATTCAAGAACCTGTCCGCTTCTTCGTTTTGGGAGATTGTGCGATGGGATTAGTTTGCACCCCAAATGTAACCCGAGACGGGATTCAATTGCGCGTTGCTTTCGCAAATTATCCCCCTTGCCGGAAAGGTTTGGCGTGTTTCTTCAACTTGACCGGACACGATGCTCAACAACAGGTTGGCAATGTTGCTTCCGTTACGCGCCACTTGGAAGGCAGCGAACTTATATTCGCTGACGGGCACACTAAATGGTTCCGATGGCAAAACATCCGTGATGTTCGCGCTGGAGGCTCTGTCCAATTTGGTGCTGATTGTAGACCTTCTTGGGTTCCTGCATTTCAGTGAATTGAAGGGGGCGATAGGAAATGTTAACGCGACTTCTATGGTTGACAGGAATTGTTATCGTTGTTGTTTTCGCCATCTTAGCAGTTTGGTTTTTCTACCCACGTCCAATCCGAACAGCAGCACCAATGCCTAAGTCACCGCAAGAAAAAAGGCAAAGATGGGAAGAAGCAGTAAAAAAGGCTATGCAAAAAGCACCAACTGCTCCTATGCAACCTTCCACTCCTCATTAACTTTCCACCATTAACTTTCCACCCTCACTCAACTGTCACGCTCTTTGCCAAATTCCGCGGTTTGTCAACATCAAGCCCTTTCATCGCAGCGACATGGTGGGCGAGAAGTTGTAGCGGGATTACTGTCAAGAGCGGTGTGAGGTCTTCGTGAGTCTGGGGGATCGTGAAGACGAACTCCGCTGTCTCGTCAAAATCTCGGTTACCCTCGGTAGTCACAACGATAAGTCTGCCGCCCCGAGCTTTCACCTCTTCAATGTTAGCGAAAGTTTTTTCGTAAACACTGTCAACTGGGGCAATGCAAACGACAGGTGTATCCTTGTCAACCAAAGCAATTGGTCCGTGCTTGAATTCACCAGCAGGGTAACCTGAAGCGTGGATGTAACTGACCTCTTTGAGTTTCAATGCACCTTCCAACGCTGTCGGGTAGTTTACGCCTCTCGCAAGATACAGGAAGTATCGTGCATCCAAGAAGGTTCGAGCACATTCGCGAACTATAGGCTCTTGTTCGTCCAAAATCCGCTGCATTTTCTCTGGCAACTTTTGGAACTCATCAAGCAGTTGGTTGACGGTTTCTTTCCCGAGTAACCATTTCAACCGACCGATGTGAAGCGTCAGCAAGAACAAGTGAGCCAGTTGGGCAGTGTAAGCCTTTGTGGAAGCGACACCGATTTCGGGACCAGCGTGCAAGTAAATGACTGCATCGCTTTCGCGAGTCATGGTTGAACCTGGGACATTGCACAAACTCAACACGGGCACAAACCTACTTCTCGCCTGACGAATTCCAGCTAAAGTATCGGCAGTTTCGCCCGATTGGCTTATCGCTATCACGAGGGTGTCTTGTTCCAAAACAGGTTCACGGTAACGGAACTCCGATGCAATCTCGGCGTCCGTAGGGATTCGTAGGTAACGCTCAAAAAGATACTTGCCGTAAAGACCTGCATGCCAAGAAGTTCCTGCCGCTTGAACAATTATCCGTCGGAAAGCGATCAGTTGAGATGGGGGCATTGTCAATTCCTCAAACATGGGAGCATTTTCACCCTGGCAACGAAGGGTGATGATTTTCTTCAACCGTTCCGGCTGTTCGTAGATCTCTTTCAGCATGAAAGTTGGGAAACCAGCCCTGTCCTCTTCGGCAATTTCCCATTCTATCCGATGAATTGTCACGGGGCGTTCATTACCTTCCAAATCAAACACTCTCACTTGGTTTTGAATGACCAACACGACCTCGCCGTCGTTGAGCAGAACGATTTGTTTGGATATTGGCAAAATGGCGTTCAAATCTGAACCGACACATGCTTCTTTGTTTCCGACCCCTACCAACAAAGGCGAACCTTGCCTTGCAGCGACGATAACATTCGGTGCTTCTTCCCACAAGCAAGCGATTGCGTAACTTCCTTTCAATTGGGAGACCGCTCTGCGGACAGCGGTGAGGAACAAAAGCGCGTTGTCACCTTCGCTTTTGATTTTTGTAAGTTCCTCTTCAATCAGGTGGGCGATAACTTCCGTGTCCGTTTCGGAGCGAAGGATGTGTCCTCGTTGCAAGAGCGCTTCCCTCAAAGGAAGGAAGTTGTCAATAACGCCGTTGTGAACGATACTGACAGCCCCTTGACAATCGGTGTGAGGGTGTGCGTTCATCGGTGTTGGTGTTCCGTGAGTCGCCCAACGGGTATGAGCAATGCCTACCCTCGCCCGGAAGGTATACCTCGACAAAATTTGTTCAAGTTTCTCAATGCGCCCTGCCTCTTTAACAACGGCAAGTTCGTTTCCGTCCAAGACGGCAATCCCGCAAGAGTCATAACCACGATATTGAAGGCGCTTGAGCCCAGCAATGAGGACCTCTACTACATCCCTATCACCGACATATCCGAAAATTCCACACACAGGTGCTCACCTCCAAGTCAACAAAAAGGAAGGGCATTATCCCTTCTCTGACCGTTGAAGATTGACTTGAAAGGACGCTGCATCAAAGATGTAGCCCTAAAGTTAAGAAAGTTCGTGACATTTGTCACAGGAACAGGCGAAAAAGAGCGAACTCTACCAACCTCACAGCATAAACCATCGCCACTACACCTAAGACGACAGCGACGAATATCGCCATCGTCTCGTTGTTCAAACCTAAAGGGTCAAAAGAGGCAGGAGGTGTGAAAGCAATTTGCATCCAAAGGTGATTGAGCCAATGAACGGCTTTTGTGTAAACAGTCTGATAACGCTCCCATCCAACAAAAAGCAAAACTGGCGGGGCAAAGAAAGCGACAGGGGCAAGCCAATCATACTTGATTTGCTGATGTTGCAGGAAGATGCTGCAGCGATGGCAAGGGGGACGGCGACCTTTTTGCCATTGAAGCAAGGTGCTTGATAAAAGCCATCCAGTCTCTCCCATCTTTTCAGCCATCCCAGCAAGCACTGCATCAACGATAGCAGGGCTGCATTGACAACCTGCTTTCAACTTCCAACAAGGTCTCCTCCGTTTCATGACTGGACAATGCTCACACATCAACCTGTCAACGACCGGCAATTTCCAACAGGGCGAGAGGGGGGTGAGAAAGTGCCTGTAAGTGGGGCGCTTTTTCTCTTTCTCCCGTTGAATGCTTACAACCAATTGCCCTGCTTTTCTGGCTTTTAACCTCAAGGTTGGTCCGTAACGCCAATACTCAACGAAAGCCCAAACAGATTGAACGAAACTGACAATGATTAAAGGTGTCAAGAAACTTTTCAATGCGTCTACTCCCCTCATCGTCAGGTCTGTGTTTGCACCCGCAATTGCAGCGAAAACAAAGGGCATGAGAATCCAAGCAAAGGCGCTTGACAGGAACACGGTAATCCCGATGGGACGCCATTCCCAATAGAGACCGACCAACCCGAGTGCGACCATCCAGCCACAGCAATAGAGGAAGTAAGCCAGAGTATTGGCAACCCTTGCGACCCTAATTGGGTCAACAGGAGAAGCAAAGTAACCACTTAGTCCTCCCCAAGTGAGATAGCCGACGCCCAAAACTGCACCGATGACACCTATTTGAAGCAACCAACGGCAAACATCAGTGCGCCAAATTGTCCAATCTCGCCTCATGAAGCAGCCTCCCGTCTCTTCCCTTCTCTAACTAATTCCTCCAAGGCTTCGGGTTGGTTTGCTTCAACGAGTGCGTCTTCTAACTTTACGAGACCTTGAAGGACAAGGTTAGCCAAACTTTGTTCCAAAGTCATCATCCCCTGCTTCAGACCTGTCTGAAGGACTGACGGGAGTTGGAAAGTTTTCGCTTCTCGGATAAGGGCTCTGACAGCCGTCGTCCCAACTAAGACTTCAAACGCTGCGGCCATCCCTCGCCCATCAGCACGCCTAACCAATCTTTGGGAAATCACACCCACAAGGCTGATCGCCAACTGCATCCGAATCTGTTGCTGTTGGTGAGTCGGGAAAGCGTCAATGATGCGATCAATGGTTTGAACGGCATCAGTGGTGTGCAAAGTCCCGAAAACCAAGTGTCCAGTCTCAGCAGCAGTGATTGCCAGCGCAATGGTCTCAAGGTCACGCATCTCACCAATCATGATTACATCTGGGTCCTCACGGAGCGAGTATTTGAGGGCATTTGCGAAAGACAGAGTGTCACGACCCACTTCCCTTTGGTTGATCAGGGCAAGTTTGTCTTGGTGAACGAACTCAATAGGGTCTTCAACGGTGATGATGTGCAAGGGGAAGCGATTGTTGATGTAATCAACCATCGCAGCCAAAGTTGTAGTTTTCCCGCAACCTGCAGGACCGGTGACAAGGACAATTCCTCTCGGTCGTTCGCAGAAGTGGCGAGCGATGGGGGGCAAACCCAACTCTTCAAATGTTGGGATGCGAGGTGGAACGATCCGAAAGACTCCTTCAACTGTCCCCCTTTGCATTAGGACATTCGCACGAAAACGAGCCAGTCCCGGAATTGTGAAAGCGAAGTCAACTTCTTTCCTGCGCTCAAACTCCTCACGCTTCTCGTCGGGCAAGATGGAAAAGATGAGTCGTTGAGTATCCTCAGGGGTGAGTGGTGGGACATTGGTCGCTGGATAAAGGTCACCGTAGAGCCGAAACAAAGGAGGAGCGCCTGCTTTCAAATGGACATCGGAACAATTCCTTTGAACCCCAACCCTCAAAATGTCTTCTAAGGCTAAAGTCCGGGTTTGCATCATCGCCTTCACCTCCTTAGGAACTCGCTATGGCTGCTGCTTGCTCTGCGGAAATCAAATTCATCTCCAACGCCTTCTGCCTAAATTCCAGAGGATTGCTGCATTTCATGTAGGCGTCCTCAAAACTCACAATACCTTTCTTGACCCAATCAAGCAAGTGGTCATCCAACAATTGACAACCAATGTCTGTGCCCGCTTTGATGTGGCTGTAAATTTGGTCGGTTCGCCCTTGACGAATCAGCGAACGGACAGCAGGAGTGACCATCATGATTTCCATAGCAGCGACTCGTCCCGGTTTATCGCATCTTGGAACAAGTTGTTGAGAGATAACTGCTTGTAAAGTGCTCGCCAATTGAACTCTAACCTGCGGTTGTCGGTCGGGGTCAAAAGCATCAATAATTCGGTCAATGGTTTGGGGGGCGTCAATGGTGTGAACAGTGCTGAAGACCAAGTGTCCCGTTTCCGCTGCATGAAGCGCCAAGGAAATGGTCTCCAAGTCTCTCATCTCACCAACAAAGATAACATCGGGATTTTGACGGGTGACATGCCTAAGGGCTTCTGCATAGGTCTCAGTGTCAATGCCGACTTCTCTCTGGGTGATCGAACATTGCTTGTCCTGATGCCAATACTCAATTGGCTCTTCAATGGTGATAATGTGTGCTCTTCGGTTCTCGTTGATGTAGTCAACCATCGCTGCAAGGGTCGTGGTTTTTCCGCACCCTGTCGGTCCAGTGACCAAAACTAATCCACGCCTAAGTAGTGCTATCTTTTTGAGAACTTGTGGCAGCATCAACTCATCAATTGTTCTGACTTTGCTTGGGATAACTCGGAAGACACCTCCCAAGTTTCCTTGTTGGTGAAAGAGGTTAACACGAAAGCGACTAACGCCAGGCAGTTCGTAAGCCAAGTCAAGTTCCAGCTGGGTTTCCAATCTTTGTATCTGCCAATCAGCGAGGATGGGGTAAACGAGGTCACGGATTGATTGAGGGGTTAAGACTGGGTAGTCTGTCCTGATAAGTCTTCCGTGAACCCTGAAAAAGGGCGGTTGACCGACCTTTAAGTGTAAATCGCTTCCTTCCCGTTCAACCAAATCTCTCAAAATGTCATCTAACTGCAAAGTCATAGCCGCCACCTCCTTTTTGACCCTTTTTCTTTGCTTGCTTCCTTACCTCCTATTGACCGCCACCTTGCTGAGGTGAGCGCAACAAAGCAGCCCTTTGCTGCCTTTGCGCTTCCTCTGCCTTTCGCCGTTTCTCCTCCAGCACTCGGTGCAAAATGTGTCTCATCTCGCTTGGATTAGTGGATGCACGCAACGCAACTTCTGGCGTGATCAAGTCTTGCCGCACATAGTCTTCCAATGCTTGGTTCATCGTCTGCATTCCCCAATATCCACCTTCCTGTTTGTCTTTTGCCATCAGTTGATACAAGTTACCAGTTCGTCCTTCCTCAATTTCTTTTGCGATTGTTGGCGTAACGATCATGAACTCAACTGCAGGCAACCGACCTTTGCCATCGGCTTTGGGAACCAACTTTTGAGAGATAATGGCGAGCAAAGAGCGAGAGAGGCGAATGCAAACTTCACGGCGCTCGTGAGGTGGGAACATATTGACAATTCGTTCCATTGTTTCAGATGCTGAAGGAGTGTGAACGGTGCTGAAAACCAAGTGCCCAGTCTCCGCTGCCATCAAAGCGGCATTAAAAGTTTCAACATCTCGCATCTCACCGATGAGAATGACATCGGGGCTTTCACGAAGGACATACTTGAGCGCATCAGTAAAAGAAGCGGTATCGTAACCGACTTCCCTTTGGCTCACAATGCTCATCTTGTCCTCGTAAACATACTCAATTGGGTCTTCAATAGTTACGATGTGGCATTGACGGGTCTGATTGATAAGATCAAGCAATGCTGCAAGGGTCGTGGATTTTCCACAACCAGTCGGTCCTGTGACCAAAATCAAACCTTGAGTGGCGTAACCTGGGTAGGATGTGTCTGTCACCAACCTCTTCAGGACAATGGGCAAGTTGAGTTCTTCAACTGTTCGGATGCGAAGGGGAAGGACTCTCATGGCAATTGCCAAACTGCCTCGTTGTTGGTAAACATTTACCCTAAATCGGCAAACCCCAGGGAAGGTGAAACCGAGGTCTAATTCGTGTCGTTTCTCAAATGCCGCCATTTGGTCTTCGGTGAGAATCGCACCAGCAATCTCCTTTAAGTCATTAACCGTCAATGGGGGAAGGTTCAACCGATAAACTTTTCCGTGAACCCGCAATGAGGGGGGCGTGCCAACTTTCAGAAAAATGTCCGATGCCTCTATCTCCACAGCATAACGAATGAGTTGCTCCAGATCAACCATTTAAACCGCCTCCTGAAACAGAGAGGTTTCCCGACATCAATGCTAATGATGACACCACCGCCAACCGCATGTCAATAACCCTGAAACTGTACCCCAGAAAAATTTAGCGACAGGTTCGGCAAAAGGGTGCAAAAAGAAAAAAACGTCCTGCCTCAAGGGCAAGACGCTTTCTTCTGTCAACCCAAACTTGTCAACATCAAGCCTTACGGTTCTGGTCCTAACTTAGCAGGCGCTCCAACACGATTTGCCCACTCAGACCAAGAGCCGTCGTAATTCTTGACAATGGGGTATCCAAGCAAATACTTGAGAACGAACCAAGTGTGACTTGAACGCTCTCCAATTCGGCAGTAAGCGATGACTGGCTTGTCGGAAGTGATGCCTTTGCTCTCGTAAAGTTGCTTTAGTTCTTCGTAACTTTTGAAAGTCCCGTCCTCGTTGACAGCCTGAGACCAAGGAATATTGACAGCCGTTGGGATGTGACCGCCTCGGACTGGGATTCCCTCGGGTAACCCAGGAGGCGCTAAAAGTTCACCGACATACTCCTGAGGCGAACGGACATCAACAAGTTTTGCTTCCCCAATGTTGATTGCTTGGAACACCTCTTCAAGGAACGCCCTGATAGAAAAATCAGGGTCCTTAGCCTTGTATTCCGTGCGAGGATACTGAGGAACTTCTTTTGTCAATGGCAGCCCTTCTTCAACCCACTTCTTACGACCTCCGTTGAGCAACTTGAGTCTATCCTCATCGTGACCGTAAATGCGAAACTGCCAGAAAGCCCAAGCGGCAAACCAGTTGTTGTTATCGCCGTAAAGGACAACGATTGTATCATTGCTTATACCTGACCTGATGCATAATTCCTCAAAGCCTTCCTTACTCACAATGTCCCGACGAAATGGGTCACACAGTTCCTTTTGCCAATTCCAACCGACAGCGCCAGGGATGTGACCTTCCTCGTAAGCACTCGTATCAACATCAACCTCAACGAACCGAACCTTAGGGTCGTTGAGGTGCTCTAACGCCCACTGCGTTGTCACCAACACCTCAGGACGAGCGTAATTTCCCATCACGAAATCCCTCCTTTGTTGAGTTTTAAGATTTACAAAGTCGCTTTTAAGTTTAGCACCTTGAGTGCTCAATGTCAATATGTAGGCTGGATGCCCTTTGCCCAAACCAAACTTGACAATACTGCATCATTGTGTTTTGACTTTAACTGTGCTGCCATTGCAACTCTGTCCATGATGGTAAGACACCTCCCGAACCCCCTCATGGGTTCTATCATAGGCTCATCAGAAGTTTCTCTCTCCCAAAGAACTCCATCATGGAACTCATCTCTGAAAATAGAACTGCCATCGGCATAAAGCCGACGCTACCATTTTTTTGTCAACCATCAATCTCTGTAGCGTCGGGGTTTTATCCCTGACGGTCGTTAAACTGTCACTCATAGGGCTGCTCTCCTGAGCAGCCGAAAAGAAAAATGGGTGTAAAAAACAAGTCAGCGCGTCGGGGATGCGCCTCCGAAAGACACCGAAAAAGGAAATCGGCTTGAAAATTTCGGCGCTTCGGAGAAGCACCCTCCGACTTGCCGAATTGCCGTTTGCCAAACTGCCAAATCCCATTCCGCACCCCTCGTCTCACGACCCAGTTAGAAGTGTGAGGCTCCTGCCGACCCCCCATTATGGGCCAATGGGGTTGAGCGTTCGGAGTTGAGGGTTCAGGGCATTTGGGCTCTTAAAGTTAGGCAGTTCTTCCTTTCGTTCGTTTTAAGCGTCAAATTTTTTGTCGGACAAAATTTTGGACTTAGGAGTGATGGGAAGATGAGAAGGACTTGGCTGGTTGCAGTCGGCTTTGTGGTTTTACTCGCCCTCGCCACAACGAGTTTGGTTAGCGTGGCGATGTGGCAAGTTACAGAGAAGGTTCAGCCCTTTGAAGTAAAAGAAAATCTGACTTACGGTCCTAACGAACGAAACGAACTTGACTTGTTCTTGCCCAAAGACGAAGGTGAAAAACTGAGACCAGCAGTTATGGTCATTCACGGTGGTGCTTGGAGAAGTGGAGATAAAAAGCAACTGAGGATGCTTGCTGAATTGTTTGCAAGGAGGGGCTATGTTGCTGCTGCAATCAATTACCGTTTAGCACCCAAATATAGTTACCCTGCACAACTTGACGACTGTCAACGAGCCGTAAGGTGGTTGAGGAAAAATGCGAAGGAATACAAAATTGACCCGAAAAGGTTCGGAGCAGCGGGCGCTTCTGCTGGTGGTCACCTTGCACTTTTGCTTGGAACTCGCGAGACCCGCAATGACAGTGACCCTGAACTCAAAGGCATAAGCAGCAAAGTTCAATGCGTTCTAAGCATCTTCGGTCCAACCGATTTTACCGACGAGCGCTATGTTCAAGCATCCAGAAATCCCATTCATGGTAAAGCGTTGATTGAGTTCGTCGGTAAGCCTTACGACGAAGCACCTAATTTGTGGAAGGAAGTTTCCCCTCTTCATCATGTCTCACCCGATGATGCCCCGACCTTAATAATCCACGGCGACCAAGACCCATTAGTTCCGTTGGAACAGTCGGAAAAATTTGCCGAAGCGTTGAAGAAAGTCAAGGTTGAAGTTCAACTGGTCGTCATCAAAGGTATGGGTCACGGACCAACAACACCAGAGCAGCGAGAAGAGTTCATGAAGGCTTTAGACCAGGCAGTTGAATTCTTTGACAAACATTTGAAACGCTAAAAGTGGTGCGACTGTAGCGTTCAGCGACAACGAAGCAGCATTAAAAATCTGGTGCGATGAGCGAAGCCATCTTTCTACTGTGCATCCAGCATCATTTATGACAGCACTTCATTTTTCGTTTCATACTTTACTGTGAACTTTGTGGTGAGAGGGAAAGAAGCAATGGCGGGGATAGATTGGCGTTCTTTGCGAAATTCCTTGCGCCGTTGGCTCTGGGCAAAGCGAGTAGTTTTCCTCCGAATCTGAGGTTGCTGGCAAGTCATCCGATTTATGCTACCCTTTAAGTTGGTGCACATCTTAGGTTGGATGTTGCTTGGACAAGCGGCAGCGTGGTTTGGCATCTCGATTCACTTTTTCGCTGAAAAGCCGTAGTTCGAACCAATTTTTCTCGCTTGTCCCAGACTTGACGAAATGTTTTAGGGCTTGCATATTGCCAACAACCTTTTTTCAGCAGTTTTCGGAAGGCGCTTCTCCGAAGCGCCAAATTTGTCTTTTCGGCTGCTCAGTAGAGCAGCCCTCCATCGCACCGATTTTTCGTGTCATTTTTT
>FMJZ01018546.1_pt1 | contig 13136 bp, 11 predicted proteins | sample 1987881 | NCBI WGS metagenome assembly FMJZ01 (sample SAMEA4378227, study PRJEB15110) | soil metagenome | biome: soil; feature: Field; material: Soil | place: India | collected 2015-03-11 | depth 0 m | reverse complement strand
AAGGCGTCGCGGCGTATCCACCACCCGCACCGATTGAAGCGGACTGGTCGCCGCCAGCCTGTGTCCTTCGCTCGACCCTACAGCCTTGTGGGCTGTCTCTATCACCGCCACGCAGTCAACTAAGGGCCAATGCTCGGGTGGAGCAATCGAAAAGGCATAGGAATCGGCATCCCCGCGTCCGGGTTGCCATTCTACAAAACCCCCGGGCACCGAGCGTGCCGCCGAACCCGAACCACGCCGCGCCAAGCGTGAAAGCGCAGTCTCATCCAGTCGTAGTCCCAGTGCCGCCGTGGAAGCCAGTGCCAGCGCCGCGAAGGCGGCCGCCGATGAAGCCAGTCCGGCCCCAGCGGGAAAATTGTTCTCGCTCTCCACCCGCGCCGCCAGCCTAACTCCCGCCCAGGCACGCACGATGTTCAGAAATTGCACCACACGCTCACGGGCACCACCTTCAATGGGTTGGCCGTTGAGCCAGACTTCGTCTTGTGACAAACCGGGATCAAAGTACACTCGTGTACGAGTCATCAAACCGGCCAAATTCATCGAGAGCGAACCATTCGCCGGCAGGCGCAGTTCCGGATCACGGTTGCCCCAATACTTGATAAAAGCAATATTCGGGTGGGCTAAAGCCGCGGCTTTCATCGCACCCATATCTCACGCTACCTTCTCGGCCAGGATCAGGTAAGCATCTTCGTGCTGCCAAGGGGATTCGCGCAGGATAAAACCGGCCTCTTGCAGATGGCGGCGAATCAATGCCGCTGGTAGGCGGTGGGCACGGGGTGGACCATCCTCGTGAACGGCATCCGGACGCCAATCTAAAATTGCTACTCGTCCTCCCAGGCGCAGCACCCGCAATATCTCACCCATGAGATGATCTACGGGTTCAACCTCATGCACCACAAAAGCTGCCCAAACCAAATCCACGCTCGCCGCGGGGAGAGGAATGCGCGGCAACTCCGCACACATGGTGTGAACCTGCTGGGGAGGATGACGCGCGTTGAGTACATCCAACATTTCGCGGCTTCCATCCAGCGCCCACACCGCGCCGCCTGGGGTGACCAGATCGGCTAAGGGGAAGGTCCAAAACCCCGGGCCACAGCCGAGGTCCACCACTACCTGTCCGGACTGCACGCCGACGGCGCGCAGTAAAGCCCGCGGATGCCATTTGGCTTCACGCGAGGCATCGAGCAGGAATAGATACTTTTTAGGATCAAACCGCTTGGTTGCAGACACGATATTTACCTATTCTTTTTCTCGATTGATCGAATTATAGCCCGAATCTGACGACACCATCAGGCGTTGATGAACCGCTCGCAGACGCGCTTCATCCATCTTGAGCACCGCTCGGTCGTACGTCAAGTAGCCGTTTACCTCGATTTCCACATCGGTGGTTTGAGTGTAAATTGCAGCAGAAAGCCCCGCCTCGACCCAGGGCCGCAGTTGTTCATCCAACAAACGTTCATAGGCCACTGTTAAGTCGGGGATTGTCTTGAAATGCCTATACCCAAAACGCTGGTGCGGGTTCCAAAGGTGGTTGCATATTTCCAGGCTGTAGCCACCAAACTCCGAGAGCACCACGGCCCGTGTCTCTGTGGGCGGAATGGGTTTCAGAGGTTTACCGTAGATGTGATACGAGGCAAAGTCTCCGCCCCCTTGGTCATACCAACCGCTGGCATGATCCACCAACCGCGTCGGGTCATAGGCTTTGAGCCATTCGCCAATGGCACGGGCTTCAAACTGCCCCCACCCCTCGTTGAACGGCACCCATACCCCAATGCAAGGAAAGTGATAAAGGTGATCCACCAGCGCCTTCAATTCACGTTGATAGTCAGCGCGCGATTCGGGGGACTGACGTCCAAAGCGCCACAGCGCCCGCCGATCACCCTGATGCAGTCCCAGCAAAAGTGTCGCCAATCCTTCAAACCCGGTTTGCGCTCGCCCGCCGTTGGGCATATCCTGCCACACAATTAAGCCCAAGTGGTCGCAGGCATAGTAATAGCGGGCCGGTTCGACCTTAACGTGTTTGCGCAGCATGTTAAAGCCCAAGCGCTTGAGCAGATGCAATTCCCACTCCATCGCCTCTTCCGAAGGCGGCGTATATAATCCATCCGGCCAGTAACCCTGATCCAACGGGCCAAACATGAACAGCGGTTCGCCGTTGAGCAAAACCCGCGTCCGACCACGCCCATCTTTTCCCAAGCCGAATTCGCGCAGGCCGAAATAACTGCGCACACGATCCCCTTCCGCTGCTACCACCAAATCGTAGAGAAACGGCGAATCGGGATGCCACAAACGCGGCGAAGGCAGGGACATCACCAGTTCATCTTCAGAGGATGAAAGGCTCCCCTCAACGAGGCGTGTACCTTCCGCCCATACTTCCACATGAATGTCGCGCAAGACATCACTGCCTCCGGCCAGCACCTTTACCCGCACCGCCTGCGTCGCCAAATCAGGGGTAATCCGCAAACCGGCGATATAGCGAGAGGGCACTGCCTCCAGCCAAACCGTCTGCCAGATCCCCGAAATCTGGGTGTACCAAATGGAATGGGGGCGGCGCACTTGTTTGCCTCGCTGTTGCCAATGGGCATCCGTGGGATCCCACACCACAACGATGAGTTCCTGTTCCCCTGAACGCAGGTAGGGAGTGATATCGAAGGTAAACGGCAAATAGCCTCCCTGATGACGTCCTACACGCTGGCCGTTGACCCAAACCTCCGCCTCCCAATCCACCGCCCCAAAATGAAGCAGCACCCGCTTGCCCTCCCAAGTTGGAGGCACCTCAAAGGTGCGCCGATACCACAGACGTTCTTCAGGTTGGAGCGGACGCATGACCCCGGAAAGCGCCGCTTCGATAGGAAAAGGCACCAGGATCTCACCTTCGAAAACGGGGGGTGAAGTCTGTTCGCGCAGCGCAATGCCGAACTGCCAGATCCCATTCAGGTTTAACCAATCTTCCCGCACCAACTGGGGGCGGGGATATTCCGGCCAAACGCAATCGGGGCGTAAGGCTTCACCCCAGCGCGTCATCAATGGAGCACGTTGTGGCTGCCAAACCATGGTTTTTATTCCCTCCACGATGGTTTTAAGTGAATTGAATGACTTCCCCGCAAACTTGACCCCAACTCGGACGAATTGCCTCAATGATAGCACAGAAAAGCGCAGACCGGCTAACACCCCGGCAGCCGGTCTGCGCTGAACACCTCAAAAGGATGGCAGTGCTATGAGGGATTGGCCGAGGCTACTTTCTTCGGCCGGGTTTCGCTCACCGCCGCCGGTTCAGTCTTGGGAAAGCCCTCCATGCGATAGTGCGACTCGTTATACACCTTAAGCGTCACGGTGCGCAGGCTCTCGGGAATCGTGACGACGCGGGCCCATTTTTGCAAAATGGGCGAACGACGCTGACACTCGGCCAGGAAATAGTTCGGAATGCGTGGGCTGAGATGGTGGATGTGATGATAGCCGATACTGCCGGTAAACCACTCCAACATCTTGGGCAGTTTGTAATAGGATGCACCTAACAAGGCAGAGGCCACGTAGTTCCAGTTTTCGGCGCGCTCCCAGTAGACATCTTCAAACTGATGCTGGATATAGAAAAGCCAGATTCCACCTGTTCCTGCCATCCAGATCACCGGGAGTTGGATCATGAGATAAGCCTTCCAACCCACCAGCGCAATTAGACCGGCTGCCAGTGCCACAATGCCCAGGTTGGTCAGCCAAACACTGCGCGTTTGACGCTTGCCATAGCGCGGTAAGGGTAAACGATGCATGATCAGGAACATGAAGATCGGCCCGAGAATGAACATGACCAGCGGGTTACGGAAGAAGCGATACCCCAGTTTTTCCAGCCAGGCTTTTTCATAGAACTCTTCCAGGGTAAGGGTGGTTACATCGCCCACCCCCCGTTTGTCCAGATTGCCGCTGGTCGCATGATGAATGGCATGGGAATGCCACCACTGCTCACCAGGGGTAAAAACCAGAATCCCCAACCAAAAACCCACGGTGCGATTGAGGCGGGTCGAAGGAAAAAATGAGTTATGGCCGCAATCGTGGAAAAAGATGAAAACCCGAACCAGGAACCCTGCCGCTAAAACCGCCAGACCCAAAGTCAAGGCATAAGACACGGCCAAACTGCGGTACATGAGATACCAGAGCAGCACATAAGGAATAAGGGTGTTTGCCAACTGCCAGATCGCCCGACGTGTATCGGCGTGCTGGAAGGCGGCGATCTCCCGGTTGATCTCGCTCAATTTAGGCAAAGCGGCCAGACGCGCTTCACGGGTTGTTGCTTCCATAGGATTTTCTCCTTATTTTGGTCATGGATACCCTCATTTTACGGTACGCCCCCAACCTCACCACGACCCATATGGAGCAATTCAGTCATATTTCAGGTCATACTTTCAACACGATGGGCACATGTCCACCCTCATCGCCCTTAGAGGCTCTCCAGCCTTATTGTAATTTTCGGATCACCCCTCGAAGCAAGCGCGCCCCCAAGACCACACCCATCCCTACACCGATCAGAAGCGGTTTCCATATGTCCCCCCGCAACTGCAATGGATCACCTTTGACCACCAACCCCAGATGCACCAAAGCCAGAAGCGCGCCCAAATAAACCCAGCGATGCAGGTGCTTCCAGGTTTTTCCGAGCCGACGTTGAATCCAACGCGGCGAACTCAGCGCCATGAGAAACAAAATCAAGAATGCCCCCGCGCCGAACCACAGATAGGGTTTCTCGCCAAACTCAGCGCTTAACCAGGCCCAGTTCAACCCGTAATCCACTCCGGCGTAAAGGCTGACGTGTAGCAGAGCATACCCAAAGGCGAAAAGCCCCAAAGGACGCCGCCAACGTCCGATCCAAGCCCAATCACGCTTCCAGGTTAACGGTGTGCAGGTCAGTGAAGCCAATAAAAACAGAACAGCCGCATCCCCACTGCGTTGGATGGCCGCCTGCACGGGATTAACCCAATACATCCCTCGCGCCAGGTTGATCCCTAATACTAGAAGCGGTATCAGCCCCAAGACATGTACGATTACCGACTGCCACCGCTTTGCCCTGGTCGGATAGATCAGTCCTTGCGCCATAACCCGGTTCAATAGTTCACGCGCAAATCCATCCCTTGATACAACCCCGCCACCTGCTCCGCATAACCATTGAAAAGCAGGGTTGGGCGGCGCTCACTCTCACCGACGCGCCGCTCGGTAGCCTGTGACCAGCGCGGATGCGGGACATCCGGGTTGACATTGGCATAGAAGCCATACTCTTGCGGTGCTACCATTGACCACAACGTGGTGGGTTGCTCTTCGGTCAGTTCAATACGCACAATGGCTTTGATGCTTTTAAAGCCATACTTCCAGGGCACGACCAAGCGCAGTGGAGCGCCATTTTGTGGCAAGAGCATATGCCCATACAGTCCCAAGGCCAGGATGGTCAGGTCATGCATGGCTTCATCCAAGCGCAGGCCCTCGGTGTAAGGCCAAGGGAACAAGCCGGTTTTCTGCCCCGGCATGTGTTCCGGATCGTAGATCGCCACAAAACGCACGTAGCGTGCGCTGCCCATCGGCTCCACCCGCTCCAACAACCGGCGCAAGGGGAAGCCCAACCAAGGGATCACCATAGACCAACCCTCGACGCACCGCAGCCGGTAAATGCGTTCCTCCTGCGGAAAAAGGCGCAAGATATCTTCAATGCCCAGTGTCTGCGGCCGGTGCACCAGACCGCCGATGACCACAGACCAGGGTTGGTAAGGGAAGTCGCGCGCCAAACGCGCCACGGCTTGCTTGTCGCTCGAAAACTCGTAGTAGTTGTTGTAGTGAGTTACCGCTTCAAAAGGCGTCAGAGGATCGCCCAACTCATCGGCAGTTCCGGTGGCTTGAGGTGTTATCCTGCTTGACTCCGACAGCGGCTCGCGTATCTGAGATTGGCACGCCGCCAATGCGGCACCGGCTACAAGCGTCAGCATCCCTTGCAAAAAGCGCCGCCGGGAAAGATAAAGGGCTTCAGGCGTGATCTCTGAAGACGGGGGCACGGGGTATTTTAAACGCATTCCACCTCCTTTCCCGCCTTCATTATAGCGAATTTGGAGGTAATTAGGCGCAATTTATCAACACCCCAAGGGTGATTTTCACAGCCTATGTGAAAGAAGATGCGGAGTCATGTTCGGCCCACCACCGCGCAAAACGCTCCACCTGCTCATACTGCACCGCAGTGGGGCGAATGAAAGGCCGGGCACGGCGAATGATCGCCCACGCTTGCGCAACCGGATAACCCCGGCTTACCAAATAGGCTGCCGCCAGCGTTGGCGCACGCCCTACCCCTGAAGCACAATGTACATAAACGCTGCGCCCAGCCTCAATATGGGAGTGAATGAATTTAACCCCCGCACTCAAATCCTCCAACGTCGGCGCCTGGTCATCTATGGTGGGTAAGTGGAGATAATACTGGGGTGCCAAGCCCGCGGCGCGATCATCAAACTCTTGACGTAGGTTGACCACCGCCTTAATCCCCCACTGCTCAAGGATGCGTTTCCCTCGCGCTTTATACTGTCCACCCACGAATAACCCCGGTGCAACCTGTGAGAGCCGCCGCAAGGGCCGATCCAGAACCACCCGACAGAACAGATTGAGCAACCACCATCCTGTCGTTCGCACCCCTTGTTCGAACAATCGCGCCACCAGAATGCGCATACCTTTAACAAGAGGGACTCTTCTCTCTACGGTTACATCGGACTCGGTCATTTTTCACGCTATCCAAAGGCGGTATTTTGTTAGAAAATTGTACCAAAGGACAGCCCTCTCAATACCCAAACCAGAGCGAATGTGGTAAATTGGAGGAAGAGATTCCACCCGATATGAGTCCCCTGTGATGCCGCTTGACTTGCCTCAAAAATATGCCCGCTACGCTCACTTTGCCCAGCAAGGGTACCTCAAACTGCGCACATTATACCGACGCGCCAATCGCTTGAGCCGCGGCAGTCTGCACATCCTGCGCCTGACCGTCCTACGCTTCAGCCAAGCACGCGGGGCAGAAGCCGCCGCCAGCCTCTCGTATTATGCCCTCTTTTCTCTTTTTCCTCTTCTGCTGATCCTGATTTCGGTTTTGGGCTATGTTTTGCGCCGAGACGATGCCTATCAAATAACGCTCAACCTGGTGATTGAGACCATGCCAGGCGCTCAAAACTTGATTGAGCGCACCCTGCAAGAGGTGCTCAGCCGGCGCGGCACGTATGGTTTGATCGGTTTGCTGGGAGCATTGTGGTCGGCAACCGGCTTCTTCAACACGCTAGTGCGCCACATCAACTACGCCTGGCAAGGGGTCAAACCCCGCGACCTCATTCGCACTCGCTTAATGGCTCTATTAATGGTTTTCATCATCATTCTCTTGCTGATCCTCTCCCTCGCTTCGACCCCTCTGATCAACTTCCTGCGCCAATCCCATCTGCCGGTGCGCAACGGCGTCCCACTGGAACAAACCCTGCTTTGGACTGCACTCTCCACGCTGGTACCCTGGAGTTTCACCTTTCTCATGTTCCTGGGTCTGTATGCCTGGATCCCCAACACCTCGGTGCGCTGGCGGGCGGTGGTATGGGGCGCGCTCTTTGCGGCGCTGGGTTGGGAAATCGCCAAACGCGCTTTTGTCTTCTACCTGAGCAGCGGTTGGGCGCGTTATGAACTTATCTATGGGTCATTAGGCACAGTGGTGGTTTTTATGATCTGGATGTACGTCAGCAGTCTGATCACACTGCTCGGCGCTCACCTGACGGCTACCATTGATCAGAACGGCAAGCAGATTCTATAAACAGAAGCGGGGAAGGCATTTTCCCCGCCCCTGTTCCCGTGCGTGTGTTAGTGATAAACTAGCGCGCCTGCTCGTAAAGCCGGCCTACAACATCCCAATTGACCACCGCCCACCAGGCTTTGACATAGTCGGGACGGCGCCATTGGTAATTCAGATAATAAGCGTGCTCCCACACATCCAATCCCAAGATCGGGGTATGCCCTTCCATATAGGGGCTATCCTGATTCGGTGTGGAATAAACGCGCAATTTTTTATCCCCATCTACCACCAGCCAGGCCCAACCGGAGCCGAAGCGGGTGATGGCGGCATTGCTGAACTGTTCTTGAAAAGCCGCAAAAGAGCCGAACGTGGTGTTGATTGCCTCCGCCAAGGCGCCATGCGGTTCCTTGGCCCCGCCCGGGGTCATCACCTCCCAAAACAGGGAGTGATTAGCATGCCCACCGCCGTGATTGCGCACCGCGGTGCGAATGGACTCGGGGATTTCGTTGATGCGGCGCAGGATTTCCTCAATCGGATGGTCAAACCATTCGGGCGCGCTTTCTAACGCCTTATTGAGGTTGTTAACATAGGCAGCATGGTGCTTAGTATGATGGATCTCCATCGTCCGCGCATCAATGATCGGCTCCAAAGCCGCGTAGGCATATTTCAGTTCAGGTAATTCGAATGGCTTTCCCATAAGTTGCAGTCCTTTCCTTTTTCAGGCTTTTCCCGCCCGAATATATTAGATTTTCTAGATTATATTACTATCATTAGTAAAAATTGTCAACATATATTGTGCAAGGTTTTTACAATCCCTCTACCTTATTTTGAGTCAAGGGCGCAAACACCCAAAGTGGTTTGGGGTAGGGATATGCTTTATGTAAAATCCACGGCAACGCGCAAGAAATCTGGGGATCGCTCAAGGCGCACCACTCGCCCATGGACAACGAGCGGGTCACTTGCATCCAGATGCGGCACTTCTAACGCCACTTCATCCCCCACATTCAGAGCCGCATCTGCGGCGGTTAAGAGCAACATCCCTACTGCGCTGACATTAATCGTCTTTGCCGCCGCCAGTATTGGAGCAATGATCTGCACCGGACGTTCCCATTCAATGCGATTCGCCCGCCGTGCGTCACCTAGACCAACCACCGACATCCTCCCATGGCACCCCACGAATCACCATATTCGCTACCCTTTTATTCATTTATACCACACCTTGGAAACAATACGTGCGCCAACCACCTTACTGCACCGATCTTCATCGGTTGGAAACGCTAAGGGTAAAATCAAAACAATTCGCGCTACAATATCCTGCATTCTGGAGCCTCGCCGCCATGATCATCTCAACTCTGGGTGCATTAGCCGCCCTTTTGGCCGCCTTTTTCTGGGCCTCTGCCTCCCTCTTATTCGCTCAGGCAGGGCAATGGTTGCCCCCGCTCCACCTTAACCTTTTTAAGGGCATCTGTGGCTTAGCCCTTTTAGGATTAACCCTGCTGGTCCTACCCGGAAGTATATCCGCATTTACCCCTTCTGCCCTGCTTTGGCTGGGGTTGAGCGGCCTGATCGGGATTAGCCTGGGGGATACGGCTTACCTCTCTGCCTTAAATGAACTCGGGCCGCGCCGCGCATTGCTTTTATCCATCCTCGCGCCGCCGATGACGGCCGTGCTCAGTCTAATCCTCTTGCACGAAGCCCTCACCCTTTGGGCATGGGGAGGCATCGCCATAACCACCGCCGGCGTGGCCTGGGTTATCAGCGAACGCACATCCGATGACCTGGGACAGCCCCCCGTGCGCTGGCATGGGGTGATGTGGGGACTTGTAGCAGCGCTAGCGCAATCCGGCGCGGTTATTCTCTCGCGAGCGGTCTTTCTCACGACCTCGGTCAATGCCTTGCAAAGCGCCGTGATCCGCTTGGCCGCAGGTGTGGTTGGTCTCCTGGTATGGATGATTCTCACAGGTCAGGCACGAATCAACAAGAGCGCTCTTAAGGTTCAACCACGTCTTTGGGGTTACGCCTTTGCCGCTACGTTTCTTGGCACCTATTTGGCTATGTGGCTGCAACAAGTGGCCCTCACCTATGCCGCCGCCGGCATCGTTCAGACCCTGTTGGCCACCAGCCCGATTTTTGTCCTTCCTTTGGCCGCCTGGCGTGGTGAGCGGCTCACACCGCGCGCCATCCTAGGCGCGGTGGTGTCACTGCTGGGTGTGTGGTTGTTGTTCCGACCAAATTAAGGTCCTGCTACGGACAGTTCGGTTGACGATCCAGCACTTCTAGGTTCCAAACATCACTGCGACCGCTTCGATCAGGCGCTAAGCCGCAGACATCCGCCCGGCCCGCCACCAAATCCAGAGAAAAATACAGGGGAACCGATGGCAGTGCTTGGAGATAATACGCCTGCACGGCACGCTGGGCCGTTTGATAAGCCTCCGCCTCATTAGGATCCGCGTTAAGCGCTTCCCGGCAAAGACGGTCATATTCGGGATCGCTGAATCCCGACAGATTGACCCCCAACCAGTGGTTATTGCCATCCGGAATTTGGTTGCTCAAATAGAGAAAGCACGGCGAATCCTCACCGCTTTGCCAGGAAAGCGCAGCCAGGTCGAACTTGCGCCCAAAAAGCGGTCCTTCGGGGCCTGGGGCATAAAATTCCCCCAGGTCTAAGAACTGCACATTGACCCCGATGCCGCATCCGCGTAAACTTTCGGCCAGGATCGCGGCCACCTTTTGGCGCAAGGGCGCATTGGTCGTTAGGTAGGTCACCATTAGCGGTGTACCATCCCGTACATTGGGCACGCCCTGCGCCACGCGCGGGGTAGATGGGTTGGCATCGTCATCTATCCAACCCACAGTTTCCAGCAACTGCTGCCCGCGTTGGGGATCATAGGGATAGGGATTCTCGGCAGAGAGAGCACGCGGATCATCAGAAGGATAAAAGCCCACCGGCACCTGGTTCTGTCCCAGGAATATCTCTTTATTCACCCTCTCACGATCCAAGCAGTAGGCAAACGCCTGGCGCACGCGCACATCCCCAAAGAGATCCTGACGATACGCTCCAAGGGGCGAATAACCTGCATCATACGCCGCAGGGCGAATGCCAAAGTCCAGGTGCTCCCAGGTTGGCCCCAATATTCGCCACAAGCGAATCTGACCCGCCTTTTCGGCCTCTAACACGTCTTTCAGTTGGCTCTCTAACAACACGGTGCGATCTACGATATCACATGTGCCGTGGAGCAAGGCATAGAGGTTGTTATCGGCTTGCTCACCTAAGAAACGAAACTCGACGATATCGAATTTCGGCAGTCCTTCCTTCGCCCGAAAGTAATTCGGGTTACGCCGCACCCGCAAAACCTCGCCGGGCTGCCAGGTTTCGATCACATAGGGTCCCCAACCCAACGGAGACTTGGTACTGACCTCGGCGCTCAATAACGCCTCGGCGGTGTAATTGCTCCACGCATGCTGAGGAAGCGGGATAAAAAAGAGCGCCGCATTGTCATGGGGGACATAGCCGGGCTTTCCCACCCAGAGCACGGTTTGCGCATCTAGGGCCTGATATTCTGCCGTGCGATCAACGTAAAATTTCGAGGTGGGGGTCTTGGGGTCGGCGGCTAAGCGATACGAATAAACCGAGTCCTCAGCCGTCAAGGGCTGACCATCTGACCATGTTACCCCGGAGCGCAGATGGAATGTAATGCGCAGGCGCGCCATTTCCAGCGGCGCCTTGCCATCCCAGGTTTGCGCGCACCCCTCATCTCGACAGCCCCCCGGGAAGACACGCACGCCTGCTTCCAGAGGCACAACTTGCCCCTCGGTATTAACCACCTCATCCCCGGCTTGCACGGTGACGCGCTCTTCCACCACATCGCCATTATCGCGGGTAGGCAAGCGTTCCAGGATTACCGGCTTGGGTTGTCCGTTGACCCAATCCACGGGACCATCATAAATGGCCTCCAAGATATTCCACATCGAACGGCTATTGCCACCGTAAATATAAAGCGTCCGGGGCTCCTCACCTAGGCACACGCTCAGGATCTTGGGCGGTTGGGTCGGCGTAGGGGCTTGGGTCGGCACAACCGTTGCTGCAACCGTTGGGGGACTTTTTGCAGTGGTCCCCCCTGCCGTCTGACAGGCGGTCAAGATAAGCACCAGGATAAGCCAAACGCTAACACGTTGACGAAAACCGGGCCAAGTCCAGGGCATACGCTACTCCGTAACAAAGTTGCCTCTCGGCTTTTCGCCAGAAGGCTTTCCCATTATAACCATAAATGTCCCCAAAATTTTGTCATAAACGCTGCAGCCCCTGAGGATAATCAGGGGCTGCAGTTGACCTCAAACCGAAATCACGCTTAGGACTTTATATCCCACTTCTCATAACGATCATACCCGGTGATCGAGGGCGTATCCAAGACCCGCGGGCTGACCAGGACTTTGCTGGCATACCATTGAAGCGGGACAATGACAGCCGCATCCACCACTAGGATCTTCTCCGCTTCGGCGTAAAGTTGCATGCGCTTCTCTGGATCGGTTTCCTTTGTTGCTGTCTTCACCAACTCCACGAACTTATCATAGAGCGGATTTGTGCCTGGCGTATACACAATCCTACCCTCATCGTTTTCTGCCACCGGCCAGTTCACCACGTCCTGATAGGCACCGGGGGTACCGTTGTTATCCGTAAACACCTCGCGCAGGAAGTTGTTGGCATCCGGATAATCCTGCACCCAGGAACCACGATAAATGTGTTCATTGCCTGCTTTGCGCTGCTTTAGGTAAACCTTCCACTCTTGGTTGGTTAACTTGACGTTAAGACCCAGATTCTCTTTCCACATTGCCTGAACGGCTTCCGCCTTACGTTTGTGCGCCTCGCTGGTGTTAAACATCAAAGTGATGTCCAATTGATCGGCCGTTAAACCCTTTTCTTTCAGGTAATCTTCTAGCAAGGCTTTAGCACGTTGTGGATCATAGTAAACCCCCAGACCTGGGAACTTTTCAGGCTTTGGAGCCCCCGCCACTCCGGGATGCGTAAACCAATGCGCAGGTGTTCCAGTTTTGATCACATTCTTGACGATCGCTTCTTGATCAACGGAAAGCGCTAAGGCTAATCGTACCCGCACATCATCAGTTGGGGCTTTGGTGGTATTGAAAGCATAGAACTCTGTCCCCAACGTATAAGTATCGCGAAGCATGTCTTTATATTTGGGGTCAGAAATGATACGATCAATGTCCCCAGTTGGGATGCCGCTGACATCCAGATTACCCGCCTCAAACTCTGCCAAGGCTGCGCTGGTGTCAATCAACGACCAATGGACTTCATCAATTTTTGGTGAAGGCACCACCGCATCGCCCGGCCAGAAGGGATTCTTCA
>FMJZ01033541.1_pt1 | contig 13152 bp, 11 predicted proteins | sample 1987881 | NCBI WGS metagenome assembly FMJZ01 (sample SAMEA4378227, study PRJEB15110) | soil metagenome | biome: soil; feature: Field; material: Soil | place: India | collected 2015-03-11 | depth 0 m | reverse complement strand
AAATTTTCTTATATGCTGGATTTCTAGACAGATAAAAAAAATTTTAGGTTTTTTTAATAACACAAGATTCAGTGATTGAGTGTTGGGTTTTTTAAAAAGAATTACTAGAAACTTTTTTAAATTCAATTCCAAAGGTTTTGATATTTTTAAAAGTACTAATAATTAAACATCAAAATATTGTTTACAGATATAAAATTCATTTTACATTGATTTGAGAAGGGGGAAAATATGCTAGAAAACTTTACACCGCCACCATTTATTACGATTGCAATTCCGTTTTTTTTCCTTCTTATGTTGGTAGAAGCAATATTAGGATACATCAAAAAAGAAAATTACTTTCAATTTGGAGATTCGATTGCAGATCTAAGTACAGGTATTTTATCTCAACTATCAGGAATTTTTTTAAAATCAGTAGGCCTTTTTGGTTATTTTTGGGTATACGAAAATTATAGAATTTTTGAATTAAAACCAGATTCTGTTTTAAACTGGATTATTGCAATTTTGCTATGGGATTTTTTTTATTATTGGTTTCATAGAATATCGCACGAAGTAAATTTTTTCTGGGCAAGCCATATAATACATCATCATAGCGAAGAATATAATCTCTTTGTGGCTTTAAGACAAACTAGCTTAGGTGGCATCAGCTCTTGGATTTTTTATATTCCTATGGCCTTGATTGGTATTGATCCATGGCTTTATTTAGGAGCTGGGCAACTCAATTTAATCTATCAATATTGGGTACACACAAAATCTATTAAAACGCTTGGTCCAATTGCTGAGTTTTTTTTGAGCACGCCCTCTCATCACAGAGTTCACCATGCTATTAATCCAAAATACATCGATAAAAACCATGGTGGGATTTTCATTATCTGGGATAGAATATTTGGTACATTCCAAAAAGAAGAAGAACCCCCAGTCTATGGTACTGTAAAACCACTCCGAAGTTATAACCCACTCTATGCGAATTATCATTATTTTCTCGATTTACTAAAAATGTCTGTTAAAGCAGAAGGGTTGTTGAATAAAATTAAAGTGTGTTTCGCGAAACCAGGATGGATACCTCCCATGGATGGAAAGCCTGCTTATCAAATTGAACCCCAGGAAGTCCAACCAGAAAAATACCCAAAATACATTCCAGAAATAAAACCTGAGCTAAAAAGATACAATTTAATATGGTTTATTTTAATTTTACTCTTTGGATTCATTTATTTAGTTTTCTATACCAAGTTATCTTGGTCGGAACAAATCTTTTATTCGATTCTAATTACATTTCATTTATTGATCATTAACGGCAATAATGAATCAAAAAAATGGGCATGGTATTTAGAAATTTTACGACTTATTAGTTTAACCTCTCTGGGGATTTATCTTCCATTTGTTTATGTTATTCCCTTATCTGTATTGAGTATTCTTAGTGGTATTTATTTTTATTTTGTTATGAATAAAAGCATAGGAATGAATACTGAAAATCTATTAGCAAATAGAAAAATAAATTTAAATTGATTGATTTTTATTAAAAAATTGATGTTTGAAATCTTAAAAAAAGGCGTGGTTTTATGATTCATAAATTAAAAAAAAGATTGAAAGTATAATAATTATAAATTCATTTATAGAAAAATGATAAACTTAAAAGTAATCCATCTAATTAGAAAAATTGAACGCATTGATAGAGACATGGAAGAAATTCAAACCCTTTTAAATACACTACAAATGGACAGAGAATATTCAAAAAAAATCAAAGATTCTTTAATCGAAGAGTATCATCGACTTAAACAATTAAAATCCATGATTTTAAAACAAGTTGTTCATATTCCCCCTAATTTCGAAAATTTTGTCGAAGAAGTTTTGACCAACAAAAAAAAAGAAAATCAATCCATAGAAATCGAATCAAATGTAAAACTAAAACCAAATCTAACGCAAAATATTATGCAAGATCCTTCTTATAAAAAAAACCATTCCACAGAAAATAATAGTAGTAAGCTATCTAATGAAAAAAAATCTAGTCAACAAAAAGCAGATGAGAAATCACCTAAAAAATCACCTTTTATATTTAAATTTGAATAAGCAGGAGTTAAATTTATGAAGTTTCGTTTTCCAATGAATCAATATATAACATTTTTTATCCTTGTTTTAACAATTTTTGTAACATCTTGTCGAAATTCCCGAGAGGTATTAGCAGAATATAAAAATGGCAATAAAGTAGAAACTATCCAAAGAAAAGATCTTCAATTTATCGTTAAATTAAATGATTTCCAGAAAAAAGAAGATTTATCTGTTGCGATTCAATCCCAAATCGTAGAGGAGTTAGTTTTTCTTTCTACAGGAAAATTAGCTTACGAATCTCTTCCAGCAGACATTAAAAGTTCCTTAGAAAAAGAAATAAAAAAATCCTTATTAATGTTAGACGAAAAAGCTTTTATGAACTCCATGAACCTAATTTTACAGGAGAAATCTTCTAACTTTGTTTATAAACTCATGAATATGCAATTACTTATCTTAAAGAAAGACGAAAAATTTGATCGATCTCAAGAAGCAAATCAAATACTTAATCAATTGAACCAAGCGAAAAACGAAGAAGAAATAGAAAAAATTATTTTCGAAAAAAACGAAAACATTCGCTATAAAATATTAGGTGGATTGGTAGACCCGATTTGTTATAATTGTGGTCAAAATCCGATTCCCAATATAACAGAACCTCTATTAGACGAAAAAAATAAAGATAAAAAATTTCTCCTAATAGAAGATAGCAATGGGTTTTGGTTGGTTCGTAACTTAGGTACTAAGGATGTAAAAGAAAGTGGACTAAAGGGTGTCTACGAAGATTATCATAAAAAATCTCAATTCGCAGCAAGAAAGTTTTTAAACAACCCCAATTACACAAAAGACTTTAAAGAAAATGAATTAAATGCAATAAAACAACAGCTATTATTGGACGAAAAAAAATTAGAACAGTTCGCAGAAGATCAAGCAAAACATCAAGCAAATATGTATAAAAAATCTGCTTTAACCAATCATATCCAAGAACTACAAAAAAAATATAATTTTAAACTAAACGAAGAAACAATCAACCAAATCGGTAATTTACCTGTATCTCAATGGAAAGAAGAGTTAGAACTTTTTCAGTACGACAATAAATCTTACCAAATTAAAGATTTTTTTCAAACAATCAAAAAATATAATGTCGAACCAAGCGAACTCAGCTTTAGCGATGTTGCTCCCATTTTAAATCAAGTCTATGTATCTTACAATATTTTACAAAAATCTCCTTATGTTAACGATGTAAAAGAATATCAAGAAACATTCAAAGATTTAATCGTTAAACAAATTTATACTAATTATTACATACAAAAAGAATTCGAAAAAATTGATGTTTCTCAGGAAGAAATAGCTAAATATTACGAACTAAGAAAAAACAATGAATTCAAAACCAAAAAGGGAAATACAGAAGTAACTGTACCATTAAACGAAGTAAAAGATAGAATTAAACAAATTCTTTTTACAGAAAAAAGGCAGAAAAAAATTATGGAAGTAAAAGAAGAACTATTCAAAAAATATGAGGTAAAAATCTACAAAGAAAGACTAAAAGAAGGAAAAGTCTAAAAGATGAATTCTTTCGAAGAGTGGATTAACCAAATCGAAATCATCGATCATAACGAACATTTTCTTGTAATTTATAAACCAGAAGGACTATCTTTTTACGAAGATAGTCCTAAACCCGATTTAATGAAGATACTTAGGTATATGGATCAAAACCATCTTTTACCCGAAGGAGAAAAATTATTTCCCATTCATAGAATTGATAAAATAACATCAGGAATATTGGTTTTTGCTCGCGGTAGAAAAGCAACCAACATTCTAAGCAATCATTTTAGGCATCATAGGATTCAGAAAATTTATCTTGCATTATCTAACGAAAAACCTCAAAAAAAACAAGGTGTCATAATAGGAGATATGGTTAAAGACAGAAGAAGCAAATGGAAACTTCTTCGGACGATGAATAATCCTGCGATTACCTTGTTGAAATCTTTCCCTATCATTACAGAGGATGCAAAATATTTTCGATTATTTCTGTTAAAACCCATCACAGGAAAAACCCACCAAATTCGTGTTGCTATGAGAAGTTTAAGTGCTCCTATATTAGGAGATCCTATTTACTCCCGGCCCAGTTTAGCTAGACAAGAAGATCGGGCTTACCTTCATGCTTATGCGATAAAATTTGAATTCGAAAATCAATTGTATGAATACATAATACCTCCCAAATCCGGGAAATATTTTTTACATAAAGAGATTCAAAATTTTATCAAAAAATTAGGTAATCCTTTTTTATTAAATTGGAACTATAAGATTCCTAAAAATCCATTAAAAAAATAAGAACTTCTTAAAAAAGATTTTTATCGACCAGAAGGCTTTTTTTAAAAAATTGCCAATATGTTTGTTTTTTCTTTTAATAAAAAAATGAATATTGATCTAATGTTAGATAATAAAAAAATATATATAAAATTTATAAAAATAACTTATATAATTTTTGCATTAGCTCTATTAACGATTTTACTTGGACCTTATGTAAGAGCAGAAGATGCAGGATTAGCTTGCCCCGATTGGCCATTGTGTCATGGATATGTTATACCACCAATAGATTATCAGATTTATTTAGAGTTTATACATAGAGTTGTTGCAGGAATCCTAGGGATATTTTATTCTATATGGTTTTTTTGGGGAATATCAAACCCAAAACTAAGAAGGCTTTTTTTACCCTATTTTATCTTGGCTTCTTTCGTTTTGGTGATGCAAATCTATTTAGGAAGAGAAACGATTACCAAGCAACTAAATGCATACATAGTTAAGTTTCATTTATTAAATGCAATTTTTTTTGTGAGTGTAATCTTTTTTATTTTGTATCGATTGTATAGAATCATTTATCCCATAGATATATCTCTTATAAACATAGATAAAAGTAATCTAAGAGTTTTACGTTTTATAGTATTTCTTTTTTTGATTTTAATCTACATACAAATCTTTTTGGGTGGTAGAGTAAGTGCTAATTATGTAGGTCTTGTATGTCCAAATTTTCCTGAATGTTATACAGAAATTATTAAAAACGACAATCATGAAATCATCAACACTGTTTATATTCCACCACTTATTTTGGGGTTCGAAATGCATTTTACGCATCGAGCAGTAGGATTTATAGTATTTTTTTATAGTTTATATTTATGGTATTTATTTAATAAATATGATATATTAAAAAATAAGATTTTATTACTTGTATCTATGATTAGCTTACAAATCTTTTTGGGAATTCTTAATATTGTGTTTGAACTTCCGACATTAACTCGTGTTATACATTCGTTCCTCGCTACGGTATTATTTTTAACAACATTTTTTATTTTTCTAGAACTAAAACAAATTTTATTGAGTAAAAATGGACAAGAATAAAATCAAATCCTTCTATCAACTATTTAAACCTGGATTAGCTCTAAATATTGTGATTACAGAAATTCCTGTTTTTTTGTATCATAAAATCGACTCTTTTGAGCTGATTTTTTTTACAACCATTGGAACGCTACTTTGCGCGATGTCCTCTTTTGCATACAATCAAATCTTAGAGCAAAAAAGAGATCAAGTTATGCAAAGGACAAAAAACCGATATCTTGTCCAATACGAAATCAATCCCGATAAAGTATATTATCTTGCATCTATTATGATCGGATTAGGAAGTTTTATCTTAGGATATTTTGTGGGAATATTACCTATGGTATTTGCATTACTAGCTTTTTTTAATTATATTTTTGTTTATACAATTTGGCTTAAACCGCGTTATACCATCAATACATTGATTGGAGGTTTATCTGGTGCAATTGGACCTCTTATAGCAGAATCTGCTATCTTGGGAAACATTACTACTTATGGTATTTTTTTATTTTTGTTGTTATTCTTATGGCAGCCACCTCATTTTTGGGCATTAGCAATATTCAGAAAAGATGATTACGAAAAAGCACATCTTGCAATGCTTCCTGTGGTTAAAGGAATTGATTTTACTCTAAAGCAAATGATTTTTTATTTTTATCTATTTATTTTTGTTATAATGATAGGAAATTATTTAAAATTCGTAGGTGCTATTTTTTCTTTACCCACAATTTTATTTACAGTTTATCTTATCTATAAAATCAAGTTTTTTAAAAAAAAGCAAGATTTAGCTATAATTCGAAGCATCTTTTTTTTCACGATTTTTCAGAACATTCTCTGGCATTTATTGTTAGTAATAGAAAACTTAGTTTTATATTATTAAATATCTTTTATAAATTCTTTTATATAAAACAATGATTCTTCTGGTTTTTCTTCTTGTGGGACATGACCACATTCTGGAAGAATTATCAATTGCGAATTCGGAAGAGAATTTTTAAATTCATAACCGTACTTTAAAGAAATCCAAGTATCGTTTTGTCCCCAGATTATTAGTGTAGGAATTTGCAGAGCATTCATTTCTTCTTTTGTTATCTGATTATAGGTACTACGTAATAAACTCTTATGAGCATTGATTCCTCCAGCTGTTTTTAAAGGATAGTAATAGAGATCAACTTTTCTTTCGTCAACAACATCTTTGTTATAAAATGCTGATTTTAACATATAACTTATAGCAAAACGATTGCGAAAAACAAAATTAAAATTTTCTGCAAAAAATACAACGCCCTTTTGTAAAAAGACAGGTAATTCTTTTCTAGGAATAAGCCCAGCGGAATCAATTAATACAAGTTTTTTTACTTTGTTGGGATATTTTAATGAATATCTTAAAGAAATTTCTCCTCCCATAGAATTTCCTATTAATATTACATAATTAAATTTATAATAATTTATTAATTTATCGAGAATTTCTACAAATCCTTCTCTTGTATAAGAAATTTCTGGTTTAGAGGAAAAACCAAAACCTGGAATATCAAAAGCAACAATGGGATAAGATTTTCCTAATTCTTGTAGATAATATTCCCAAGTATGAACGTTACTCGAAAATCCATGGATAAATATAATCGGTGTGATTTTTGTGCTCAATTCTAAATTTTTTTCTATTACAAAAATTTCGAAATTATCGATAGAAATGAATTTATAATCATGATAATATTGTTTTGCAAGATCTTTTTCGTTATAAGTTTTACAACTCAATGTTAAAATTAAAAGACATAGATAAAAAATAGAGTTTACAAAAGTTCTTAGATACATAAGATTATTTTAATAAAAGCTTTTTGAATGTCGACTAAAAAGTTTTTTTGTAGTATGAGTTTTTAATAAATTCTAAAAATCAAAATTCAAATTCCGATTAGAAGACTTAAAAAAAATTAATATATTTTATAAAATTATATTATAAATATGATTCTTTATTTTTATATGTGTAAAATATTTTTTTTATAGATTGGAGTTGTGGTTCTTGCCTTTGAAGTTGGTTTAAGTATGGAATGATTTTTTTTACCATTTCTTTGGTATCTTTATAGTTGATAGTTTTTCTTAAATCCAATAATTGGTTTTTAAGGGTTTCGATTTCATTTAGGTTTTTAGTTGAATGACTATTTTCGAAAGAATACATTCCTAATATAACGATACAAAAAGTTGTAATTTCTCTTAAAGGAATTAAATAAAACAGTTTTTTATATTTTTCTTTGGGTAAAATCATAACATCATTATTGCTGATTTTTCCATTAAAGGAAATTTTATAGTGTTCTAAAAGTAGATGATGTTTTTGATCATAAAACTTTGTAAATTCTTCTTCGCGTGGAATATATTCTATATCGTTTTTATGATCCAAAAAAAGAATTGCTAATTGTTCTGAATTATCATAAACTTGCGATACAATTACATAAAGACCAGCTTTAAAGACATAACTTTTTTGAATGTTGCAGAAACATTCCTTCTGGTTGATTTGTATTTTGCTTTGGATGTTTTCGACTTTTCCTTTCCAATGATCTTCAGAAACACATAAAGTAATCCTTTGATTTTTTTGATAATAATCATTTATTAAATTATTTTTATTGATTTTTTTTAATAAATAATATGATGTATTATATTGAACAAAAGCGGGAAAAATGTCTTGCCAATATCCTTTTTGGGAAACATACTCCCAAATATTTTTATGGAAAGAAATTTCGTCGAGTAGTAGCCATTCTTTTTCTATGGAGGTTAAATTCATAATATTAATAACTAAATCCTACACTAAAAAATATTTTATAGGTGCTTATAAATGCTTTTACCGATTCTATCCTAGGGAATGGTTGTAGAATGTTTCGATTTTCTGATTCGTATTGTTCTTTATTTTTTACGTAATAATAAACATCTTTTGTAATCCAAATTTTTTCTTGGTTAATCCAATACCAATTTATGGAACTATCATTAGAATGGAAAAGACCACATAGGATGTATTGATAGTTCATTCCAACGCGAAAAGAAAAAGAATTTTTCTTGTATAAAAGATTTACTCCCATTCGAAACAACATCCCTTCAGTACTATAAAAATCACCCGAACCTAATTCGAATGGATCTTGGAATAAACTTTGACTTGTTTTTTTATAGTTATAATATAAACGAAAGTCGGGAATAAGTCCTAAACCACCAAAAAATTCCCATTTTAGTTGTTTTTTTATTGGAAGCAGAATCCCATAATCGATAAATAGAGCATTATATTCACCAGACCATTTATTTTGGTATTGTGTATTTTCGTCGAAAAAATATGAATAAATTGGGCTAAATCGATAGTTTCCTATACCAAATCGTAGAAAATCATTAGTATAAAAAATTTCATTTGTAAGAAAATACAACTCTATATCGTAGTTATAATTTAGAGCATCTTTTTTGATGGTATGTGCTTCGTTAAATTGATAATATTTATAATAAGTATTATATAATGAATTTATAAATTTATTTTTATAAAAAGAACCTATATTGTAACTTAAACCAAATTCGTATTGTGAATAAACGGCATATATACAAAAAAAATAAATAATAAAAATTTTAGGAAAATACTTCATGTTTATTTTTGTAAAATTGGCTCTTTGATTTTCCTTGCTATATCTAGTGGTTGAACATTTGGTATTGGTTTATCGAGAATCAATTTAGCAATTTCTGCATTTTTTAATAGTTCCATGGATTTATTGCTTGTTCTTATTTCTTTTATGGTAAAAATTTCTTCTTCTAAACCATTGCGCAAAAAGACAATAGAATCATTGATATAAATTTTATCGCGAGCAAGTAACCATACTCCATCATCATCGACTTGTTGAACAACCCCAGCTAAACCTAACTCTAATGTATTTCTACTTCTTCCGTGATGCTGATATCCATCATCAGGATGTGGACCAAAATACATTCCAGTTGTATATCCTCTGTTAGAAAACATGTTCAATTCTTTTAACCATTTTTCTTGTAAGATAAAATTTTGTTTTTCTATGGAATCAATTGCTTCTCTGTAAGTTTTGACAACACCAGCCAAATAATTGATCCCCTTCATTCTTCCTTCGATTTTAAAGCTATTTACACCAGCCTCTACTAATAAAGGTAAATGTTCAATCATACAGAGATCTTTGGAACTCATTACATAAGTTCCACGATCGTCTTCGTAAACAGGAAAAAATTGACCATCTCTTGTCTCTTCTTTTAAATAATAAACTGTATATTTCCACCTACATGAATTGGTACATTCTCCTTTATTGGCAGATCGATTCGCCATATAAGCCGACATATAACATTTTCCTGAATATGCAATACATAAAGAACCATGAACAAATGCTTCTAATTCGCAATCTAGCTCTTCGCGAAATTGTTTGATTTCTTCTATGCTAACTTCGCGAGCAAGAATAATACGTTCTACACCTAATTCTACCCAAAATTTTGCTGCTTCGACATTCGTAACATTTGCTTGAGTACTTATATGTAATGGTATAGAAGGAGCATATTTTTTTGCAAGACGAAGTACCGCTGGATCACTAAAAATTATCGCATGAGGTTTCCATTCTTCTAAGATATTTAGGTTTTCTACTATTAACGGCAAATCTTTGTTATGAGGAAAAATATTCATCGTGACATAGATTTTTTTATTTTGCTTTTTTACATAATCTATGGACTCTTTCAAGACATCAAGGTTCATATCCTTCATTTTGCCGCGAAGACTAAGTTCGGGAATCCCCATATAAACAGCATCTGCCCCGTAATGCAAAGCTATTTGGAGTTTTTCGAAATTTCCTGCTGGTGCTAGTAGTTCGTATTTTTTTGCCTTCATAGATTACACTTTGATTTTTTTTAATTTTTCTAATGTATGTTGAAGATGTTCTAAACGTTCTAATGCATCTTGTTTTTTTTGCTTTTGTTCATCTATTACATTTTGTGGCGCGGATTGAATAAACTTTTCGTTATTTAATTTGGAATCTGCAATCTGAATCACTTTTTCTAAATTCATCTTTTCTTTTTCTAATTTTTGTATTTCTGCTTTGATATCTACCACATCTTTTAAAGGAATTTCGATATACCCTGTTTTAATAATTTCTATCATAGATTGAACTTGGCTTTCTTTTTTATCTTCGCGTATAAATTCAATGTCAGAAGCTTGAATTAGTCGTTCCACAGCGTCTTTTTTAAGCTGAAGGTAGTTTTTGAATTCCGAATCGTTCGTAAAAAGCTTCACATGAATTTTTTTACCCGTAGGAATAGAAAGCTCTGCCCTCATAGAACGTGTTTTGGTTATAAATTCTTGCAATTGTTCCATGTATTGAATTTTATCTATGTATTTTTCTAATTGGATGTCTTTTTCAGGAATTGGTAGCCACATTAAATAAAGATCTTCGCTTTTTTCGTCTGGAATGTATTCTTTTAAATAAGAATATAATTCTTCTGTGATAAAAGGCATAAAGGGATGAAGAAGGTTGATCATCATATAAAATACATAAAATAAAACCTGCAATGCACTTTCTTTTGATTTTGGATCTACATCGTCTTTTAGACGTGATTTTACAATTTCTATATACCAATCACAATAATAATTCCATATAAATTCATAGAGTTCTTCTGCAATTAAATGAAATTTATAATTTTCTATTAATGATAGAACAGATTTTCTTACACGATTTAAATGATATAGAATCCAATAATCTTCGATTTCTAATGCTAAACCTAAGGACTCAACTTTTGGCTTTTGTAATTGAAAATTCTCTGGTAAATTCAAAAACAAAAATCGAGAGGAATTCCATATTTTGTTGCAAAAATTTTGGTATCCTTTTAAGCGTTGTTCAGAATAGACTAAATCTTTCCCTTCTGTTAAAGTAGCCATCAAAAAGAAACGATAAGCATCTGCACCATAGTTATGAATAATATCTACGGGATCAATGTTATTTCCTAAACTTTTGGAAATCTTTCGCCCTTTTTCGTCTCTCATCAATCCGTGAATATAGACATCTTTAAAGGGCTCTTTGTGCATAAAGTGTAATCCCATCATAATCATTCTTGCAACCCAGAAAAAAATAATATCAAACCCCGTAACAAGAACTGTTGTTGGATAGTAGGTTTTTAGATCTTCTGTTTGTTCAGGCCAGCCCATCGTAGAAAAAGGCCAAAGAGCAGAAGAAAACCAAGTATCTAGGACATCAGGATCACGTTCAATGTTTTTTGAATGACACTTTTCACATTTTTCTACATCTTCCATCGATACTGTGATATGATTACAATCTTTGCAATACCATGCAGGAATTTGATGTCCCCACCATAATTGACGCGAAATACACCAATCTTTTATGTTTCTCATCCAAGAGAAATAGAGATTTTCCCAACGTTTTGGAACAAATTGTATGATTTCTTTTTCTACTACTTCGATTGCTTTTTCTGCTAAGGGTTGCGTTTTTACAAACCATTGGGTAGAAATCATCGGCTCTACAATTGCATTACTTCTTTGCGATCTTCCAATGCTCATGATATTTTCTTTTGTGCCTCGATCTAATCCCAATTTTGCAATATCTTCTTTGATTTTTTTTCTTGCTTCGAATCGATCTAATCCTTTATATGGACCACCATTTTCGTTAATTCTTGCAGATTCATCAAAAATAGTAATAAATTCTAAATTATGTCTTTTCCCAACTTCGAAGTCATTTGGATCATGTGCTGGCGTTACTTTGACTGCCCCAGTTCCAAACTCGGGGTCTACAAGTATTGCATCCGCTATAATAGGAATTTCTCTATTTAGTAAAGGATGTTTTACTTTTTTTCCTATAAGATGTTTATATCGAACATCATCAGGATGAACAGCTATTGCTGTATCCCCTAACATGGTTTCTGGACGAGTTGTTGCAACAACAATTTCTCCACCACCATCTGCTAATGGATATGCAAAACTCCAAAGTTCACCTTTAAAGTTCTCTTCGTATTCGACTTCTAAATCTGACAACACAGTTTTCGTTTCTGGATCCCAATTCACCATTTTTGTATCGCGATAGATGATTCCTTGTTTGTACAAATCTACGAAAACCTTTCTTACTGCTTTAGAAAGACCTTCGTCCATCGTAAATCGTTCTCTCGTCCAATCTACAGAAACGCCCAGCTTTCGCATTTGCTTCGTAATCACATTGCCATAGTGTTCTTTCCATTGCCAAACGCGCTCTAAAAATTTTTCTCTGCCTAAATCAAAACGCGTCAGATTTTCTTTTTCTTTTAATTCTTTTTCTACCCTACTTTGAGTTGCAATCCCAGCATGATCAGTTCCTGGAATCCACAAAGTATTATAACCTAATTTGCGCGCCAATCGAATCAGAACATCTTGTATCGTCATATTTAATGCATGACCAACATGCAACTGACCAGTTACATTAGGAGGAGGTATTACAATACAATAAGGGGGTTTTGAATAATTGCGTTGAAGTTTTTTTATATATTCTGGTGCAAAAGCTTGCTTCTTTTCCCATTCTTGATACCATTTTTCTTCTACATCTAAATGATTATAGCGTGATGATAACTCTTTTTTTTGATACATAAGACCAAAATTTATCATTTTTTTGTTAAGAAAAGAACTTTATAAAAGATGCACGAATAAGAAATTTGAATTTCGTTGATCCAATTGTCAATTATTTTTAAAATCAATATTTATTTTGCGATCTATAAAAAATGCTAAAAACCACATTTACTATAATATGA
>FMJZ01188007.1_pt1 | contig 13172 bp, 12 predicted proteins | sample 1987881 | NCBI WGS metagenome assembly FMJZ01 (sample SAMEA4378227, study PRJEB15110) | soil metagenome | biome: soil; feature: Field; material: Soil | place: India | collected 2015-03-11 | depth 0 m | reverse complement strand
ATATAGGAAAAATCTCCGCAACTACTTTCCCGGCAGAGGTAGTATCGCGTGAGTAAGACACTGCCCAAGGCAGTGTCGGTGTTGAGATTGCTTCGTTTTGTTCACAAAAACAATAAGAAAAAACAAACCCTATCGATAACAAATAATTAAAACAAAATAACTTACAAAAAAATTGAATTTTTTCATTATAAAATATATATTATAAAAAAACCTAAAATGGAGTGTTTTATGGAGAAAAAGAAAATAAGTTTAAGATTTATATTTTTTATTGTATTTCTTATTATTATTGGGTTGTTGATCCTCAATTATTTTGTAAATAGAAAAAATCCTCTCTCTTTTGTCCCAACAAAATATAATTTGCTAATTCAAACACCACCTCTCAAGAGTATTTATGAAAATTACTTGCCTCTTGAGGTGGTTGACATAGCTTTATCTCAACCAGCTTCATCAGAAACAAGAAAGTTCATTTTTATGTTAAGGGACAATCAACTACTTAAAAATTTCTTCTTAAGAGAACTCATTAATATTCCAATAATTATGGTAATGGAAGGTAAAAAAAGTTCACTATTTGTATTTGACTTAAAATGGAGATCTATTATTACAAAGATTTTACCTTTCGTTGGTTATAATCTTGATATTAAAAATTTGCAAATCATTAAGCAGGGTAAATTAATTATATATAAAATCTCTGGAAATCAGGATCTTTATTTCTCTATTGTAGAAAATGTGCTTTTGTTTTCTTTTGACATAAAAAACATTGAAAATGCCTACAATAGGCACAAATCAAAAGACAATTTTCTTGAGAAAAAGAGTAAAAAAATCATTCAAAATCTCTCAAAAGACGCAAAAACAAATATAAAGATTCTTATTTCTCCTGAAGACATTGTAAGAGAATTTTCTCCTGATTCAGATATAGCAAACAAATTATTGAAAAAACTGAAATTCATAGAGGAAACAATAGTTGATCTTTTCTTATCAGATGAAAAAATTAACATTAAAGCTGAATTACCCATTTATTCTGACGATGTAATTATACAAAAAATGCTTTCCACAAGATTTAACTATATTAACTCTATAAAATTCATACCAGAAGAAACAAGTCTTATAAGCATTATAAATCTCACCGAGCTTAAAAATCTCATTGAAGTAATGAAAGTTCTCAATATCACAGATATTGATACACCAATTTCAAAAGCAGACGAAGCATTAATGACATTATTCGGAAAAAATCTTGATGAACTTTTATATAGCTGGGTTGGTAGTGAAATAGGAGCTTTTAAAACAATCAACTCAAAAGAAAGCATATTCTTCATAAAAATAAAAAATGATCAAAAACACAAAGAATTTATCAATTCAGTATTCAAAAGTTTGATAATAGAAAATGCAAATCCCATTAAGATGGATGAGATTATTATCAACCAGATAAAAATTGCAGATTTTCTATCTTTTCTTCTTGGCATATTTAATATTAATATTCCCACGGCTTATTATATATCAATTGGAAATTATTTTTTCATTTCTATGGAACCAGATAACTTAAAAGAAATAATCAAAAATTTCAGAAATAAAAAGAATTTCTATGAAGGCAAAATTTTTAAGGAATTATCAAAAAATTCCTCTCTTTACTCTGGATTATGGGCTTACTATAATGCCGAAATCGAAAAACCATTTTTCCTTCAAAAGGATAGTTTACTTGCTACTATTTTAGAAAAATATGGAAATGGACTTATATCAATATCTCAAACAGAGGATAATAATTTAAGACTCAACTTAATAGCATTAAATACCAAAAAAGGTTTATCACGTTATATTGGTTATCCAAAAAATGCAGAAATAGATGTCAATAAGCCTTTATATATAAAAGAATTAAGTGAACCCTACTTTATCTATTCTTATAATGGAATTCTTAAAATGCAAAATCTTGACTTAAAAACCTTATTCACCACAAATTTCAATGAAGACATTGAGTTTATATTTGATGAAAAAAGAACTGTTCAGAGATTCTATGTTTATTTAAAAGATTCTCAAAAACTTATAATTTTTGACGTCAATCAGACCAATTTCTTAGCAAAAGAGATGGAAAATATTGATTCAACATTTACTCCATTTATTTATAAGGATAATCTGTATTATTTCTCAGAAGAAGAGAAAAAATTTTATAAAATTAATCCAAAAAATCTTATGAAAGAAGCGATTTTATTACCTCAAACAGAAGAAACTATTCAGTCAAGACCATTTATCAAAAATGAATACTGGGCATATTATGAACGAGCTTTTGAAGGCAAAGTTTACCTTGCTCAGGATATTAAAATAAAAAATGGCTGGCCAGTCAATATAGATGGTTTAGCAAGTGGTAGCCCTATAATAGTTTTCGACAGAGGATTGATAAAAGTATTCTTTATCACACAGGGTGGAAAATTTTACGGCTGGGACAGTGAAGGTAAGACCTTATTTACGCCGATAGAATTAGATGATAGCTTTTCAGACCAGATTAATGTGGCAAATATAAAAGGAAATCAAATAATCCTTGCACTATCAAAAAATGGAAATATATACTTGTTTGACACTGATGGAAAATTAAAAAATAAGATAAAATTAGAAAACATTGACATAGGGGCAAAAATTTTGATTTATGACATAAATAAAGATGAAAGTGACGAAATTTTTATCTACAACAATCAAAATAAGATTTTAGCATACGGAATTGAAAATGATTCTCTCATTGAACTCGACGGTTTTCCTGTAAAGGGTTATTCAAAACCAGATTTTTATGATATAAACAAGGATGGAAAACTTGAAGTTATCTCGGCTGGAATTGATGGTAAGATTCACATCTATACTTATAAAAAATAGGGCAGGTTTATAAGCCGGGTTCTGTCTTAAGAGAAACATCCATCTTGTTTTTCCTTCACAGGAAAAATCAAGCGGTTTACCCGCATTTCATTGCCATAAAGCTATGGCGAAATGCCTATTCAACCTTGCTTTCCCGGGGGTTTACCTTGCCAATTTGACTTATGTCAAATTGCGGTGGTCTCTTACACCACCTTTTCACCCTTACCCCTCACCATTTTGTCTGTCTAACTTGGTATGACATACAAAATGGTGAGGGGCGGTTTGTTTTCTGTGGTACTTTCCATAGAGCAAATAAATTGCTCCTCCAGATATTCTCTGGCCGGTTGCTTTTCAAAGCCCGGACTTTCCTCCCCTGAAAGTTCAGAGGCGTTTCTCAAACCTGCCTTTTTAATTATAAATATTTTTTTATTTTCTGGCAAATAGGCTGTTGTCCTCAAAAATTTCATTCATTTGAAGAGTTTTTTTGCCTTTTCTTACTTCAAGATATAAGGCAACTTTACCTATGAAACTATGATAGTCAACTATTCCAATGTTGTCTCCCTTCTTTACCTTTTCTCCTCTGTTAACATATACTTCATTAAGATAACCATATACTATTTTGTATTCACCAGATTTTACTATTACTACTTTATCATAGCCATTTATGTGTCCTACATATTCTACTATCCCATCCCTCACTGAATATATAGTAGAAGCCTCTCTTAAGTAAAAAACATAGCCTCTTTTATTTTTAATACAATCTTCAAGTATAGCCTTGCTTTTTAACGGAAATTGCCATATTGAATTATCAACTGCTATATTTATTTTTCTTTCACCAAAGATTTTTAATTTTTCACCAACAAATACAGTTTGATTCTGTTTATTGTTCCATTTCAAAATTTCATCAATTCCAACACCATAACTTCTTGAAATACTATATAAGGTTTCACCACTTGTTACAGTGTGAATTGAGAACTTATCATTCTTGTTGTGGTTAATTTTATCTGATTTATAAAGAGAAACTGGAATTTTAAGTGTTTGGCCTTCATAAATCCGCTCGTCCTTAAGATTATTGAGAATTATGATGTATTTCACATTTATGTTGAATTTTTTAGCTATTGACAAAAGAGAATCTCCACTTAAAACCCTATATTCTTCAATTCTATCTGGAATAAACAAAATCTGCCCCACTTTTAAAACCACTATTTCATTCAACTTCTCTATTAAATCTACACTTACACCAAAATTTTTTGAGATGCTCCATAATGTATCTTTTTCTTTGACTTTATATTGAACAGCAAAAATCTCAGATGAACAAAAAATCAAGACAAAAATAAAAACCCACATTAAAGAATCCCTCATTTCTTTATTTTCGGATAATTATTAAAAAATAAAAAACAAAAAACTAAACTTTTTTTAAATTTTATAGTAAAATATTGTGAAAATTTATAAAGGAGCATTATATTGAATTTTGCAGATTTACACATTCACTCGACTTATTCTGATGGGATGTTGACCCCCGAAGAAATAATTACAAATGTTGTAAATAAATCTTTGCCGGGATTTTCATTGACAGACCATGATACCTTTGAAGGAATAAAATCAATATATGAATACATAAAAAATAAAGATATAAACATTATTTTTATAGCTGGATGTGAATTTTCTTCCTATCATCCAGAAATAGGAGAAGTGCATATACTTGGTTATTTTCGATACAATGATATAAAAAATATTGAAAATTTCACAGAAGAATTTAAGTCTCAAAGGATTGGCAGAGCAAAGAAGATAATAGATTGTCTGAAAGCAAATGGCTACACAATTGATGAAGAAAAAATTTTTGCAAATAGCAAGGTTGTCGGCAGGCTTAATATAGCAAGGGAACTTGTAGAGAGAGGTTTTTTTAAAAATATAACTGAGGCTTTTGATAAGATGCTACGTTCTGGTTCACCCTGTTATGTCAAAAAAAAGGAGGTTTTGCCAGAAACAGTGATAGAAAAAATAACAAAAGCAAATGGCAAGGCTGTCCTTGCTCACCCGACTTTTCTTTCATCAAAAAAATACTGGGAAATTATTCATAAATGGAAGAATCTTGGGCTTTTTGGTATAGAATGTTTTCATCCCAAAATAGATTTTAAACTTGCAAATGAGATTATTGATAATTTTAAAGATGACTTTTTCCTTACTGGAGGAAGTGACTTTCACGGAGATGATGAAAAATTAGAAATAGGTCAATATGGTATAAGTAAAGAAAATTTACTGGAATTTTACGAATATTTTTCCGATAAAAAATAGATAGGAGGATAAAATGCCACCAAAAATTGAAGGCACAATAAACTCAATGATAGGAGAAGGTTCAGTTTTTCAGGGTAAATTTTTTGTTCATGGATCTTTTCAGATCGATGGAAAATTTGAAGGGGAAATAAGAACAGAAGAACACCTTTATGTTGGTGAAACAGGAAAAGTAAAAACAGAAGTAATAAGGGCAAAAAAGATCACAGTTGCAGGGGTTGTTCTTGGAGATATTGAAGCTCTTGAAGAAGTGAGACTTCTCTCAACTGGTAGAGTGCTTGGAAACATAAGTGCTCCTCAGCTTACAATGGAACCCGGTGTGGTTGTAAAAGGTAATATTACCATTACTGCCGGTCAGAAAAAGGATGTTGACAAACTTATTGAAGATTCTTACAATTCCGGCCCAGCTATAAACTTTGACAGCTTCTTTGAAGAAGAAAAGAAAAAAATTGCAGAAATAAAAAAAGAGCCATTAGCAAAGTAATGATAGTAAAAAGTGCAGTTGAAATAGAATACTTAAAAAAGGCTAATAGAATTATTGCAGAGCTATTTGAAATTCTTAAGAAATATATTAAGCCGGGTGTTACAACAAAAGAACTTGATAATATAATAGAAGATTATATTCTTTCAAGGGGGGGTATTCCTTCCTTCAAGGGATATTCCCCCAGTAAGTATTATAAACCCTATCCAGCTTCAAGCTGTATTTCCATAAATGAAGAGGTTATACATGGTATCCCGGGAGATAGAGTTTTAAAAGATGGAGACATTGTAAGCATAGATATAGGTACAAACCTCTCCGGATATTTTGGAGATGCGGCTTATACATATATTGTGGGAGAAAATGTTTCGATAGAAAAACAAAGACTCGTTAATGATACATATCTTGCTTTAATGAAAGCTATTGAAGTAGCAAGAGAAGGAGTTTATCTCAATGAAATAGGTAAAGCCATAAGTTTCTTTCTTACTCCAAGAGGCTATGGTATAGTAAGGGACTATTGTGGACATGGTGTTGGAAAGGCTTTGCATGAAGAGCCTCCTGTCCTTAACTATTATGATCCTAAAAGAAAAGGTCCAAAGCTCAAGAAAGGAATGGTGTTAGCTATAGAACCTATGATAACCTTAGGTACATACAGGGTTAAAACACTTGATGATGGGTGGACAGTTGTAACTCTTGATGGAAAACCTGCCGCACACTGGGAACATTCAATAGTTATAACTGATGGAGAACCAATCATTCTTTCAGTTATTTAAGATGGAGTGTTAAATGGAGTATGATGTAATAGTTGTTGGTAGTGGTATATCTGGAGGACTTGTTTCAATACTACTTGCAAATTATGGATTTTCTGTTTGTCTACTCAATAAATCTGAAAATATATATGAAAGTAATACTTACTATGCTCAAGGAGGAATAGTTTATAGTGGAGAAAATGATTCTCCTGAACTTTTAGCAAAAGATATTGATACAGCCGGTGGTGGAATATGTAATCCAGAAATAGTAAAAATAGTTTCAGAAAACGCTTACCAGCTTGTTAAAGAAATACTCATAGAAAAAATTGGGGTTGAATTTTCAAAAAATCCAGAAGGACTTTTTGACCTTACTGAAGAAGGAGCTCATTCCACAAGAAGAATTTTACATGTTGATGACACAACAGGTAAAAGCATAGAAGAAAAAATCATAGAAAAAATCAAAAACATAAAGAACATAAATGTCCTCAACAATTTTACAGCAATAGACATAATCACCATTGACCACCATACAAAACATAGACTCCGAATGTATAAACCAATCACAGCACTCGGCATATATGCATTAAACAACAAAACAAAAAAAGTCGAAAAGATTGAATCAAAAATTGTAATCCTTGCCACGGGAGGAATGGGACAGATATATCTACACACTACGAACCCTCTTGTAGCAACAGGCGACGGCTATGCAATGTCAGCAAGAGCTGGATGCAGGCTCGTCAATATGGAATACACACAATTTCACCCAACAACACTATACCACCCGGGAGCAAATAACTTTCTTATTTCTGAAGCAGTAAGAGGTGAAGGTGCAATAATACTCAACACAAGAGGAGAAGAATTTATGCACAAATATCATCCTCTTAAAGAACTTGCCCCAAGGGATATAGTAACAAGATCTATCCTTAACGAAATGCTTGAAAATGGTGAAAAATTTGTCTATCTCGATGCCACAAGAATTGGAAAAGAAAAAGTGAAACAAAGATTTCCAAATATCTACAAAAAATGCCTTGAATACGGAATAGATATTTCAGTTGAGCCAATTCCTATCGTGCCAGCCTTTCATTTTTCATGTGGTGGAATACTCACTGACAGCTTCGGAAGAACAAATATAGAAAGACTTTTTGCTGTTGGTGAAGTTGCCTGCACCGGACTACATGGAGCAAACAGACTTGCAAGTACTTCGCTACTTGAGGGAGTCGTATTTGCAAAAAGAATTGCAGATTTTATAAAAGAAAATGCTCAACATTACAAACTGATAGAAAAATATGAAGTTGCTGAGTGGATTGACACTGGTATAATGGAAACTATAGACCCGGCTCTTACAAATCAAGACTGGAACTTGCTTAAGAATATTATGTGGAACTATGTAGGAGCTATAAGAAGTAAAAAGAGACTCCGAAGAGCTATAATTGACTTAAACAATCTTAAGGAAGATATTGAAAATTTCTATAGAGATGCAAAATTAAGCCGAAATATTATTGAACTGCGAAATGCAGTCCAGACAGGGCTCATTGTTGCTCAGCAAGCTCTTGCTAATAGAGAAAGTATAGGTGCACATTACAGGATAGATTGATGTTAAATTTAAGAAGAGTTGATGGTTTTCTACTTTTTATTTTCATATTCCTTATGATTCTTGGAAATTTAACTGTTTATACTTCAAGTTATTTTGTCGCAAAAAGGCTGACTGGAAATCCGTATTATTTTTTTATTAGACAGCTTATATGGACAGTACCTTCCTTTTTAAGTCTCATTTTTTTTGCCAATTATGACTACAACAATTTGAGGAAAATAACCAAACCCATGATACTTTTAACATTTATCTTGCTTATTCTTGTGTTCATACCCGGTATTGGAAAGGAAAGTGGTGGTGCAAGGAGATGGATTAATTTAAGACTATTTGATTTTAATCCATCTGAGTTTGCAAAGTTGTCAATAATAATATACCTATCTCATATACTCACAAAGAAAAAGGGAAAAATTGAAGATTTTACTTTTGGACTTTTACCTCCATTACTCCTTGTTTCTGCAATATTTTTCATCATACTTATGCAATCAGGTTTTTCCACAGCTTCTATTCTTCTTGTTACAGCCTTTCTTATGTTTTTCATAGGAGGGGCATCTTTAACCCATATTTTTTCTATTGGTTTACTCAGTTTGCCTGTCCTTGTATTCTTTATCTGGAAAGTTTCATACAGAATGGCTCGTATTGCCTCATTCTTGAACCCATGGGCAGATCCATTTGGCAAAGGCTATCATCTCATTCAATCAATAAAGGCGTTTGCAAATGGAGGTTTGTTTGGCGTAGGTTTTGGAAATGGGGTTCAAAAAATCTCTGCTCTACCTGCTCCACACACAGATTTCATTTTTTCTGTGATAATAGAAGAATTTGGTTTAATTGGTGGGCTCACTGTAACAGTTATTTATCTTGCAATTTTCATAAGAGGAATGCTAATAGCAAAAAATACGCAGGACAACTTTGGTGCATTACTTGCCTTTGGAATTGTAACCCTCTTTTCTCTACATGCATTTCTTAACATAGCCATTACCACGGGAACAATCCCTCCTACAGGAGTTTCATTACCGTTCCTTAGCTATGGTGGTTCTTCAAGTCTTGTTTTATCTATATCCTGTGGAATTCTTCTTAATATTTCAAAAAATACACCAATCAAGGCAAACAAAAAAGAGATTGAAAAAATTATTCACGAAGGTTTCTAAAAAAACAAAAAATCTTTGCATTTTTTTTAATTTTATATTATCATTTAAAATAAAAGTCAGGGAGGGATTTTTATGAAAATTACGGATATTATTTCGCAAAAGGTTTCTCTTGAAAGCCTTAATGAAAAAAGGGAAGCATCAAAAACCAATTCAAAACTCATCAATTCAATCAATCGAAAAACTGATTCTGTAAATATTCAAAGAAACAAAAACGAAATCAATACTATTTTACAACTACAAAATGAGTTCAGTAAAAATATTGCAAGTCTTAATGGTTTTATAGAAATGGATCAAAAGATAAACGAATTTCAGAAGTTACCAACTAACTTAAAAGATTTTGAAAAGCTATCCCGTGAATTATCTGCCTTAAGTAAATCAGTTAAATTTAATGGAGAAAATGTTATCTCTTATTTAAATACAGACGTTAAGGACGATCAGACATTATATACTCTTAAGATGAATCTTACTAAAGAAATAGAAAGTCTCAAGAATATAGTAGCTAAAGAAAGAAAAGCCATAGCAAGCTATCTTATAAAGAACGAAAATAGAGATGCTATAGCTGGATTTTCTTCTGAAGAGACTGTTAAAAACATAACTCAATTGTTAAATGAAAAAAATATTGCGAATGTTTATAAGCTAAAAAATAATTCAAACAGATTGCTATCTTAAGTTGAAAATATAAACTTATATATAAAATTTTTTTGTTTATTCATAAAAAGTTGCATTGAAAAGCTGGTTTATTTTTTATAAAACATTTCTAAAATCTATTCATAAAAACCTTTCTCAGGTTGTTTTGCTGTTTTAAAAAAGCTGACAATGGCTATTGATGACTTAGAATATTTCAGAGTTTTCTTTAACTTGTTTTAGATAAGCTAATTTAAACTTTATTTATTGTAAAAATGTTATACATTTAATATTTAAGATAATTTTAAATAATTTGAATAGTTGCTATATCTTGCAAAATTGGAGAAAAAAAATTACAATATCATTCTTGAAAATTATGGTTTATATTTATGAAGGAATAAGGAATAAAATGAAAGAGTTTACAAAAGTCTTAGATCTTTTCCCGTCTGGTATTCCAGAGGATATAGTTTATATAGTTGATAAATTTATAAAAAATAATTATGAAATTTATCTTGTTGGCGGTGCTGTAAGAAATTTAATTCTTTATGGAGATAAAAGATTAGACTGGGATTTTGATTTTACTACAAATGCATTACCAGATGAGGTTATAAAACTTTTTAATAGAGATAAAAAGATTTTTACAGTGCCAACAGGTATAGCTCATGGGACTGTTTCTATTGTGTTTGCAAAAGAAAGCGGAAATGTTGCTTATGAAATAACCACATATAGAACTGAAGATATTTATGAAGATGGGAGACATCCAAAGAAGGTTAATTTTTCAACTTCTCTTCTGGAAGATCTTTCGAGAAGGGATTTTACAATCAATGCTATAGCTTATCAACCTTTTGAAAAAGTTATTGTAGATCCTTTTGATGGAATAAAAGATTTGAAGAAAAAAATAATAAGAACAGTCGGCAATCCCATTGAAAGATTCAGTGAGGATGGTTTAAGGCCTATAAGAGCCTGTCGAATAGCGGCACAACTTGATTTTGAGATTGAAAAGGAAACATTTGAAGCAATCAGTAAAACACTTGAAATAACAAGAAAAGTTTCAATGGAAAGAGTTCGTGAAGAGCTTATGAAGTTACTTAAAACCTCTGACAAGCCTTCCAAAGGTATAGAGCTTATGAGACAATCTGGTATTCTTGAGATTTTTATGCCAGAACTTCTTGAAGGATATAATATAGAACAAAATGAATTTCATAAATATGATATTTATTATCACAATTTGTATTCCTGTGATGCAGTTATAAAAGAAAAACCACTTGTAAGATTGGCGGCACTTTTGCATGATATTGGAAAAGCGAGAGCAAAAAATTTTGCTATGAAGAATGGAATAGGAAATGTTTTTTACAACCATGAGGTTATAGGTGAAAGGATAACAGAAAAAATAATGAAAAGACTGAAATTCAGTAATTCTGATATAAATTACGTCAAAAAACTTGTTAGACTTCATATGTTTTACTACACAGAAGAATGGACTGATGGAGCTGTAAGGAGGTTTTTAAGAAAATTTGATGGAGATGAAAATTTTTTAAAAGATCTTTTTGAGTTAAGAAAAGGCGATAGACTTGGCAGTGGGATGAAGGACAAAGATGCAGAAATACTTGACAAGTTCAAAAAAAGAATTGCCAAGATTATAGAAGAAGACAATGCATTAAAGGTTACAGATCTTGACATAAATGGGCATGAGATAATGGAAAAATTCAACATTCCACCATCAAAAACAATAGGAGAAATGCTTGAATATATGCTTGAAAAGGTGCTTGACAATCCAGAGCTTAATAAAAAGGAAAAACTTTTTGAAATTGGAAAAGAATTTTTAGAAAAAGAAGGTAAGTTATGAAAAAGGTTTATGTTTTTTTATTGTTTTTAGTTAATTTATCTTTTTCTGCTACTACGATGGATTTTATAACGAATGAACTTGCGGCTTTACGAAATACAAGAGAAGGTATAATGAAGCTACTTAATATTCTTTCAAATGACTATAGAACAAACTCAAATTCTTATGATTTAAACTGGCAACTTTCTGCTATGACATATTTTTATGGTGATTATTATGTTAATGATAATGAGACAAAGAAAAGGGTGTTTGAGACAGCGATGAAATTTGGTAAAAGAGCTGTTGAACTTAATCCTAAAGGACCAGATGGACACTACTGGCTTGGAATAGCTTATGCCAAATGGAGTGAAGCAAACGGCATACTTTCAAGCCTTTTTTATGCTGATGACGTGCTTGAGGAAATGACAAGAACCATAGAGTTGCAACCTGATTTTCTCTGGGGGCTTGCACTTGCTGTGAGGTCAAGGGTTTATAGTGTTGCTCCTGGCTGGCCAATAAGTGTGGGAGATAGAAAAAAAGCTTATATAGATATTTATCAAGCACTTAAGTATGGACCAACTTACAGGCTGAATTATAAATTCTATGCTGAAATTTTGATAGATGATGGCAAACTTAAAGAGGCAAAGGAAGTTATAGAAAAGGCACTTGCTTTTCCACTTGATAAGAGAATCCCACTTGAAGAAGAAAAGACAATTAAAGAACTTAATGATTTAATGAAAAAGGTAGTAAGGTGATGTTATTTTTTCTTTGGAAGATTTGCCTGTTTTGCTTTTTTTAATTCTTCTTCTTTTTTCTTTATGTCCATTTCGAGTTTTTCTTTCCATTTTTCTATGGTTTTTTTGTTGTCCTGAGCAATTTCCTGTTCATTGAGAATGATGTTTATTCTTACAAGTAAGTTTAATAAATCTATTCCTTTGTTCATATCGGCTATATCTCTTGTGCTTAACTCATACTTTGTTCTATATTTTTGAGCTGCGAAATCAATAATTTTTTTCTCAAACATTATAATCTCGTTTATTTCCTGATAGTATTGATAAGTAGGATCAAACATTTTGTTTACATATTCTTTGAAATTTATTATATTTTTACCTAAAACGGCAAGTTTACCATAAAGTTCTACGAATGTCCACTTCCATTTTGAACTTTCTCCTTCAGCATATTCAACTAAAGCTATAGAGTATTCAAATTTTTTTAAGATATGGAGAATTCTTTTTGGTGTTAAAAGCGAGAATTGTTTTATTATTTCTTCATTTTCTGTAAGGGAGCTATCGACAACTGTTCCAAATATCATTTCAAATAATTTCAGTGCCTGATATATATTTTTTCTTGAGGTAGAAAGGTAAAGGTCATTTTTTATTTCCATTATTTGGACACTGTATTCATTCATTTTGCAATATAAAGGAACTGTATCAAGATATAGAATAGCTGCAGCAATTTTTTTATAATTCGAGGTAAGATCCTTGCTTCTTATTCCTTCTCTTTCAATTTTTTGAGCTTTTTTTTGTATTGCATCGACCTGATCTTTTAAATCTTTCACTATGGCATTATAGGCTTCTTTTTTTTCTTTCGGGATCTGTTTTAATGGCATAAAAAACTCTCAAATATTTTTACATTTCTT
>FMJZ01010975.1_pt1 | contig 13173 bp, 8 predicted proteins | sample 1987881 | NCBI WGS metagenome assembly FMJZ01 (sample SAMEA4378227, study PRJEB15110) | soil metagenome | biome: soil; feature: Field; material: Soil | place: India | collected 2015-03-11 | depth 0 m | reverse complement strand
TTTCAGCGAGATTATTTTTGAGGAAAGGCGATAGGTATTGACAAAATTTATCAGATTTTGTAAGCTTAATTTATCGTTAAAGTTGACCTCCTGAAGGGTTAAACAATTTTAAAAAGTGAAAGAAATCCTTAAAAATCCGTAATCGAGGTAATATAATGGAAAACAATACTATTCCAATTTCCATTTCTGAACTAAAGCAGAAAAAAATTCCTGAACTCATGGATATGGCAAATGCCCTGAACATTGAGAATGCTACTTCCATGAAGAAACAGGATTTAATTTTTGCAATACTTCAGAATCAGATTGAAAAAATTGGAACTGTTTACGGTGCAGGTGTGCTTGAAATTCTTTCAGAAGGATTCGGTTTTCTGAGAAGCCCTGACTACAGTTATCTACCAAGCCCAGATGACATTTATGTTTCTCCTTCCCAAATAAGAAAATTCGGTTTAAGAACAGGAGACCTTATTACAGGACAGATTAGACCCCCAAAAGAAAATGAAAGATATTTTGCACTTCTTAAGGTAGAATCCATTAATGGAAAGCCTGTTGAAGAAAGTATTATCAGACCTCTTTTTGACAATTTAACTCCATATTATCCTACTGAAAAGATTAATCTTGAGTATAATTCAACTGATTACTCAACAAGAGTAATGGATTTGCTTACTCCTGTTGGTAAGGGACAAAGAGGCTTAATTGTGGCTGCTCCAAGAACAGGGAAAACCATGCTTCTTCAATCAATTGCAAAGGCTATAAAAAAGAATCACTCTGAAATATACCTTATAGTACTACTTATTGATGAGAGACCTGAAGAAGTTACTGACTGGCGCAGGCAGGTTACAGGTGCTGAAATTATAAGTTCTACCTTTGATGAACCTGCTCAGAGACACTGCCAGGTATCAGAAATGGTCATTGAAAGAGCAAAAAGACTTGTAGAAGAAGGACAAGATGTTGTAATATTGCTTGACAGTTTAACAAGACTTGCAAGGGCATACAATGCTATTACCCCAGCTTCAGGGAAGGTTCTTTCTGGCGGACTGGAAGCAACAGCTTTGCAGAAACCAAAAAGATTCTTTGGAACGGCAAGAAATATAGAAGAAGGAGGCTCTCTTACTATTATTGCAACAGCTCTTGTAGAAACAGGAAGCAGAATGGATGATGTTATTTTTGAAGAGTTTAAAGGAACTGGAAATATGGAAGTTCATCTGGATAGAAAACTTGCAGATAAAAGAATATTCCCGAGTATTGATATTGGTGCTTCTGGTACAAGAAAAGAAGAATTACTCGTACCACCTGATGTTTTAAATAAGGTCTGGATTTTAAGAAAAGTACTGAGTACACTCAGTCCAATTGAGGCAATGGAATTTTTATTGAGTAAACTTAAAGGAACAAAATCCAACAAAGAATTTCTTGAGATGATGAATAAATGATGAAAACTGAAGATTATTGTTTTGTCTGCGGAAAACAAAATCCTGTGGGACTAAAACTAAATTTTAAGCATGCAGATGGCAAATCCTTTGCAGAATTAATTCTTACAAAAGAATATCAAGGCTGGAGTGGAATAATACACGGTGGAATTATTGCATCACTTCTTGATGAAGCCTGTGTTTATGCAGGAAACTCACTTGGATATCATACTGTTACAGCAGAATTAAAAATAAGATTTAAAAATCCTGTAGCACCTCAAGAAAAAATAGTGGTAGAGGCTCATGCAGAACATAAAAAATCAAAACTAATTGAAGCAAAAGCTTGGATAAAAAAATTAGATGGGTCATTGATAGCAGAAGCAGAAAGTAAATTAGTTATCAAGGAAAAAACTAATGATTCTGAGATTTTATAGAAAAGGTGCTCTTTCAGAATATAAAACACAACAACTGCTTAAACGTGTACATTCTGAAATTTCAGATGAAATTAAACAGATTGAAACAGAATTTTGCTACTATGTCCTGACAGATAAAAAATTATCAGACTATGAATTAACTATTTTAAAATGGCTTTTAGCTGAAACCTTTGAACCAGAAAACTTTTCAGATAAAAGCTTCCTTTCCGCAGATAATGGAATGATATTTGAAGTAGGTCCTCGTCTTAATTTTTCAACTGCCTGGTCTACCTGTGCTGTATCTGTGTGTCATAGCATTGGAATCAAGAAAGTTAAAAGGATAGAAAGATCAAGAAGATATAAACTGATACCATTAATTAAAAATTTTCCTTCAAAGCTTTTTCTTGACATGATTCATGACAAAATGGTTGAGTGCCCATATCCAGAGCCTTTGGATGACTTTTCTCATGGAATATCTCCAAAGCCTTTAAGAGTTGTGCCAGTTTTGGAAGAAGGGAAAAAAGCACTTGAAAAAATAAATCATGAACTTGGTCTTGGATGGGATGACTGGGATATTAACTTTTATCTAAAACTTTTTAAGGATAAATTAAAAAGAAATCCGACAGATGTTGAATGCTTTGATCTTGCTCAATCAAATAGTGAACATTCAAGGCACTGGTTTTTCAGAGGAACTCTGTTTATTGATGGAAAATCATCAAAACAAACGCTTTTTGATATAGTAAAAAAACCTTTGAAAAAAAATCCGAAAAATTCTGTAATAGCTTTTAAAGATAATTCAAGCGCTATCTATGGAGCAAAAATAGGATATTTAAAACCTGAAACCCCTGGAAATTCTTGTAGATTTGTAGTAAAAAGGGAGTTATATCACCTTATTTTTACAGCTGAAACACACAACTTTCCAACAGGTGTAGCTCCTTTCCCTGGAGCTGAGACAGGAACAGGAGGAAGAATTCGTGATGTTCACGCAACTGGTAAGGGTGCCTTACCAATTGCAGGAACAGCAGCTTACTGTGTTGGAAATCTTTATATTCCAGAATATGAGCTTTCATGGGAAGATAAATCATTTGAATATCCCTCTAATCTTGCAACACCTTTACAGATTGAGATTGAGGCAAGCAATGGAGCTTCGGATTATGGAAATAAATTTGGTGAACCCGTAATAGCAGGATTTACCCGTTCATTTGGCATGAGATTACCTGATGGAGAAAGAGTTGAGTGGATAAAACCAATAATGTTCACTGGGGGAATAGGACAGATAAATGCAATTCATACTGAGAAAGAGCTACCTAAAAAGGGAATGTATGTTGTAAAAATTGGTGGCCCTGCCTACAGAATAGGAATGGGAGGCGGAGCCGCATCTTCTGTGGTGTCAGGAGAACTTAGTGAAGAGCTTGATTTTAATGCTGTGCAGCGAGGAGACGCTGAAATGGAAAACAAACTTAACAGAGTTGTTAGAGCCTGCCTTGAACTTGGTAAAAAAAATCCTATAGTAAGTATTCATGATCAAGGAGCAGGTGGAAACTGCAATGTAGTTAAAGAGCTTGTCTATCCAGAAGGAGCAAAAATTGATATAAGAAATGTGATAGTTGGAGATGAAACTTTGTCTATTCTTGAAATATGGGGTGCTGAATATCAGGAAAATGATGCTATTTTAGTAGAAAAAGAAAATATTAAACTTTTTAGCATTCTCTGTGAAAGAGAAAGACTTCCATGGTCAATTATTGGAGAAGTTACAGGAGATGGAAAACTTATTGTTTATGACAGTAAAAACAATCAAATAGCTGTCAATTTTGACCTTAAGGATGTTTTGGGAGAAATTCCTAAAAAAGAATTCAGACTTCAAACAATTCAGAGAAAGCTTGAACCACTAAAGCTTCCTGAAACTTTAACACTAAAAGATGCATTAAACATGGTTTTGAGACTTCTTTCTGTAGGCTCAAAAAGATTCTTAACAAACAAAGTAGACCGTTCAGTTACAGGACTTATTGCCAGGCAGCAGTGTGCTGGTCCTGTGCAACTTACAGTTTCAGATGTATGCGTTGTTGCTCAAAGTTATTTTAATAAAACAGGAATTGCCCATGCCATAGGAGAACAACCAATAAAAGGACTTATAAACCCTGAAGCTATGGCAAGACTTTCAGTGACAGAAGCTTTGACAAACATATTATGGGCAAAGATTACAGATATTGAAGACATTAAATGCTCTGCTAACTGGATGTGGGCAGCGAAACTTCCAGGAGAAGGTGTTAAACTGTATAAAGCTGCCCATGCCATGGCTGATTTTATGATAAAGCTCGGTATAGCAATAGATGGAGGAAAAGATTCTCTTTCAATGGCTGCAAAAGTTAAAACATCACAAGGAGTTGAAGTTGTAAAATCTCCTGGAACTCTTGTAATTTCTGCTTATGCACCATGTCCTGATATCCAAAAAGTTATCACGCCTGATATCAAATATCCTGGAGAAAGTGTAATTCTTTTCATTGACCTTTCCAATGGTAAAAGAAGAATTGGTGGAACAGCACTGGCTCAATGTATGGGACAGCTTGGCAATGAATCACCTGATATGGAAAATCCTGAACTTTTAAAAAAAGTTTTCAGAGCAATACAAACATTAATTGACAAAAAATTAATACTTTCAGGACATGACCGTTCAGATGGAGGATTGATAACAACTCTTCTTGAAATGGCTTTCTCAGGCTCTTGCGGGCTTCATATAAAAATAAAAGAGACTAGCTCAGATAATATCATCGCAGAACTATTTAATGAAGAACCAGGGCTTGCAATTGAGGTAGATATTAAAAAGCTTGATAAAGTAGTAAAGTTTCTTATGCAGAATGAGATACCTTTTTACAGAATTGCTGATACTTTAAAAGAAAACAAAATTATTATTGAAAACGCTGATAAAATTATTTTTGATGAACCCATGACATCTCTTAGAGATATATGGGAAGAAACAAGTTATCGCATTGATATGCTACAGGCAAATCCTGAGTGTGTGAAAGAAGAAAAAAAAGCAATCTATGACAGAGTTTCTCCTCATTATAAACTTAGTTTTATCCCTGAAAGGACTCCTGAGATAATTCTTAAAAGGAAAGCCAAACCTCTTGTTGCAATCATTCGTGAAGAGGGAAGCAATGGTGATAGAGAAATGGCAGCTGCCTTTTACATGGCAGGATTTGAACCATGGGATGTATGCATGCAGGATTTGATAGATAAAAAAATTTCTTTAAAAAATTTTAAAGGAGTTGCATTTGTTGGTGGCTTCAGTTTTGCAGATGTTCTTGACTCTGCAAAAGGATGGGCTGGCTGTATAAAGTTTTCTCATTTAAAAAAGGAGTTTGAAGACTTTTATATGCGTACTGATACATTTAGTCTTGGTGTATGTAACGGATGCCAGCTTATGGCACTTCTTGGATGGGTTCCATGGTACGGAATTGAAGAACTAAGCCAGCCCCGCTTTATATGGAATAAATCAGGAAGATTTGAATCCAGATGGGTGACTGTAAAGATTTTACCTTCTCCATCAATTATGCTTAAAGACATTGAAGGCTCTCAAATTGGAGTATGGATAGCTCATGGAGAAGGAAGAGTCTATTTTCCTGATGGAAGCCTTCTTAATAAAGTGCTTGAAAAAAATCTTGCACCTGTGCGTTATGTTGATGATGACGGTAATATTACAGAAATATATCCATTTAATCCAAATAACTCACCCTACGGTATAGCTGCTTTATGCACTGAAGATGGGAGGCATCTTGCAATGATGCCTCATCCAGAAAGAGCATTTTTGTTATGGCAATGGCCATGGCTACCTAAGAAATGGGAAAAAATGAAAGCCTCTCCATGGCTTAAACTTTTTCAGAATGCAAGGCAGTGGTGTGACAGTTATGCATAAAACTTTAAAAAATAAAATCATTGAAACAATCAGAAAGCTTGATTTACCAGAGGTTGCGCCAGAAATAGAAATTCCCAAAAATGAAGACTTTGGAGACTTAAGTACGCCAATAGCAATGGAGATTGCAAAAAAATTGAAAAAGCCTCCAAGAACAATTGCTCAGGATATCATTCAATCATTAGATAAAAGCTTATTTGAGAGTGTTGAGTTAGCAGGACCAGGATTTATAAATTTTAAGTTTAAAAATGATTTTATTTTCTCTGAGTTTGAAAATCTTCTTAAATTGAGGGAGTTATTTTTTATTCATAATATAGGAAAGGGTAAAAAAATTCAGATTGAGTTTGTCAGTGCAAATCCTACAGGACCACTTCATCTTGGACATGGTAGAGGAGCAGCATTAGGAGCAGCTTTAGCAAACATTTTGAAAGAAGCTGGATATAATGTTTTCACTGAATATTACATAAATGATGCTGGTAAACAGGTTGAGATTCTTGGACAGAGTGTTTATATCGCTCTTCAGAATCTTTTTGGGAAAAAACTGGAAATGCCGGAAGACTGCTATAAAGGAGACTATATAAATGAGCTTGCAAAGGAACTTTATGATTTGTACGGCAATGATTTGCAAGATAAAGATTTTGATGAAATTGGTGATTTTTTAATTGATTTTTCTTACAAAAAGATGCTTAATGAAATAAAAAAAGACCTTGATGATTTCGGAGTAAACTTTGATAAATGGATAAGTGAGAAAAAACTTTATCATACAGGCGAGGTTCAACTCACAATTCTTAAACTTAAAGAGCTTGGATTTATCTATGAAAAAGATGGAGCATTATGGTTTCGTTCAACAACTTTTGGAGATGACAAAGACAGAGTTGTTGTAAAAAGCGATGGAACTTATACATATTTCGCCTCTGATATTGCCTATCATAAAAACAAAATTGAAAGAGGGTTTGATGAACTCATAAACATCTGGGGAGCTGACCATCATGGATATATTCAGAGAGTAAAAGCTGCTGTTCAGGCATTGGGAATGACTGCTTCTCAAATTAAAATACTTCTTGTTCAGATGGTAAATCTGCTAAGAGGAGGAAAGCCTGTTCAGATGTCAAAAAGAGCAGGAACATTTGTTACACTAAGAGAGCTTATTGATGAGATAGGTGTTGATACTACAAAATTTATATTCCTTACTCGTAGACATGATAGCCATCTTGAGTTTGATGTAGAGATTGCAAAAAAACAGTCTCATGAAAATCCTGTTTATTATGTCCAGTATGCTCATGCAAGGATTAATAGCATCTTTATGAAAGCTCAAAGTGAACCAGAAAGATTTAATGGAGAGCTTTTCAACGAAGAGGAATTAAGAATTATAAAAAAAGTTCTCCTTTATCCAATGATTTTTGACCTGAGTGTTCAGATGAGAGAGCCACATAGAATAACATTTTATTTACAGGAACTTGCAGCATTGTTTCACAGTTATTACCACAAATACAGAGTAATATCTGAAAATGCTGAATTGACAGAAACAAGACTCAGCCTATGCAAGGCTATAATGCTTGTTCTAAGACATGGACTCAGAATGCTCGGGGTAAAAGCTCCTGAAAAGATGTAAATCAGCTGAATTTGATAGCATCTGCCATTTTTACAACCTTAATCATAAATCCAACATCATGAACTCTTACAATATTTGCTCCATTTATAACTGATATAGCAACAGCTGAAGCAGTACCTTCAAGTCTTTTCTCAGGAGAAGCCTCGTTTAAAACTTTTCCAATAAAGCTTTTTCGCGATACTCCAACAAGTAATGGTCTACCTAAATTAGAAAATTCTTTTAAATTTTTTATTATTGTAAGATTATGTTCAGGTAATTTGCCAAATCCGATACCTGGGTCAATAATTATCATATTTTCATCAATTCCTGCTTGTTTAGCAATAACTATAGAGTTTCTCAAGTATTCAATAATTTCAGGAATAAGAGCTTCATAGTAAGGATTTTTCTGCATATCTTTTGGTGTTCCTTTTATATGCATGACAACAACTGGAACCTTGTATTTCCTTGCTATTTCTGGCATATCTGGATCAAATCTCAATCCACTTATATCATTTATGATAGTTGCTCCTGCCTTAATTGTTTCTTCCGCAACACGGGCTTTATATGTATCAATGGAAATAGGAATGGAAATTTTTTTAGAAATTGCTTCAATTACTGGTATAACTCTTCTTAGCTCTTCATCAATGCTTACTGGTTCTGCCCCCGGACGTGTTGATTCTCCGCCAATGTCCAGTATATCAGCACCTTCCTCAACTAAACGAAATGCGTGGTCAACTGCTTTCTGAACATCAAAGTATCTTCCACCATTAAAAAAAGAATCAGGGGTTACATTGACAATTCCCATTATGTAGGTTTTTTTAAGAAAGTTGAATTCAAAGTTATGGAATTTGAGCTTCATGCAGCTTTTTTGTTCTCTGAAATGATTTCCTCTATTTCTGGAGCTTCAAGAGTTTCTCTTTCAAGTAAGGCTTTGGCAATTGCATCAAGAATTATTCTATTTTGTTCAAGTAATTCTCTGGTCTGACTGTAAGCCTCTGTTACAATTCTTTTTGTCTCCTCATCTATCTCTTCAGCAGTTTTATCAGAATAGTCTCTATGTTTTGCAATTTCTCTTCCAAGAAATACATGCTCTTCTCTTTTTCCAAATGTTAGCGGTCCCATCCTGTCACTCATTCCCCATTCAGTAACCATCTTACGGGCAAGCTCTGTAGCCCTTTCAAGATCATTGCCAGCTCCAGTTGTCATTGTTCCCAGTGCTATTTCTTCTGCAACTCTTCCTCCCAGAAGAACTTTAAGCGTGCCGTAAAGATATTCTTTTGAGTAAGTGTAGCGGTCATCAAGTGGAAGCTGTTGAGTTACTCCGAGAGCTCTTCCTCTTGGAATTATGCTAACTTTATGAATTGGATCAGTTGTAGGTGTAAGTTTTGCAACAAGAGCATGTCCTGCCTCATGATATGCTGTAATTGTCCTTTCTTCTTCGCTTAAAACCATGCTCTTTCTTTCAACACCCATCAAAACCTTATCCTTTGCTGATTCAAAATCATTCATGTTCACAGTATCACTGTTTCTTCTTGCAGCAATTAATGCAGCTTCATTGACTAAATTTGCAAGGTCTGCTCCTGAAAATCCTGGAGTTCCTCTTGCAATCTTTTCAAGATCCACATCACTGTTAAGGGGAATTTTCTTTGTATGAACTTTAAGTATTTCAAGTCTTCCCTTTACATCAGGTAGAGGAACAACAATCTGACGGTCGAACCTTCCGGGCCTTAAAAGAGCAGGGTCTAAAACATCAGGTCTATTTGTAGCTGCAAGTACAATTATCCCTTCATTGCTTTCAAACCCGTCCATCTCAACAAGAAGTTGATTGAGAGTCTGTTCTCTTTCATCATGACCTCCACCAAGACCTGCTCCACGTTGTCTTCCAACAGCGTCTATCTCATCAATAAATACAATACATGGTGAGTTTTTCTTTGCCTGTTCAAAAAGATCTCTGACTCTACTTGCGCCAACTCCAACAAACATTTCAACAAAATCTGAACCAGAAATTGAAAAGAAAGGAACACCTGCTTCACCAGCAATTGCTTTTGCAAGAAGAGTCTTACCTGTACCAGGAGAACCCACAAGAAGAATGCCCTTAGGAATTTTTGCTCCAAGTTTTATATACTTTTGAGGACTTGTAAGAAAATCAACAATTTCTCTTACTTCCTCCTTTACTTCTTCAATACCTGCAACATCTGAAAAAGTTACTTTGACTGACTTGTTTGAAATCATTTTTGCTCTTGCTTTACCAAATGACATGGCACGGCTACTTCCTGCTTGCATTTGCTTCATAAATAAAATCCATAAAAATACAAGAAAAATCACAGGTCCCCATGATATGAGAAAATTAATATACCATGGTGTCTGCTCAGGAGGTTTAACAGAAATTTTTACACCATGAGAAGAAAGTTCTTTTATAAGCTCTGGATAATTTATAAAATAAGTTTTAAATTGTGAACCATTTTTAAACTTGCCTGTTATTGTATTATCCTTGATTAAAACCTCATCTACCTCGGAATTCTGCATCTTAATAAGAAATTCTGAAAATATTATTTCCTTTTCTGTTTTTTGAGGAACATTTAAAATGTTAAAAAGTGCAATTATTGAAATACCTATAATTATCCAGATCAAAAATGTTTTTAATGAACTTTTTCCTTTCCCATTCATAAATTAATTTTAACCTAAAATAAGTATAAAAGTAAAAAAATACAGTAAAATATGAAATAATATTCAATAAGGAGGAGATTTAAAATGGTAACTTTAGAAGAAAATTTTTATCGGCTTTTACATCCAAAGATTGTTTTTTTGCTTACATCTGTAGGCAAAGATGGAAAGCATAATGTTATGTCCTGTGCATGGGCAACTCCTGCATCTGAAGAACCACCAAAGGTAATTGTATGCATTTCAAAAGAACATTATACTGCGGAGTTAATTCTTCAGACAGGAGAGTTTGCAATAAATATTCCAGCTAAGGATATGGTTAAAGCTATATGGATATGCGGAAGTAAATCTGGAAAAAGCATTGATAAATTTAAGGAAGCAAAATTAAAAAAATTTAAAGCATCCAAAATTTCAGCACCTCTCATAGAAGGATGTGTTGGGTTCATTGAGTGCAAAGTTACTAAAACAGTTGATGCTGGTGAATGCTATGCTTTTCTGGCTGATGTTTTAGAATCAAAGGCTGATGAAAAATATTTTAAAAAAGCTGTCTGGATTGCCGATAACATCCCGATGCATCTTGGTGGTAGAAAAATTGTTTATTTTAGTTCCTCGGATTAACATTAATAAAATGCTTTACATCTTTAAATCGCCAATGGTATTTGGATTAACATCATATTACTTGCAAAAGCAGAGACAAAAATCTTATTGTAAATCTATCTCAGCAATGATTCTGGTTGTTTGGTAACATATAACTTATAACTTAATTATGGAGGTAAAAATGAGAGAAGGAAAAATTTTTACAAGAAGAGAATTTATAAAGACTGCGGGAATTGCAACTGCTATGCTTTTTATTGATAAATTTGAAATTTCTTCCCTGAGTTGGGCTTCTACTAAGAAAAAAAATTTAAAAATGATAGCTGTTGATTATTCTAAATGTACAGGATGTAAAACCTGTGAGGCAGTATGCTCTGCATATAACAATCCTGTAATAGTTAATGGGGAGAAACTTCCCGGACTTGGAAATCCAAAATTTTCAAAAATTTGTGTTCACACTTTTAATCCCGATGTGGATGTTCCTAATGTCTGTGTCATGTGTCCAGATTTACCCTGTGTTAATTCATGCCCTGTTGAGCCAGAACCTAAAACAGGAAAAAGAGCTATCTATAGAGATGAGAAAACTTTAACAATTAAAACTGATATGAAAAGATGTATTGGCTGTGGAAACTGTGCAAAGACTTGCGCTGAAAAGAGAACTGGCATAATAGAGATTGACCCTAATACAGGCAAGCCAGTTGGAATCTGTAATCTTTGTGGTGGTGAGCCTCAATGTGTAAAACACTGTCCTTTTAATGCTCTCAGTGTTGTAGATGTCAACCCCAATAGAAAATTTTATGGAAAGTCCCCTGAAAAAATAGCAAAAACTCTAGCAAAGCAATGGTATGGAATAAGTAATTTAGGAGGTGTAAAATGAAAAAATTTTATGGATACTACGGTAAATTACTTTATATAGATCTTACAACAGGAAAAATTGAAAAAAGAGCAATTTCAGAAGAAGATATTGCAAAATTTGTTGGTGGAAGAGGACTTGGAATGAAGATTCTCTGGGATCATTTAAAAAAGCCCGGAGTAGATTCTTTGTCAGCAGAAAACCCTTTAATTTTTATGACAGGGCCTTTTTCAGGCTTTCCTGTACCATCTTCCTCAAGAACCTGTATTGTTACAAAATCTCCCCTTACTTCTCCCCTAAGTTCTCCTTATCCTTATGCATCTACAGTAACTTATTCAAATATTGGAGGATTCTTTGGTCCTGAACTAAGATTTGCAGGCTATGACGGTATTGTAATTACTGGTAAAGCTAACTCCCTATGTTACATCGTTATTGACAATGATAAAGTAGAGATTCGTGATGCTAAAAAATTTAAAGGTATGCGGACAGATACCTTTGATAAAAATATACTTAAAGAGCTGAAGGATCGTAAATTTAAAACAGTCTATATTGGTCCTGCCGGTGAAAATCTTGTACGGTACGCATGCGTTATTCATACTTCAGCAAGAGCTGCAGGAAGAGGTGGTGTTGGTGCTGTAATGGGCTTTAAAAATCTAAAAGCAATTGCAGTAAAGGGAAGCAATCAGCCATCTGTTGCTAATCATAGGAAATTTCTTGAAGCTCTTGAAAAAGCCAGAATAACGCTAAAAAACTCACCTCGTACCAAATCATGGATAGAGTACGGAACTGCTGGATATATTGTAAGAAGTAGTGACCAAGGTACTGCCACGGTTCGTAACTTTAGAGAGGGAACATTTCCTGAAGCATACAAAATTGGTGCAGAGGCAGCAAAAAGGAATGTGTGGGTAAGAAACATTGCCTGCATTTACTGTCCTCTTGCATGTAAGAAAAGTGGAAGGACGAAGGGTAAATATGGAGGAATTGTTCATGATGGACCAGAGTATGAAACAGGTGTTATGCTCGGAACAAATCTTTTAATATCAGATATGGCAGGTATGCTCAAAATAATTTACAATGTTGATGATCTTGGCATAGATGCAATTTCTGTTGGAGCAGTAATTGGATTTTTAATGGAAGCTTACGAAAATGGTATGATTGATCAAAAATTTCTTGATGGAATTGATCTTAAATGGGGAAGTGTAGATGCAACATTAAAAATAATAGAAAAGATTGCCTACAGAGATGGTATCGGAGAACTTGCATCTAAAGGCGTAAAGGCACTTTCTAAAAAGATAGGACATGGAAGTGAAAAATTTGCCATACATGTAAAAGGAATGGAGCTTGCAGCACACAACATTCAGGCAAATCCTCCAAGAGCACTCTGCTACGTTACTGCAAACAGAGGTGGGTGCCACTTAAATGGTGACAGCGTTGAGGCACAAAACTTCAGGGCAATGATTGACTCAACAGGAGTGTGTTTGTTTGCTGCTATGGATAATGCCTATGAAGAACCAATAATTTCCATGCTTAGCGCCATAACAGGTGTTGATTATGATAAGTCAACTTTTTTAAAAACAGGTGAAAGAGTTTTTAATTTAGAGAAAATGTTTAACTACCGTGAAGGATTCCGCAGAGAAGATGACTGGCTACCTGACAGATTTTTTGAAGATGCCTTTACAGTAGGTCCTAAAAAAGGTGCTGTGCTTGATAGAACAAAGTTTCGTGATATGCTTACTCAATATTACAAA
>FMJZ01070539.1_pt1 | contig 13180 bp, 8 predicted proteins | sample 1987881 | NCBI WGS metagenome assembly FMJZ01 (sample SAMEA4378227, study PRJEB15110) | soil metagenome | biome: soil; feature: Field; material: Soil | place: India | collected 2015-03-11 | depth 0 m | reverse complement strand
ACGCATCTCTTGCTCTTGACAATCACATGCATCGGGGGTATAGCAACAGCCATGATGCCTGAAACACCGCCGCAACAGTCTGTGCTCACCGTCGACACGGTCACTTATCGACCTCACGTCTCCAGCGAGCAGATACAGGAACCGTCTCCACCTCGTGAAACGCTCGGCGGAACCTATCTGGTGCTGGTGCATAATCGCTCGAACCAGGTTCTGCATTTCTCGCGCCTGGTGGTAGATGACGAAGATGCCGACCTTCTGGTGGACAAAGGGATTTTACACTGGTGGGATATTGTGCCTGCGGAACTTCCGCCCGACGGGGTAGCGGCGCTGACCATTAACGGCACACATCGCCTCGTTGAGAACGACAGGACGTGTCGGGCGTGGTTGCACACCGAAGAGGGACAGGCTCTGCGAATCGTACTACGCCCGCTTGTACAATCCCTGCGCATCACGTACGCCTATGTGGATGGAGCAAGCGGCGGTGTGTTCATCCAGAACCGCGACCCGAACATGGCTTACCGGCTGGATAACGTCCTGCTGGGTTCGGAGAGGGTTTCCGTGCAGTATCTCCAGCGCACCGTCGGACCGGGCGAAATCGCTATGGTGAAGGTGATACTGGAGAACCCACTGCCTGTCGGCACGATAGTGCCCATTCGGGTGATTGCTACCGACCGTCTGGGCAAGCGCATCTCCACCGGTGGGCTGATTCGGGTGGTTCCCATGCACTTTCCGATTGGCACGTGGGATGATGCCATCTGGAGGGACGCGGACTATCGCGCCGACCTGCTGAAGCGCGGCTTCGACACGGCGGTTTTCGGGGCAGGGGGCGACGAAACCCCTTCCGAGCAGGAGAAGCAGGCTTTCGAGCAGATTTGTCCGCAAACGGGGCTGAAAACGCTGGTGTACGTGGGCTTTGACGAACCGAAGGAGGGCTTTCTGAAGCGCAATCGCGATAACGCGCACATCCTCGCCTACATGCTTCAGGACGAACCCGACTGGCGACCGGAGCCGGCTGTGCCCCGATATGCCCTGCAAAAGATTCGTATCTGGCGCAAACACGCCGTGCCCCAGCCCATCTATATCAACCTCGCACGCAGTCGCCGGTTTGGCGAGTTTGCTCCCCTTGCCGACATTCCCTCCTACGATGCCTATCGCGTGGGCGCACCGATGCCCGACGATTCACCGCATCCCTGGGGCAATCGACTGGAGCTGGCTGGCGAGTATACCTCCGACCTGCGGGCGAACAGCCTGTGTCGCCCCATCTGGGTATGGGCGCAGGGGATACACACGTGGGACGAGCGCGTGTGGGTGGACAACGAGCTCGGCAGGGCAGTGCCCACCCCGGAAGAGGCGCGAGTGCAGCTCTGGTTCCAGCTCAGCCGGGGCGCAAAAGGCGTGATGTGGTTCCGCACTCTGCCCGAACAGGAAGTGCGTCGATACTACACCGAGCTCGCCCAGAAAGCGATGCCGTCAATGGAGCAGGCGAAGGTAGAAGAACTGGTGGAGCAGATTGTCGGGCAGTGCCGGGAAACCCTGGAAGAGATGACCCGGCTCAATCGCGTGATACACAGCATTCGCCCGTTCCTCCTGCGAAGCGACGCGGGCTACAGAGGATACGTTCGCGCTGCCACCGAGCCGGACAAGCTGGATGTGATGTCGCTGGTGGGCGAGCGTGTGACGCTGGTGTTCGTCACAAACTTCGCGTACGACATGCATCCTAAAGGCTATCGCTTCCGTGAGCAGAAGAACGTGACGGTGGTAGCACGCCTGCCGAACTGGTTGAAAGCGATTGACGTGTTCGCCGTGACCCCGGAGGGCGTGAAGCCGGTGACATGGCATCTGGAGAAGGGACACGTTCGCCTGACGTGGCGTACGCTGGACGAGCAGGTCGCGCTGGTGGTGGTCTCTTCCGACGGTCAGGCACGACAGCAGATACAGCAGGCGTTCAGGCAGAGCCTCTCCTTGCCCGATTGACCAGCTCGTGCGCCAGGCGCAGAGGTTCGGGGATGCGATGCCGGCGCACACAGCGGCGCACCATCTCCAGGGCGGAGGGCAGGTCTACCCTGTGCCCAATGGAGACGTACACCGGTCGTGCGCTGGGCTGGGTGAGCAGTGCCGCGCCAAGCAGCTCCTCACCCTCGCGAATGGGGAACCAGTCCCGCATGGGTGACATCGTTTCCACCTCGCCGCACAGCAGGCTCTTTGCACAGCCGATGGTGGGGGTGTCTATCAGCAGACCAAAGTGGCACGCCATGCCGAACCGTCGAGGATGCGCTCTGCCATGCGCGTCGCACAGCACCACGTCTGGCTTTATCCTCAGCCCGCGCCACGCTTCCAGCAACGGGGGCGACTCGCGAAAGGAAAGCAGACCGGGCACATACGGGAAGCTGATGGACGTGCGCACCACCACCTGGTCCACCACCTGCATGTCCGCCACCTGCAGCACGACAATACCCGCCCACGCCTCCGAACCGAACCGCTCGAAGGACACATCAGTCCCCGCCACCAGCCGCACGGAATCGACGTTCAGAGGCTCTTCAATCACCTGCTCGCGCAGGCGCATCTGCACGTCTATGGCTTCCGCAACCGTCTGCGGAAAGAGAAATCGCCGTGCCTCACTCAACGCCTTCGCTCCTCTCGGCACTATCTGTCTGCCCCATCAGCGCACCCGCGCACAACCACATACACCACGAAACGGGCGGTAGGAAGGTGGAAAAGTTCACCAGATTGCCCACCGCACTCTGGAGCAGAATGCTCCATGCCACAACTGCGCCCGTGCGCTCCGGCGAGCGTGGCATCCCTCTTATCTTACGCCAGCCGACCACCAGAATGCTCCCCAGCGCCCACAGATACAGCAGAAGTCCCACCCATCCCGTCTCCACAAGGATGTACAGGTAGTTGTTGTCTGCCCCGGTGGTGTAGCCGAACAGGCGCGGGCTATCCTCGCTCCACCTGCCGATGCCCAGCGTGCCCAGCCCCATGCCGAAAGGATGCTGCCACACCTCCTGCAGAGCCTTCTTCCAGAAGGTCATGCGCGCGGTGACGGTAGAGGTGGGCGCAAAGGGCGCACGCACGTCCTGCGTCCTCTCCCTCCATAACCCTTCCACAGGTATCTGCAGGGCTATCAGCGCGCCAATCGCCAGCGCAATGACTAAACGACTGCGCGTCCACAACCCAAAAGATACGTATCCCACCCACAGCATCACCCACGCATACCGCGCCAGCGAGAGCACCGCTCCCGCAGAGGTCAACAACGCTGTTACCAGCCAGCGAAACGCTCCTTTTTCGCCCCGAAACGCCATTCCCAGCGCGGCAACCGTTCCAAAGCTCATCAGCGCACCGAACAGATAGGGATCCATGGTCGAAAACGAGCGAGTGTATCCTCCCACCATCGTGCCCGATGGCGCGTTTGGGCGGGTGGCTCCTACCTCCATCAGCCAGGGGTAGGGGATAAACTGCTGGACGATGCCATACACGGCGTGCACACCCGACAGGAATCCGATAAAGACAAGCAGTGTGCTCAGCCGCTCACCGGCGAAGATGTCCCTGCCCATAAAGTATAGCAACAGCGGCATGGTCATCCAGCGCACGTCCGCCAGTGCAGACGAAAGCGAGTAGATATTGGGATTGAACAGGTGGACAACGGTCAACAGGGCAAAGGTGGTCAGCACCCATTCGGTGGTTCCCCATCGCAGGGTGCGCCCTTTCGCTCCCCAGCGGTGCACCAGCCACATCAGCACCAACCACAAAAGCGCCCCGTCCTTCCACACCCGGGCGAGGGGATGCTCTTCGTAGACCACCTTCACCAACACAGGGTGGAGGCTGGTATAAGCCAGAAGCGTCAGCAAGCCTGCTGTCGGGTTGAGCAGGGCGAGAATCACCCATCCGCCAGCCCCTGCCACCGCCAGCGCAATCGGGGGCGACCACGCAAACCCAGCTCCTGCCGCAAGGCACACCAGCAGGCTGACCAGCACAAACAGGCGCAGAGACGAGCCTGCGCCTACAGATGCACCTGATGCGAGTCGCTGTTCCATGCCTCAACGGATACCGTGCCCTTCCCGACCATGTTGACCACGCGCGTCTCGCCGGGCATGAGGCAGAAATAGTCCTCTTCCGGCAGAAGCCACTGCCCATCGTGCGGGAAGAAGCGCACAAACAGTGCCACCGCCTCGCTGATGTTCTTGATGCCGACCTGCCCGCCGCGATGCCACACGCGGAGCCTGGTGAGGGGGGCGTGGAGCAGAGGTCGGAAGGGCGGTTGAGCGGTGCTGAACAGGTAATCGTTCAGGGAGAGCGTGCCCCCGCGCCCGTCGTGCAGGCAGATGCGCAGGTACCACACACCCGCTTCATCAGGCAGGGGATACTCCATCTGTCCGCCCTGTGTCGCGCTCTCCGGCGGGACGTCCACTGCTCCCCCAAACCGGGCTATCTCGCGCCCGTCTATCGCCAGCAGATACGCCGACCATAGAGCATGAATCTCGCGTTCAGTAGAGTTGTTCACCCACACTTGCGCCTGCCACCTTTCGCCTGCCTGCCACGTGAGCCGTTCGTAGCGCAGGCTGATATGCACCGGTTCGTACGCGCGGCGCACCCACCAGTAGACAGGCTTCGGTTGCCCCAGATAGTCCACCGCGTTGGTGCACGCCGTGTTCGGAAAAGGCTCATTGAACTGCCAGGGCGACACGCCACTGCAGTGCCATTTGCGCCGACGGTTCGCCTCAATCGCATACCGAAGCCCCTCCGCCTGCATCCACTGGCTGGCGCGGATAAAGGTTTCCAGATTGCCTGTCTCTCCAAAAAGTACCTCCAGCTTGTCCCGGTGAATCCACCAGCTGCCGTGATGGAGCCACACCATGTTAGACGCATCGGGCGGGAAGTGGTACCGGGGTGAGATAAACCGCTGGAAAATCTCGGCATTTGCCGCGCCCTCCACGCCGAACTCGGAATGGTACAGCGGGTCAATCGCATTGTAGAAGCGATAATGCTCCTCCGCACCGAGGTAGAGCCAGGGACCATGCACGTCGTGCATCCTTCCCGTGCCCGCCAGCTCTGCCGAAGCCCCTTCCACCGGTCCCGAGGCAGAGGTGGGAAGCCAGATGCGGTCGGGGTCCAGCTCCTGCGCCACTGATTTCAACCGTGCGAGTGCGGGATGAGCGTCGGTGAGCGGTACAAACTGGTCATCCATCAGCTCGTTGCCGCCGCACCATATCACCAGCGAGGGATGATTGCGTCGCAGAGGTATCATCTGGCGAGCCTGCTGTTCGATATACCGCAGGTACTCCTCGTCCTCGGGTGGAGCGTTCTGAATGCCCGATGAAGAATGCATGAACTCCTGCCACACCATGATGCCCAGCCGGTCGCACAGGTCATAGAACTCCTCGCGTTCCTGCAGACCACCGCCCCACACGCGAAGCAGGTTGCAGTGGGCATGTTTTGCCAGCATCACCAGCCGTTCGTATCGTTCCGGGCAAACACGCCCGTACATCTGCTCGTGCGGCGTCCAGTTCCAGCCTTTCACAAACACGCGCCTGCCGTTGACCTCCAGCGTGTAGGGCAGGGCATCGGGCGGTGCGCCCTCGTTGGGTATGGCGCGAACCGTTCGGATACCGAAGGTTACTTTGCGTTCATCGGAGGTTGTGCCGTCCCGCACCAGTGAGAGGTGCGCTTCGTAAAGCGGCTGTTCGCCCATGCCGTTGGGATACCACAGGCGCGGGTGGGGTATTTCAAACTCCACACTCTGGATGTAGGTATCATCATCCAAACGTATCGGAACAGTGCTGTTGGTGATGGTCTGCCCGTCGGGGTTGCTCAGGCGAACCTGCAGGCTCCAATCGCCCCGTACAGAGGGCAAACAGCGCAGAGCCGTGCTCACCGTAACCTGTGCTTTCTCTCCATTCACGCGCGGGCGTACCCACACATCCTCTATCCACGCGCCATCGGTTGCCACCAGGCTAACACTCTGCCAGATGCCCAGCGGAACCAGTCTGGTGCACCAGTCCCAATCGTAAGCGAAGCGCGATTTCCACACCCGCGCTCTGCTCGTCCAGCCGATTTGCCCCTGCACCACGTCCACCGGCGGCTTGTGCTGTACCAGCACCACCAGCGTGTTGCTGTCGCCGTAACGCAGGTGGTCGGAGACGTCGAACTCGAAGGGGGTGAACATCCCTTCATGCTCGCCAAGCCGTTGCCCGTTCAGGTACACGGCGCACGCATAGTCCACCCCATCAAAGCGCAGACGCACATTTTTCCCCCGCCAGTCGTCGGCTACGGTAAACTCCTTGCGGTATACCCAGTCGCGTTCGGAAAGCCATTCACAGGCGAGGCTGTTGAGGTCTTCATAGGGGTGGGGGATAAGCCCAGCGTCCAGTGTGTCGGCAATCACGTCCCCGGGCACCTGTGCCCGTATCCACCTGCCCCAGGGGGGACAGCCGGCTGGTGTCCATTCCTCTTTCCATGCCTGCCTCCACCAGAACTCATGAGGCATCAGCGGCGCCAGAAGCCAATCGCTACCGTCCAGCAAAAGGCGCATCGTTCCCTCCATAGCAACCGATGGCGTTGAAAGCGTTCGTCACAGAGCGATTCGCGAGCTGTTTCGCCTTCACCTGCGTCATTATCTGATGGCACTGTGCTGACATGCACTTTGACAGCCTGGGTTCTCAGTGGTATACTTCTATTGAGCAGAGGAGTGTTGCCCTATGCCTTTGTTGGAACCTGTACCCAGCGCCCTGAAAGAACGGGTGGGTGAAGACCAGATACGCCTCAGCGCGTATACGGACATTGGCGCAGACGGACTGTTTGGTATTCGATGGATTGTCATAACGGATGATTGCGTGCAGGTGTACTCGCCCCCTCCCGGCTGGTCGCCCCCGGTGATGGGCAATGGATTGAACAACCTTATCGAACCGCCGGGTCTACAGTGCGATATTGACCTGCCCCTCAGCTGTATCTCGGATGCGACCACCGAAAGCCTGGTGGGGTGTGGCGCGCTTGTGGTGACCAGAGACGGCAAGCCTCTGGAGCTCCTGCGCTACTCCAACGCCCGGGCAGCCGTTTTCGCAGAGGTGGCGCGTTACCTGTCTGCCGTGGCAAAGCAGGAGCCTCCACCGGAACCGGTGGAGCAAAAGCCTACCCACTGCCCCACCTGTGGATTCCGTCTGCCCGGCGACACGCAGGTCTGTCCGCGCTGTTCGCGCAAAGGACGGGTGGTGTGGCGGTTACTGGGGTTCGCCAAACCGTACAAATGGCAGCTGGTGCTCTCCGGGGTGCTGATGCTGGCGGGCACTATTTTAGAGCTGGCGCCGCCCTATCTGACCAAAATCCTGGTGGACTCGGTGCTGGTGCCGCGCCAGAACCCACACCTGCTGGTGCTTATCCTGGTGGTGCTTGCGCTCACCCGCCTGGCAGGCGTGGGGCTGTCCATCTGGCGCGGTAGACTGTCCGCATGGCTGGGAGCGCGGCTCGTGTTCGAGGTGCGGGCGAAGCTGTTCCAACATCTGCAATGGCTGTCGCTCTCCTTCTACGACAAGCGGCACACGGGCGCCATCATGTCGCGTATCACCCAGGACACGGGCGCGCTGTATGACTTTCTGGTGGACGGCGTCAGCGCGTTGCTGGTGAACGTGCTCCTGCTGGTGGGCATTACCGTTGTGCTCTTCATGATGAACGCTCAGCTCGCTGCGCTGATCCTTCTGCCGACGCCGGCGGTGGTGCTCGCCACGATGTGGTTCTGGAAGACGGTTCGGCGGGTGTTCCATCAGTTCTGGCATCGCTGGTCGCGCCTGTCCGCCACGCTCAACAGCACGCTGTCGGGCATCCGCGTGGTGAAAGCGTTCGCGAAGGAGAGCGACGAAATCGCCCGGTTCGAACGGCGCAACTATGACCTGATGAGCACCGGCGTGCAGGCAGAGACCATGTGGGCAACCTTCTTCCCCCTGCTGAACCTGCTGACGAACCTGGGCTTCTTTATGGTGTGGGCGTTTGGCGGATACGGCGTCCTGCGGGGCGAGGTACAGTTGGGCACGCTGGTTGCCTTCCTGGGCTACCTCGGCATGTTCTATGGTCCCCTGCAGATTCTGACGCGCGTGAGCCAGTGGTTGACCCGCACGTTCACTGCCGCCGAGCGCGTGTTTGAAATCCTGGACACCGAGCCCGATGTGCGCGATGCCGAGGATGCCATCCCCCTGCCCGACGTGCGCGGCGAGGTGGAGTTCCGCAATGTGACCTTCGGCTACGACAAGCACAAGCCCGTGTTGAAGAACATCTCCTTCAAGGTGGAAGCGGGCGAGATGATTGGGCTGGTCGGGCACAGCGGCGCCGGTAAATCCACCACCATTAACCTTCTGCTTCGCTTCTACGACCCCGACGAGGGGCAGATACTGATCGACGGCGTGGACATCCGCAAGATACGAATGGAAGACCTGCGCCGACACGTGGGCGTGGTGCTTCAGGAGCCGTTCCTGTTCCCCGGCACCATCCGCGAGAACATCGCCTACGCCAAGCCCGACGCCACTCAGGAAGAGATTATCGCGGCGGCGAAGGCAGCAAACGCCCACGACTTCATCCTGCGCTTCCCCGACGGCTACGACACCCAGGTGGGCGAACGCGGTCAGCGACTGTCCGGCGGCGAGAGACAGCGCATCTCCATCGCACGCGCCATCCTGCACAACCCGCGCATCCTGATTCTGGATGAAGCCACCTCACAGGTGGACACCGAGACCGAGCGCCAGATTCAGGAGGCTATCGCGCGGCTGGTGCAGAACCGCACCACCGTTGCCATCGCACACCGACTGTCTACTCTGCGCAACGCGAACCGCCTGGTGGTGTTAGAGCAGGGGCAAATGGTGGAAATCGGTACGCACGACGAACTGATGGCGAAAGAGGGCGTGTACCACCGCCTGGTCACCCTGCAAAGCGAGATTAACAGGATACGCGCTGTATAAACTTCTCCAGAAACTTCGGGGCACGGTTGCCCGTGCCCCTGCACTCCTAGACGGACACCGTACCGAGTTTGATCTTTGCCTTGCGTGGCGGGTTTGCCAGGATCGCCGCGACCGCGATGGACAGCATCTTGGACTCGGCGGAATCTGCACGGCTTGTCAGTACAACGGGCGCGGACGCGCCAACCAGTATACCCGCAATGCGTCCTCCAGTGGTATGTGCGAATATCTTCACCAGCGCATTTCCCGCTTCGATATCAGGCACCAGCACGATATCCGCGCTACCCGCTACCGGACTGTTAATCTTCTTCAAACGCGCCGCCTCTTCCGAGAGGATGTTATCCATCTGGAAGGGACCATCCACGATACAGTCCTTAATCTGTCCACGCTCTGCCATCTTGGAAAGGATCGCCGCGTCGATGGTGGAAGGCACGTCGGGGTTCACGGTCTCCACCGCCGCCAGCACCGCCACCTTCGGCTTGCGGATGCCCAGCCCCTGAGCCACGTACACCGCGTTGCAGATAATCTGCGCCTTCTGCATCAGGTCGGGCTTGATGTTCATCGCGCCGTCGGTCACGAGCAACAGCCGGTCGCGAAGCTCGAGGATGAACACGTGGCTCATGATACGCCCGGCGCGCAGTCCCGCCTCACGGTCCAGGATGGCTCGCAAGAGGTCTGCGGTGTGGATTTGTCCTTTCATCAGCACATCGCACTCGCCCTCGCGAACCGCCTGTACGGCGCGACGTGCGGCGGCGTTGTCGTCGGGCTCATCCAGCACCATCTCGGAGGTGATGGCGTACTCCAGGTCGTGGGCGATGGCGTAGATTCGCTCGGCGTCCCCTATAAAAAGCGGCTGCGCCAGATTGGCGTTCTGTGCCAGGCGCAGCGCTTCCATGATCGAATGCTCGTGTGCACAGGCTACCGCGACTCTGTTGCGCTTTAGCCGTGCGGCATCGTCCAGAATCTGGTCAAAGTTTGTATAAGCCATAGGCTCCTCCTTGCCGCTTAAGCCGCTCTATCTACAGTATAGCATAGGTAGAATGACTTTGCCACCCAGATTCCTCGTGCATGGCATAACATATCGCTCATGCACCCGTTCACCGGGAGGACGACCTGGTCGGGCGACGGCGTTTTGCCGGGGTGCGACGCCGCGTATTGCGACGCGACCGGGCAGGGTCGGGCAGGGGATACTTCACCCGAACCCACACAATCAGCACCACGCACGCAGCGATAAACGCCATCGCCCACCAGGTGGCAGGTGTCACAGCGCGACCGCCTCCTTGACCGCCCGACGGCATTGCTCAATCCGCCGGGTGACTTCTTCTTCACTCCAATCGGGGTGCAGGGAGATGAAAACGGTTCGTGCCAAGATGTCCAGTGTGCGCGGGCACATATCGCGGGTGTAGTCCATGCGCAGACCCTGGTTGCGCGGATGGTTGAACGGGTTCGTGTCGGGATGGTGCATGATTCGCTTCTCCAGCAGTGGCTCCCAGTTCGAGTAGACGTGCTTGCCGCTATCAATGGGGAGCCAGCCACCTGTCTGTCCCGCAAAAGCGCGCGCCTCTGCCTCCGAATCGAACTGGAACGCCACCACCACGCCGCAGTCTCCTTCAGGGTCGTTGTTGGGCGCGAGTCGCAAACCGGGCACGTCGGCAAGCTCCTGCTCGAACCGCTTGCGGATGCGGCGCAGGTCGTTCAGGATGCCATCCAGCCGGCGCAGCTGCACGCGCAATATCGCCCCCATCACCTCGTCCGCGCGCAGCTGAATGCCCACAAAGATGGGAATGCCCAGCTCCTTAGCATAGGGGCGAAACGCCGCGCCTCCATCGTGGAACACCAGCGCACGCTCGTAGAGGGTGCGGTCGTTCGTCGTCAAAGCACCGCCTTCTCCGCACGAGATAATCTTGAAGTAGTTGAAGCTGAACGCGCCCGCCGTGCCCCAGCTGCCCAATCGCCTGCCGCCGTAGCTGCCGCCGTCCGCCTGACAGCAGTCCTCCAGTACCATCAGCCCGTGCTCGCGCGCGATATCGAGAATCGCCTGCATGTTGGCAGGACGTCCTACCATGTGCACGGGGATAATCGCCCGGGTGCTGGGAGCTATCTTGCGGCGCACATCTTCGGGGTCTATCGCCAGCGTTTCGTCCACCTCGGCAATCACCGGTATCGCGCCCACCGCCAGCACCGCCGTCGCCGTAGCCATCCAGGTGTAGCCGGGCACAATCACTTCGTCGCCCGGCCCGATGCCCATGCCCACCAGTCCGCAAATCAGCGCGGCGGTTCCGCCACCTGCCATACACAGCGCGTACCGCGTGCCCACCAGCTGCGCCCACTCGCGCTCGAACTGGTCTACCTCATGCAGGTGCCCTTCCACGCCCTCGCCCACGCGGAACAGATGTCCGCTCAGGAGCACCTTGCGTACCTCTTCCACTTCCTCTTCGCCAATGCGATACATTTGCCTGACCTCCGTTGTATGCTCACAGCGGCAGGATGTCTGCGCCGGTGCCGCGCACCGCTCTGTCCATCTCGCCGCTGGCTATCAGCTCGCCCATTGTGGCGAAATCGCCCAGACCGTTTGCTCGCACGTGCTCAACCACCGTGCCCACCAGCCGGAAGGCGTAGTCGATATTATCGCCCACTCCGTGCGTGTGCGTGAGTAGAACCGCTACCGTGCTCTCCTGCGCGATGCGGCTGACATCCTCCTTTGCCAGCGCGATGAACTCTTGCTCCCTCTGCCATGCGCCGCGCCAGGTGTATTCGTTCAGGATGGGAACCTCTACCACGTCGCTGTACCAGCGGAAGGGCGTGTGCGGGATGTTGTTCTCCCAGCGCTGGGCAATCACTCCCGAACGGTGGGGCAGGTGCTCGTAGCCCGTGCCGCTGATATACATGGCGGATTCGTAGCCGATACCCACCTGCCTGAGCGCGGTGAACATCGCCTTACACATCGCCCCACACGGCGCCCGGAAGGCTGTGGGGTGCACGTCCAGAGCATCCTGCATGATGACGATGCCCTCTTCCATCCGCACTCGCAGATTCTCCACCGTGTAGCGAGGCAGAAGCTCCTCTTTCCGACGCTCAAACTCCTCGATGAAAGCAGGCATAATCGCGGTGGCGGGCCAGTTGGGCGGACCGAATTCGTAGCAGTCGGCATGTGTCAGTCCGTGCAGTTGCAGGTCGTGCCCGCTGTCACGCAGTTCGCGCAGAGCATCTATCCACTCTGGCGACATAGGCTGACCCCCCGCTTTGGGTACAACGAACAGCGTTGCCCGTGCGCCAAGCGACTCTAAGAATCGACAGAACCGGCGCGTGGCGTCCACCATATCGCTTCCACCCGCGCCCACATCGTCCATGCTCCAGATGTACCAGGTTGCCACGGTGATACCCCCTGTTGCTCTGCTTTTCTGTTCTCCACGCTGCGGAGAGCCTCCTGCCGTTTTTTGAACCCTTCTGGGGCAACGCCGTCTATATGTACGGCAACAATGCACAGAGGAGGGTTTGCGTATGAAACGGTTGATGACGGGTTTTCTGGTACTTCTGGCTATGTTGACGATATACCCCGTTGCGGTAGCCCAGGCTGCAGGCAAAGACATCAGGCCGGGCAAGCCGGCATATCAGCGTGTTCGGCGGTGGGAAGCCATCGCCAGGTGGCTGAACCTGACCGATGAACAGAAGGCAAAAATCAAGAACATCTGGCAGAACGCCCGTGAGCAGGCACAGAAAATCCGCAGTGATACCTCCCTGAAGCCAGAAGAGAAGCGTGCTCGCCTGCGAGAGCTGCGGCGCAGTACCCGCCAGGAGATAGGCTCTGTACTGACGCCCGAGCAGCGCACAAAGTGGGAGCGTCTGCGCCTGTGGGCGTGGCATCGCTGGCAGATGGCACGGGCGTATCGTGCAGGCAAAATCGCCAGGGCGTTGGGGCTGAGCAAAGCGCAGGAAAAGGAGATGGCGCGCATCTTCGGGCGAGCACGGGAGGCACGCCGGCGCATCTGGATGAATCCTGACCTGACGCCCGGGCAGAAGTGGCAGAGGCTGATGGAGCTGAGGCGCCGCAACTGGGGCGAAATCTATCGGAACCTCACCCCGGAGCAACAGCGCAAGCTTCGCGCCTTCATCGGGGCTGGCAGACGGCGATGATGTCAGCCTAACGCCTTTCCCTTCCTCTCCCCCGACGCAGGACAGCCCCTCCTGACCTCCCCGCAGGCGGGGAGGAAAACCCCTCTCCCGACCTCTCCCCGACGCGGGGA
>FMJZ01014569.1_pt1 | contig 13180 bp, 13 predicted proteins | sample 1987881 | NCBI WGS metagenome assembly FMJZ01 (sample SAMEA4378227, study PRJEB15110) | soil metagenome | biome: soil; feature: Field; material: Soil | place: India | collected 2015-03-11 | depth 0 m | reverse complement strand
GGGTTGGCAGAAGGGCAGCAAAGGTTGCAAGAGACAGTGGTTCAACTTTCCGAGGAAAACCGAAAGATGACGATGGTTTTGAAAGAGGTCAACAGGAAAGTTGGGCGGCTGGACGAGCAATTAGGCATGACTGTTGAATCGGTTGCCCAAATAGTTTTGCCTGGCTATCTGGAAAGGCATTACGGGATAAAACTCAAGGGCAAATTGGGTTACGAACTCAAGCCCATGTTTTTCAGATTGAATGGCGAATGGGAGCAAGTTGACCTTTACGGCGAGGGGACGATGGGGGACGAAGAAATTTGCATCGTTTGCGAATGCAAAGCAAAAATCTACGGTCGGGATGTCTATGCATTTGTCAAGAAGTTTGAAAGGGTAAGGACGCTCATGAAGAAGCGACCCATCCCCGTTTTGTTTGGCTACTCAATTCATCCGTCAGCCGAAGAGCCAGCAAGTTCGCACAAAATTCTTTTGGTCAGCCCACTAATTCGCTAAGGAGGCAAAAACTATGGCTGTAACGGAATTGAAGGAAGTCGTTACTGTGCCGCCACGAAGGGAAATCCGAACCGAAGAGATGGAAATCAACATGGGTCCGCAGCACCCGTCAACTCACGGGGTCTTGAGGGTCATCATCAAAGTTGACGGGGAGTGGATTCGCGCTGCTGACCCAGACTTGGGATACTTGCACCGCTCTTTTGAAAAACTCGCCGAGTTGAGAACTTACCCTCAAGGCATCTTCTTGACCGACCGCTGGGATTACCTATCAGCGATGAACAACAATTGGGTTTACTGCATGGCTGTTGAGAAACTCCTCGGCATTCAAGTTCCAGAAAAAGCTGAGTGGATTCGTGTTATGATTTCCGAGTTCCAGCGCATCGCCAGCCACTTGGTTTTCCTTGGCACTTACGGTTTGGACATAGGTGCATTGACGCCCTTCTTTTACTGCTTCCGCGAGCGAGAGAAAATCCTTGACTTGTTTGAGGAACTTTGCGGTGCAAGATTGACTTACAATTACATCCGCATCGGTGGTGTCTCCCGTGATATCCCCAAAGGTTGGCTTGACAAGGCTGAGGAATTGATTGATTACCTTGCAAAGCGTTTTGATGAATTGGACGATTTGCTGACCTACAACAAAATTTTCGTTGCTCGCACCGTCGGCATCGCAGTTATTCCGCCGGAAATGGCAATGGACTATGGCTTGACGGGTCCGATGATTCGTGGAAGCGGGATACCTTACGACCTTCGCAAAGTTCAACCCTACAGTGTTTACGACCAAATTGAGTTTGATGTCGTGACGCACCCTGGTTGCGACTGTTGGGCGCGGGTTTGGGTTCGCTCGCAGGAGATGCGGCAAAGTTTGAGAATCATCAAACAGTGTATTGACAAACTGCGGACGATGCCCCAACCAGACTTTGATGCTCCTTATGACCCATCACTTTATGTCATGGCGAAAGTCCCACCAAAGCCCAAACCAAAGCCAAATGATGTCTATGTCGCCATTGAATCGCCGCGAGGCGAACTGGGTGTTTACATGGTTAGCGACGGAAGCGAAAAACCTTACCGCATGAAAATTCGCGGTCCGGCATTCGTCAACCTATCGGTTTTGCCAGCAATTGCACCAGGACACAAAGTTGCCGATTTGGTTGCCATCGTCGGAAATATTGACATAGTGATGGGTGAAGTTGATAGGTAGGGAGACAGGAACAATGCGCCCTAAAAAAGTGAACGAAGATGGTGACAGTAGCGACACAAATTCTTGAGCAACGAATTGTCCGAAAAGTGGTTTCAGTTGAGCTGCCATTGACTTTCACTGTTGAAATTTGCTTTCATCCTGAAGAAAACGGATACTCGGCAGAGTGTCTTGGGATGGATGCAATTGCTTGGGGAGAAACTTACGATGAAGCAGTTGAGAACCTATTGGATGTGATGATTGGACTTGCTGAAGTGATTGTTGAGGATGCGAAACTTTATCCATACCTGCCCGAACCTTTGTTGCCCTACGGGCATTTCATTCTCGCATTGAGAAGTGAGGAAGCGTTGCGCAAAGTTTTTTTGGGGTTGTGAGGAATGGATTACACCTACGACCAATTTCGGCAGGTATTGAGTAAAGCAAGGCTTGAGTTAAGACGATCTGGCAAACACGAAATCAGGCAACGCATAGAACCCAACGATTCAAAACGCTGTGTCCCTGTTAGCCATCAGCATGGCAAGGACACACCAAATTGGCTCTTTGCCAAAATGTTGCGATAGGCGGGGATAAGTCGTGAAGAATTTGAGCATTTGTTGCGCGACCCTTAAGAGGCATTGACAAAAAGCACGAATGAGCAATGCACGGGGTGAACCTGGAGGAAGGTGAGGTGTTTAGATGATGACATTGACAGAAATTTGCCTAGCAATTGTCAACTGGCTGAAAGTGCCGGCGGAACATCAAGAAGCGGCAACACAGATTTTGCTTGCTCTGGTTGATGCAATCATCATCTTCACTTTCTTGATGGTGGCTGTTTTGGTGCTCATTTACGCCTTTAGGAAAGTCGTTGGTTTCATCCAAGCAAGGCTTGGTCCAAGATACACTGGACCTCGTGGAGTTCTCCAAACTGTCGCCGACGCTATAAAACTTCTTGGCAAGGAAGACATCATCCCTGCCGCAGCGGAGAAGATTGCTTTCAACCTTGCTCCGTTTCTCGTTTTCCTACCTGCTTTCCTTGTCTACCTTGTCATTCCCTTTGGAGACCCTAAAAGTGGTTGGCAGGTGCGGGATTTGAACATAGGCGTTCTTTACCTTGTCGCCATAACTTCAATCACCGTCATCGGAATTGTCACTGCAGGTTGGGCTTCAGGGAACAAGTGGGCAGTTTTAGGAGCGATGAGGTCAGGAGCGCAACTTATCTCCTATGAAGTTCCGATGACTTTGGTGGTGCTCGTCCCTGTCTTAATGGCTGGTTCGTTGCGTCTTTCCGAAGTCGTTGAGAATCAAGGCGAGTGGTTTTGGCAGTGGCATGTGTTTCAAATGTTCCCACTCGGTCTGATCGCTTTCATTGTTTACTTCATCTGTGCCCTTGCCGAAACGAACCAAACCCCTTTTGATTTGCCTGAAGCTGAAAGCGAGTTGGTTGCAGGTTACCATGTTGAATACAGCGGGATGAAGTTCGCCTTATTTTTCTTGGCAGAGTTCGGCAACACCGTTGCAATTTCTGCAATTGCAGCGCATTTGTTCTTGGGTGGCTGGAAAGCACCTTTCCCGTTCCTTCCCGACACTGGTGTTTGGTCAGCATTTTGGTTCTTCCTGAAAGTCGCTGCGATCGTCTTCTTGACCTTCTGGGTTCGTGGAACTTTGCCAAGAGTCCGAATTGACCAACTGATGGAACTTGGTTGGAAAGTGCTCTTGCCTGTTGGGCTTGTTTGCGTGACTTTTGTTGGGCTGATAATAGCCATCCTGCCCTGAGAGACGCTAACGGGCAATTTCAGTCAATGAGAAAGGTGGTGCGAGAAATGGGCGAAGCAATTGCATTTTGGGTTCTGGCTGCAATCACTGTCTTGGCAGCGATTGGCGTTGTAATGTTGCGTAACTTGTTCCATTGCGCATTGTGTCTTGGCTTGGTACTGATTTGTGTGGCTGGGATTTTCGTTTTGAACGGTGCGGAGTTTTTGGCAGGTGTGCAGGTGTTGATTTATGTCGGAGCAACTCTCGTTATCATCCTGTTCGCAATCATGCTCAGTGAAGATATTGCAGGCAGGCGAATTCGAGTGGCAAGTTACAACCGCCCAATTGCTTCCATCGCTGCTTTGGTTTTCCTCGGCACAGTTGCTTTCCTCGCACTGACCACAGGTTTCCCTCTCCACACCAGCACAATTAAAGACCCCACAATCGCTGTGTTAACAAATGTCAAGACGAACATAGCGGCCTTCGGGACCTTGCTTCTCACCAAGTTCATCGTTCCCTTTGAATTTGCATCGGTGTTCCTACTCATTGCTTTGATAGGGGCAATTATCGTAGCGAGGACAGCAGAGTGAGGTGGAACGAAAAATGCAAGTAACACTGACTCATTACTTGGTGCTTTCGGCGATTTTGTTCGCCATCGGGGTTTACGGCATATTGACCCGAAGAAATGCAATCGCCCTTTTGATGTGCATTGAATTGATGCTTAACGCTGTCAACATCAACTTGGTGGCGATGAACCGATTTTTGCAACCTGACTGGAAAATCGTGACAGGACAAATTTTCGCAGGCTTCATCATCGTTTTGGCTGCCGCCGAAGCAGCCGTCGGATTTGCCCTTATCATCGCCATCTACCGCAATTTTGACCGCATCAATGTTGACGAGGTGAACATTCTGAAATGGTGAAGAGTGGTCAGGAGGTTAACGGTTGGTGTTCAAAGTGGTCATGGTTGCGATGGAAAGAGCAGAAGAGTTTTTGAAAGTGGCAGAAATGACTCCGGAACAAGAACGCTACAATGGTTGTGCCAGTAATGCCTACTATGCCATGTTTTGGGCTGCCATCGCCGCTTTGGCTCATCAAGGAGTTAGGCAAACAGAGCGGTCGCATGGTGGGAATTAAAATCCCTGGTCACGAAGAATTGGATGCAATGGTGAACATTGTTGCGCCCAGCGATAAGTATGAAGAGGTGGGCAACGCTATCGTTCATCGCGAGCATGAAATTTTCATAACCGAAGGCTACGACATCAGTGTGCGTGTTTTCAGTAACTCAGATCACGAATGGTTGGCAGCGAAAATGAAAAGTTTGAATTATGACTTAAAGCGGCAGAATGCGATGGATGCAGAGATAACGAGTGGGAGCAGTTAGCCAATTGCTTGAAAGGAGGACGAGTGGATGGAGGCAACACCAACTGTGGTCGCCATCATTATGTTAGCGCCGTTTGTGGCTTATCTGTTCAATGTTTTCTTCGGTGGTCGATTGAAGGAGAAAGCACACTTTGTCTCGCTAACACTTGTCGGTATCTCAACAGTTTTGTCGTTGGTTGCTTTTGTCACAACCGTTGTTCGCTCGTTTGCTGACCCGTATTTTCATGGTTGGCACGGAACTTGGTTCACCGTGCCCGCTGGCACATACACGATTAAGATCGGCTATCAGGTTGACCAACTAACCGCTTTCATGCTCGTCGTCGTCACTTTCATCGGTTGGTTCATACAACTTTACTCAGTCGGCTACATGCATGGTGACCCGAGATACTCTCGCTATTTCGCTTTCTTGTCGCTGTTTAAAGCATCCATGCTGTTACTCGTCTTGACAGACAACTTAGTTGGGCTTTACGCTGCATGGGAACTTGTCGGTTTGTGCTCCTACTTGCTAATTGGTTTTTGGTTTGAGAAACCGGAAGCAGCACGAGCCGCTAAAAAAGCCTTCATCGTCACTCGTGTCGGCGATGCTGGGTTCGCACTTGGCATCTTCTTGACTTTCGCTGTGACAGGTGCATTGGGCCTTGGTGAAATTTTCAATTTCGCCGAAAAGGCATCGCCAGAAGTAAAGCACTTGCTTACTATTGCTGCTATCTTGTTGTTTTGTGGCGCTATTGGCAAGTCGGCACAGTTTCCCTTGCACATTTGGTTACCTGATGCGATGGAAGGTCCGACACCTGTCAGCGCTCTCATTCATGCAGCAACGATGGTGGCAGCAGGCGTCTACATGGTCGGACGCCTTTACCCACTCTTTGCCCTTCAAGGTTTTGAGCACAACCCAGCATTGACAATTGTTGCTTGGATTGGTGGCTTCACTGCTTTCCTTGCGGCGACAATCGCTGTCGCCCAAGATGATATCAAGCGAGTGCTCGCTTACTCAACAATCAGTCAACTTGGTTACATGTTGATGGGCTTAGGTGTTGGAGGATTTGTCGCAGGTTTGTTCCACCTCGTCACTCACGCTTTCTTCAAGGCACTGCTCTTTTTGGGTTCAGGTAGCGTCATTCATGCCGTCGGGCACAACGACATGAAGCGAATGGGCGGGCTAAAAGAGCACATGCCCATCACCTTTGTAACCTACATGATTGGTATGGGAGCATTGGCAGGCATACCGCCACTTGCTGGTTTTTGGAGCAAAGATGAAATTTTGAGCGCTGCCTTTCACAGTCATATCCCTGGTGCCAAATGGCTTTTTGCACTTGGTTTAATCACCGCTTTCCTGACCGCCTTTTATATGACACGCCAAATTGGCTTGGTGTTTTTCGGCAACTTGCGTGACCATCATGCTCACCCGCACGAAAGTCCTAAAGTCATGACCGTTCCGCTAATGGTGCTGGCATTTTTCTCGGCAACCGTCGGCTTCATTGGCGTTCCCGGAGCCAACCTGTTCGAACGCCTTGTCCATTTTGAAACTGCGCCCCACCACGAATTTGCATGGACGCCAATGCTGCTCTCCATCATAGTTGCCCTTTTGGGAATTATTGCAGGCTACAGCCTTTACATCGCTAATCCTATTCGCTTGCCTGAAGAGGAGCCATTGCGCCAGCGGTTAGGCAAACTTTACGACATCCTCGCCAACAAGTGGCATCTTGACTGGTATGACCCGCAGTTGCCCCAACCAGGTTACTATGTCGCTCGCGGTTTCATTTGGTTGGCGATTTTGTGGCGTTGGTTTGATTTGCACATCATTGACGGCATCGTTAACGCTGTCGGCTATGCAACTGCCTTCATTTTTGCAGCCGCTTACCGATGGTTTGACCTTTACATCGTTGACGGTGCAGTAAACTTCGTTGGTTGGTCCACAAAACTCATTGGCAACATTACTCGGCGAATTCAAACGGGTTTAGTGCAGCACTATATGTTCTTGGTCGTTGCAGGCTTAGCAGCCATCGCCCTCTGGGCAATTTGGCAGCAATTGAGGTAGGTGCTGCTTGTGGTTGAATGGACAAAGCACTCTGAAGACATGCTGATAGAAAGAGGCTTTGACCGTGAATTCATCGTGCAGGTCGTTCTCAATCCTGACTGGACTGAAGAACGAAGCGTGACAGAATGGCACGCTTTCAAACGGGTAGGCAATAAAATACTGCGAGTTGTGGTAAGTGGAAAAAAGCCACCATTTCGCATTGTGACGATGTTCTATGACAGGAGGTTGAAGCCATGAAAGTGAAATTTGATTGGGAATCAAACGCCCTCTACATTCGCTTTAGCAACGCACCTATATCCGAAAGCGAAGAGGTCAGAGAGGATGTCATCCTGGATTTTGATGCGGAAGGTCATATCGTGGGGTTGGAAGTGTTGAACTTTACCAAGCAATTCGGTTGGCGCGAGGAAAGGGAGGTTCAATTGGAGGTGTTGTTGAAACTTGCAAAGTGAGTTGCGGAAGAGCGAGGTGACGATCATGTTGGGTTTTGACCGAATCACTTTTGACCCAAACATCATGGGCGGACAGGCTTGTGTTCGTGGGATGCGGATCCCTGTCTCGCTCATTGTCAATTTGGTGGCTCATGGGAAAACAGTGGAGGAAATTTTGGCAGAATATCCCGACCTTGAGCCTGAAGACATTCGGCAAGCATTGGAGTATGCCCCTTGGGTAGTCAGTGAGAAAATGTATCGGTGAGAGGTGTTAATTGTTTGATGGCGCAATTGTGGTCGTCAATGAGGCAAGCATCAGTCCGGCGATTGCCTATCCAATCTAAACCTTAAAGGAGGGAGTAAGCGGTGGAGAAAGTTCCGCTGCTTTCGCTGGTTCTGTGGTTGCCAGTTGTCGGCATGGTGTTTATTTTGATTACACCAAAAGAGCAAGTTAGGCTCATTCGCTTTTGGGCACATTTGTTCACTGGCGCTGTCTTGGTGCTCAGTTTGGGGCTTTGGTTCGGCTTTGGACCTGAACTTCACGGGCTTATGCAGTTTGAAGAGCGCTACGATTGGGTGCCACTGCTCAATATCCGTTACCGTCTTGGAGTTGACGGTTTGTCAATGCCGCTTGTCATCTTGACTGCATTGCTGACCTTCGTCAGCGTCGTCTACTCGCCAACTGCCATTCACTATCGCGAAAAGGAATACTACGCTCTCTTCCTGCTGCTTGAAACTGGCATGATTGGTGTTTTCGTCTCCCTTGACTTTGTACTGTTCTATGTGTTCTGGGAAGTTTCGTTGGTGCCGATGTATTTCTTGATCGGCATTTGGGGGGGACCAAAGCGAGAATACGCTGCCATCAAATTCTTCCTTTACACCCTTGTCGGCTCAGTTGCGATGCTTCTGTCAATCTTAGTCCTTTACTTTCACGGCGGGACATTTGACATGCTGGAGTTGATTGAGAAGCGACCTTTGGCGAAAGAGTCAATAACCCTGCAAGCATTGGTCTGGCTTGGGTTTTACCTTGCGTTCGCCATCAAAGTCCCCGTCTTCCCGTTTCACACATGGTTGCCTGATGCCCATGTTGAAGCGCCGACCGCAGGTAGCGTAATCCTTGCAGGCATCTTGCTCAAGATGGGGACTTACGGTTTGGTGCGTGTTAACTTGCCAATGTTGCCTGAAGCATCCGATGTTTTTTGGGGAGCGATGGGAATTTTAGCACTCCTCAACATCATCTACGGTTCACTGGTTGCGATGGGACAAGATGATTTGAAAAAACTCATCGCCTATTCGTCCATCGGGCATATGGGTTTCGTGATGTTGGGAGTTGCAGCGGCGGCTAAAGACGGTGGCGCTTTCGCTGATGCAGCATTGAGAAATGCGAAAGTGATGGCGCTAAACGGGGCAACCTGGACAATGATTGCTCATGGCTTAATGACGGGAGCGATGTTCTTGCTTGTCGGTGTCATTTACGAACGAGTTCACCATCGTGACTTAAACCGATTTGGTGGGTTGTGGGCTCAAATGCCTGTTTACGGCAGCATCTTCAGTTTTTTCGCAATGGCTGAGTTAGGTCTGCCGGGACTGGCAGGCTTCTGGGGCGAATTCTTCTCGGTGCTCGGCTCTTTCAGAGTTTACCAATGGGCAGGGTTCGCTGTCATTGGGATTGTGATCACCGCTGCTTACTTCCTCTGGACAGTTCAGCGGATGTTCCTCGGTCCTTCGCAAGACGAATACCGTAACCTTACCGACATGAACTTGCAAGAGCACATTTCATTGTGGCCCTTAGCAGTTTTGACCTTCCTTGTCGGTGTCTACCCAAGTTTTCTGCTTAAAGTCATTCAACCTGCGATGGAGCAGGTAGTGGAAACAATGATGCGGGCGTGGGGGTTGTAAAAGGCTAAGGATTGTCCCCTTGGGGGAAAGCTACGCAATTGAAGGGAAAATGAAATTGAAGTCCCAACTCGTTTCCAACTTTAACAGCGTGACTCTTTTCCTTCAGTATCGCATGCAAAAAACCGTCAAGCCATCAAAGTTCCACAATGAGCAAGCGAGGGTAATCAACGGCAGCAACTTCAATGGCGAGTTTGTCTCTTTCCCGCTTTACAACTTTAATGGAGATTGATTCGTTCGCCAACGGGTCATAGAAACGCACACCTTTCGGTATGCCCCCAAAGCCTGTGATGGTCAAGCGGTAACTCTCTTCGGCTATTGGCTTCGTCACATCGTAGGTCATCGTGTAAAGGGCAATGACAAATTTGCGCTCGCTACACTGAAAGGGCAAAAAGGCAAAGACATCGCGATGCCACAGCGTCTTGCCAGTGACGGTGTAAATTGGTGATTGCTTACCCAAAGCGATGACATCAACGGAAAGTTGACGTACCTGCTTGAGTGGCTTGCTGTCGGCAAAAATTTTTGTCAAGTTTCGTAGAGCTTTCATCGGTAAGGTTGCTACTTGCTCAAATATTGCTTTATCTGGCAGCGATTTCAGATTTGTTGGCAACAACCCCATGTCAGTGGGATGCTCCCCATATGCGCAGTAGTAGTGCATGACATCAATGCCTTTGTTCAACCAAAAGCAAAATGAACGCAGCACCGTTTTTGCTTTCAGCAACCATGAACCTTGTTCGTCATTGACGCCGCCTTCAGGCGGAGCAACACCGTGTTCGGTCATGTAGTGGTAAAAGCGTTCAACACCGATTGGTTTGCTTTTTAGCCTTGACTCTGGGTTGAGCAACCTCATCAAAGATTCGGTTTGCACGAAAGTGTGAGCCCAACCTTCGGGCATTCGGATTTCAATTTTCGGGATTTCACCTTCCATGCATCTCCAAGGTTCGTTGGGTGCCTGTTCTTGTTCAGGCAACTTCCGAGTGCCAGTGCCGTAGGGATGGTAACTTTGTCCGTCAGTGAAGGGTGGCAATTTCTCAATCGGCGTGTGGAAAAATGTCGTGTTGGAGAAGCCCCAAATACAACGAACCTTCGGAAATCGTGACTTGACAAGTTCAATTGTCCTGCGAGCTATCTCCCAAGCGTGACCACCGGGATGAAGGAAGTCAACTTTAAACTCGGCTATGGGCGGGTCGTAGTAGTGATTGATGCCAAAGTCACGCATGAAGTTTGAACCGAAACTCAATTCGTTCCAAATCTCAATATCAAATTCGTCAATGCCGACGCTTTTGATCAAATCTAAAACAAGTTGCGTGTATCTCAGCCAACCCTTCGCCATTGATTCAAACTCGGTCGTTCCGACAGGGTGTGCGGGTAGATACTTAAGCGTCGCCAGTAAAACCTTCTCGCCCTTTTTCAAATCTTTCGGGAGCGGTTTACTCAAATGGCATTCACCCCTTTGAGAGTCAACGGAGGTGATGAAAACCTCACATGCCCAATAATCTGTCAAGTTGCAAAGCCCACTGTAGTGAGGAACGATGTCAGCAATGTTGTCAAGTTTAATGGTGCGGCTGCCTTTGGGAGCATCGGAAACGACATGAAGCTCAAAGAAGCGGTGTGGGCACGGGACACCTTGATGGGCATTGAGCAAAATTGTCGGGCGAATACTGTAGCGTTGGCAAAGTTGTAAAATCGTTCGGAAACGCTCTTCATTGTTGAGTTGCGTTTCGTCCCAGTTGACATTACTCCAACCGATTTCAATGCGAAAGGTTTTGAAACCTGCTTCAGCGAGCAAACGAATCGCAAGTTCATGCCGTTCAGGAACATTATAGTTGACACCTATGCCTTGTAAAAACTCATAACCACTACGGGTTTCAAGGTAGCCTCGCCAAGGTAACCTCAAGTGACTGTGCTTTGGCCAGGGCACATCCAGTTGCGTTGGGTCAACATAAGGATGGACGAAAAACTCTTGAGCGAATGCGAAGGCGGTGAAAATTGCCAGAAAGATTGAAAGTTTCTTCATCAGCCTCATAAACCATCCTCCTCAACTCATTGGTTTATTTCGGTTTTGCCTTTGGTTGTGGTTACTTTTGTCTGCAACCAAGCGACGGCTTTTCGGACTTCCCAATTGTTGGCTTCAAGGGCTTGTTCCGCTTCAGTGACACCAACACCTGCAAGTTGAGCGACAATTCGCTTTGCCCGCTCGCGCAGCTTGACACTCCATGTCCTCAAGTCAATCATCAAGTTGCTTCTCACTCGCCCCAGTCTAACCATCGTTGCGGTGCTGATCATGTTCAAGATAAGTTTTTGCGCGGTTCCTGCTTTCATTCGCGTTGAACCGGCGACGATTTCTGGACCGACGACAGGGGCAATGACTACATCGGCGACAGCAGCAATTGGTGCATCTCTATTGACAGTTATTGCGACGGTTTTTGCCCCTCTCTTTTGTGCTTCGTCCATTGCAGCGATGACGAAGGGAGTTCTGCCTGAGACTGACAACCCAACCACTACATCGTGTTCTCCGACTTCCAACTTTCTCATTTCCTCTCGTCCTGCTTCCATATCGTCTTCAGCACCTTCAACTGCTCTGAATACCGCTTGAGGACCGCCGGCAATTATTCCGATGACCCAATCTGGCGGTGTCCCGAAGGTTGGTGGGCACTCCGCTGCGTCCATTATGCCCAACCTTCCGCTTGTCCCTGCACCGACATAAATCAACCTACCACCTCTTGACAAACCTCTCACTGCCCAGCGGACCGCTTGTGCTATCGCTGGAATTTCTTGTCTCACAGCAGGTGCAACTTTGTGATCCTCGTCATTAATAAGTGTCAAGATGGCTTCAACATCAAGTTGGTCAAGAAACATTGACGCTGGGTTTCTTTGCTCGGAAAGCAACCTCGGCAAAACTTCAACCAAACCGGCGCCCAAGTCAAAGTATCCCCACTGCTTTCCAGTGTCCGTCAAATTGTCAAGCCATTCTTCGGTGATTTGCCACCCAACATGCTTTGCGGCAAGCAGTGCTGCACCAAGATGGGGTGGCAATTTCGGGTCAATAACTTTCGCTTCCGGCAATCGTTCCAAGACAACATCGCGGAAAAGTTGTGGCATCTTAGGTGTCAAACGAAAAACGCCGCCGGTGAAACTCACAAGCAAGTTCATTTTGTCAAGTCTCTTTGCGGCAGCGACGGCGCTTTCAGCGAGCGATGAAATCGCATCCTTTAAAATTTTCTGAGAAACGACATCACCGTCTTCGGAAACCTTTGCAACAGTTACTGCTAACATGGCGAGTTCAAATTTTGTCAAGTCTCCACTTGCCAATAGGGAAGTGGCGTCGCGCAGCGAATCGACCATCAGCACTTTTGGCAAAACTTCAACGAGTTTTGTTGCTTCTCCGCGACCATCTTGAGCACGGGCAGCAGCACGCAGCGCTTGCAAAGCGATCCAAATTGCGCTTCCTTCATCTCCAAACCAATGTCCCATACCATCAACCCTGACACGCTTGCCGTTGACAATTCCTATGGTGACGGCTCCTGTCCCTGCCACGACAACGATGCCGTCTTCTCCTGCCAAAGCGCCTGCATGAGCGATAATTCCATCATTGTCAAGGGCAAAAGGGACAGGCAAGCGGGGTTGCAGTTGAGAGAAAGCAAATTTGTGAGAGTTTGAATTGGGTTCGTCAGCTCCTGCCATTCCGATGAAAGCAAAGACCACATCTTCCCAATCAGTTTGAGCAACAGTGAGTGCAGCGTCGCAAGCGGAGCGTACATTGTCAAAAGCGGTGTCACCCCAAACGAGTGGGTTTGAACCTCCTGCAGTTCCAACAGATAAAACGCAACCATTTTCGGCAACAACAGTTGCCGCAGTTTTCGTCGCTCCGCCATCAATGCCGATGACAACGGACATATTCAACAATTCCCCCTTGCGATGGAACAAATTCAATTTCAAATTCGTCCAACAATGTGGCACAAGTCTTGCGGTTGGCGCAAGATGTTGCCACAATAAATGTGTCGCTAACGCTCAAAAAA
>FMJZ01008041.1_pt1 | contig 13182 bp, 9 predicted proteins | sample 1987881 | NCBI WGS metagenome assembly FMJZ01 (sample SAMEA4378227, study PRJEB15110) | soil metagenome | biome: soil; feature: Field; material: Soil | place: India | collected 2015-03-11 | depth 0 m | reverse complement strand
GGAGCCTGGTGCGCAGGTTCGATTCCTGCCGGGGGCGCCAATGTTTAGACAGCAGGCATCCACACGCGCATCGGGCACGGGCGACGGTGATCCCACCCATAGTAGGGGATTGCGCGGAAGGGCTTGAGTGCGCGCTCGCGTAGGGGGCGATACAGCGCGTTGCCCCATGCCTCGTCGCTTTCCAGCAGCTCCGACGTGCCTTCAATCGCCACGATGCCGTTCAGGAACTCAGGCTCCCACACGCTGTTGAGTGGATGGTCACGCCGAATCGCCAGATGGGTTAGCGGCATGGGCTGGTCTAACTCCTCCAGGCAATACACAACAGGACCGCGCTGAATGGCAACCTGCCAGCGGTCGGCTTCCACACGCGGGTGCGCTTCTATGAGGGTGGGCGTCATGGGCAGGCGCAGCTCGACGGCATCGCCTGCTGCCCAGGCGCGCTCGATGACGGCGTAGCCGTTTTCACGCTGGATGGGGGCAGACTTGCCGTTGATGCGTAGCTCGGGCGCGTCGCACCAGACGGGCAGACGCAGCATCAGTTTGAACCGCCCCGTCGCGCCTTCAGTGAGGCGGATTGCGACGCTTTCCGCCCACGGATAGCCCGTGCGCACTTCCAGCGTGAGGGGCTTGGCGTTCAGTTCTGTGCGCACGCGCCCGCCCACATAGAGATTCACATAGAGTGCGTCGTCGCCCTGCGCGTAGATGTAGTCGCCCAGCGAGGCGAGCAGGCGGGCGATATTGGGCGGGCAGCAGGCGCAGCCGTACCACGCCTTGCGATGATGTGTACCGTCGCTCTCCAGCGGGTTCACATAGAAAAAGCGCTTGCCGTCCAGCGAGATTCCCGCCAGTGCGCCGTTATACAGGGCGCGTTCCAGGGCGTCGTAAAAGCGCGCCTCGCCCAGCAGCAGCCCCAGCCGATGCGCCCAGAAAATCAGCGCGATCGACGCGCAGGTCTCCTGATACGCCGTGCGGTTGGGTAGCTCGTAGTCGGCAGTGAACCCCTCGTGTTTCGGCTCGTTGCCGATGCCCCCCGTGATGTAGCTGCGTCTGTTAATCGTGTTGTCCCACACGCGCAGCAGCATCTGCAGGAGGCGTTCACGCATGGTAGCGTCGTTGGTGTGTGCAGCGAGGTCAGTCGCCCCGGCGAACAGATAGGCGGCGCGCACGGCATGCCCCACAATCTCCTTATACTCCAGCAACGGTAGATTATCCTGCCAGATGGAACCGTCGTACTGCTCCAGCGGGGTGTTGTGTTCCTGAGCGAAAATCTTGTTGCCTCGATTCAGCAGGAAGAACTCAGCGAGTTTCGCATAGCGAGGTTCGCCTGTCGCATGGTACAGCCGAAACAACGCGAGTTCGATTTCGGGGTGTCCGCAGTAGCCCAGCCGCTTGCCCTCGCCGAACACCGAGTCGATGTAGTCAGCGAATCGGCGTGCGATGTTCAGCAAACGCTTATTGCCCGTGGCATGATAGTGTGCCACCGCTGCCTCTATCAGGTGCCCCGCGCAGTAGAGTTCATGCCAGTCGCGCAGGTTGCTCCAGCGTTGGTCGGGCGCGACCACCTGAAAATAGCTGTTGAGGTATCCGTCGGGCTGCTGTGCCCGCTCCAAAATGTCGATGATCTCATCCACTTTGGCGCGGACGGGGTCGTCGGGGTGCTGCTTCAACACATACGCGGCGGCTTCGAGGGCTTTATAGAGGTCGGAATCCATATATACAGGTCCCTGATAGCCCTCGCGTTTGCCTTCGGCGGCGAGGCGCAGGTTCGGGATGTTGCCCGCGCGCTCCAGCTCCTCAAACAGATGGGGCAGCGTCGCTGTGCGGTTCGTCTGCTGTCGTTTCGACCAAAACTCGTCGTCGATTTCGACCTGTGCGAACGAGAGATGACGGAGAGTCGTTTCATCAACGATAGGATACCTGATCTTGCTCCCTGTCGAGGTAGAATTAGTTTATGAAAAACCCGTTTCCGGGCATGAACCCTTACTTGGAGCCGTTCTGGCGCAGCGTGCACGCCTCGATGATTATCTATGGGCGCGATATGCTGAACGAGGCACTGCCGGCAGGACTGCTTGCCGTTGCGGAAGAGCGGCTCTATGTGGAACTGCCTGAAGCGCACGAGCGCACGATTTACCCCGACATTCGCGTGATACGCCACAAAGATGTTCCCGAATATCAATCGCCTGAGCGCGGGGCGGCAGCTACTGCGACTTCGCCACGCACGCGCCCTATCTATATCGAGATTCTCAGCGAGCCAATTACCGAGACCTTTATCAACATCATCGAACCCGCAGGTGAACGGGTGGTTACGACGATTGAATTATTGAGCCTCGCCAACAAGATGCCAGGCACAGGGCAGGCGCAGTACTTGAAAAAGCAGCAGGAGACGATTCAGGCAGGAGTGAACTTGGTGGAGATTGATTTACTGCATACAGGTGAGTGGGTCCTAAGCGTGCCTGAAACCTACCTGCATGCGCCCGACCGCACGCCATATCGGATGTGCGTATTCCGAGCGGAACGCCCCACTTTCCGCGAGTTTTATCCGATTGCGCTACGCGAGCCTCTACCCACTATTCAAATCCCCCTGCGCCCCACCGACGCCGATGTCCCGCTGGATTTGCAAGCGCTGCTGAACAAGGTGTATGAACAAGGGCGGTACCACCTGCTCATCGACTACCGTCAGCCCCCGAAGCCTGCGCCGCCAGAAAATGATTTAGCCTGGGTTGAAACGATTTTGAAGGAGCAGGGGTTGCGGAAGTAAAACTGGAGAGAAATTTCCGCATCAGACAGCCTCTAACTGAAAATACATTTTACCATTCCGAGCGGGGTGAGGAACACTCACCCGCTCGGAAGTTAGCTGGATGCGGTTGAGATTAGGGATTCTGCGGGGGAGTATCCTTCTTTTCTTCCTTCTTCTCACCCTGTTGCTGCTGGTCGCGCTTGGTTGCCTTATCCCATTGCTCCTGCAGGTTCTTAGGCAAGGAGTTCCGGATTTCCTGCATCATCTGCTGGTTCACTTCTTGCAGGCGGCGCGAACGCTGCTCAGGGGTGAGTGAAGAATCTTGGGTAATTTGCTGGCGGATTTTGTTGTAGCGTTGCACGATTTCGCGGATTTTCTCCATCTGCTCCGGGGTCAAGCGCATGTTCGCCAGGCTGCCCAGCGCAGGCGATTGTTCCTCCAACAACACCTCGAATCGCTTCAGTTGCTCTTCGTTCAGCACTGTGCGGATGAGTCGCACATACTCCTCGCGGGCTTGGCGCAGGCGTGTGATGCGCTGTTCGGAGGTCAGTGAGGTGTCGCGTCGGATTTGTTCGCTACGGTCGTTATATTGTTTCCAGAGTCCCTCGATGCGGGCGCGCTGCTCCTCGTTCAGGTTCAAGCGGGTTGCGAGGTTGCCTGGCGCCAGCACATCGCCACGTACAGGCTGCTGCGCTTGGGGCTGCACAGTAGGACCCTTGTTGTCATTGCCAACGGGCGCGTCTTGCGCCCAGAGCGGCGTCAGCGTCGCCAACACCAGCGTTGCGATGAGTAAGCTAATTCGTTTCATAACAGTCTCCTCCTGTAAGGGTATTCCTTTTGAAGTATACCACAGTTTTTTTAGACGCGCCGTCGGGCGGTTTGTTTTGCGAACTTCCGAGCGGGTAGAATCGTAATAATTGCTTATGGCGCTGGTTCGAACGGAATCGGGTGGCTCGCCCCCGTTAGCGGCTTATGGGGCTGTGTGGTTGCTGACGCTGGCGTGCGTGCTGGTGGTGCAATTGGCGCGCGTGTCGGAGTTCTCCACGACGCCGTTTATCGTTTTGCTGACGATTGGTGTGGCGTTCAGCGCGTGGGCGAGTCGTTTCGCGTTGTCCGAAGGTGCGCGGATGTTGGTGGGCGCACTGGATGCCCTGCTCGCTGGGCTGTGTATCGTAGGGCAGTCATTCCTCAATAGCCTGTTCGGACTTGCCACCGACCCTGCTATCGAGTCGTACCTCAGCCTGTCGTTTTTATGGTATCTGTGTTTGCGTAGCGCGCTGATGCTTACTATGAATTCACTGGTATTCCAGAGCGTGCCTGCATTGGCGCTGTTCGGGCTGATTGCGACTTATATGCTGGCAGTGCAGATACTATGGCTGTTCGCGCTGATGCTGTTGGCGATGCTTTTTTTGATGTTGGCAAGCCATCGGCTCGAGTGGGGGCGTATACCGCGTTTGGAGACGGGCTACGCGCTGCGCACCGTGTTCAGCACAGGCGCGCTTACAGGCATGACAGCATTCCTCTTAGCTCCACTGCTCGCGCTCACCATCGGACAGATTATTTCCGCCTTTATGGTAGGCATGCCGTTTCGAGCGAACATGCGCCTTAACAATTCGGGTAGCGTCCCTCCTGAACTTCAGGCAGGCGCAGGGGCTGTCTCACTGAGCAAACTGGAAGTAATGCGCGTACGCGTTGAGGGCCCCGTGCAGCCCGACTATATGCGCATCGAGTCGTATAACCTTTACACGGGGCGTGGTTGGAATCGTGGACGTTACTTTATGAACCAGATGACCCCTCTGAGGCAGGGTATCTTCGCGCCTCAACGCTCCGTCGAAGCGCCCGAGTCGAGGCAGGTCAAAGCCACTGTGAGTCTCAGCAGTGGCTGGCATCGCTACCTGTACCTGCCGGGCACACCGTTGCAGGTGGAAGCGCCCGTGCGCGAACTTCAGTATGCTTGGCAAATCAATGCGGTTTCCAGTTACCGTCCGTTGGGCGCAGGCGAGCAGTATACTGTATGGGCATATGTGCCTACCGACGACCCGCGCATCTTGCGCGTCGCGCCGCCCGTGCAGCCTCGACTCCCCTTTGTTGCCCCACAGAGCAAGCGACTGCAAGATTTGGCAATTGCCCTCACGGCTAATCAGCCTACGCAGTATGACAAAGTGATGGCGCTGGTGCGCTACATCGAGCAAAACACCGCCTACAACCTGAATGTAGAAGCCTATCCGCAAGAAGAGGACGCGGTGGAGTATTTCCTGTTCGAGGCGAAACAGGGCTACTGTGTAGAGTTCGCAACCGCCTTAGCCGTGCTGTGTCAGTATGCTGACATTCCTGCGCGTGTGGCGTCGGGCTTCATTTTGAAAGAGCGTGACGGCGACGAGTTTGTGGTGCGCGAGGAGCATCGCCACTTGTGGACGGAGGTCTATTTTGAGGGCGTGGGCTGGGTGGCATTTGACGCCACACGCAACGCGCCGGTAATCGACGCGGGGATAGCAGAGGCGCAGGCGCAAGAGGGCGAGGCGGCTGAACAAGCTCGGCGGCAGTGGTTGCAGCGGATGCTGGACGGGCTGATTGTGCTGACGGCGTTGGCAATTCTCTATGTGCTGGTCGCACCGCGCACGAGTTGGGGGCGCAGCATCGCCGCCAGCCTGCCCCAACGACTCTATCAGCAGCTGGTGTTCGCACTGTGGCTGCTGGGTGTGGAGCGCCCTACCACTGGGCAGACGCCACGCGCCTACCTGGAAGCTGCCGCCACCACGCTGCGCAGACAGCACAGTCCAATAGCTGAACAACTGACCGCGCTTACGCCTGCACTGATGGAATACCTCTATGCCTCGCCCGAACGATGCGACGCACTGCAACCCGAAATTGCTCAGCAAATTCGCCAGCTCCAGCGGCAAACGCTGCAGGAACTTGGAGCGCAACGGCTTATCTTAAGGCTGCTCGCCTACGGGCGACAGAAAGTCTATGGCAACTAAGAAGTTCATCGAGCTTCGGGCAAGCGATTGGCGCACGCCTGCCCTTGTCTATCTGTTGGAAGGAGAGGAACGGGTGCAGCAGCGTGAGTTCCTGACCACCCTGCGCCGCGCCCTGAAGCTCCAACCCGGCAGCATCGACGAGGCGGTGTTGGACGCCCGCGAGACGCCTGTGGCTGTGTTGGGCGGCGCGGTGCAAACGATTCCGATGGAATCCGAACGACGACTGGTCATCCTGCACGCCGTAAACCGCTACAGTGCGAACGACCTGCAAGCCCTCGCGAAGTTGGTTCCGCAAACGCCCTCGTTTGCCTGCCTCGTCATGCTGACCACGCATGCCGACGAGAGTGAGAGCGCAAAAGCCGCTTGGAACGCCCTCACCAAAGCCGTCGAGCAGCATGGGATAGTCGTCAAACTTACCGCGCTGACGGGGCAGACGCTCACCAAGCGACTGGAGGAGATGGCGCAAGCGGCGGGCAAACAACTCCGCAAAGAGGACGCTGAATACCTGCAAACGCTGGTGGACGGTGTCGCCGAACGCGCCCTCGCTGAGCTGGAAAAGGTAATTCTGTTCGTGGAACCTCGCAGCGAGATTAGCCGTCTCGATATTGATATGACGGTCAGCCCCAGCCAGCAGGCGCAAGTATTCAAACTGGTCGATTATGTGGTCGCGCGGGACGCCCGCGCCGCGATGCGCCAGCTGCGCCTGATGTTCCAGTCGGGGACTCGCGCAGAGGAGACCGCGTTGAAAACCCTTGCCCTGATTGCCCGCCAATACCGATTGCTGTGGGGCGTGCGCACGCTGTTGCAGTATCAACAACCCGTCAAACAGCCCAACAAAGTCAGCCCCGAAGTCGCCGCCAAACTGCCCAAAGACCCCGATGTGCTACAAACTCTGCAACGGCAGGCATTTCTGCAAGGCAAGTTGCAACAACAGGCGGAGCGGCTTAGCCTTGCCCAGCTGTGCGGCGCATTTCAAGCCATTCACGACGCCGATTTAGCCCTCAAAGGACTGCGTCCGAGTGTGAACGCCGCCGAAATTATGGAAAGACTCATTATCAGGCTCACTATGGACGGCGAGCCAACGCCGCCGTCTCACCGACAAGGAGGTTAGCATCAGTGGCGAAGCGTGTGGCGGAGAATCCAATTATAACGCCCGAAATGGTCAAACCTACGGAGCCGAATCTGGAGGTTATTGGGGCGTTCAATCCGGGTGCGACCCGATTCGGCGACGAGATACTGTTGCTGTTACGTGTGGCGGAAAGACCGATACTGGACGACCCCGATTTGGTGGGCGTGCCCGTGCTGAACCCGAACGGCTCGGAGTCGCAGCGGCTGGAGATACTCACCTTCCCGCGCCACTCGCCCTTGACCGACCTCAGCGACCCGCGCGCTGTGGCCTACGAAGGGCGCGTCTATCTCAGTTCTATTTCGCATCTGCGCCTTGCCCGCAGTAAGGACGGTATTCACTTCACTGTTGAGGATGAACCCGCGCTGTTCCCCGAAACCAAATACGAAGAGTACGGCATCGAGGACTGCCGCATCACGCTGATTGACGGCGTGTATTACATCTCTTACACGGCGGTTTCACGCTATGGCATCTGTGTCGGGCTGGCGGCGACGGAGGACTTCAAAAATTATCAGCGATTGGGGCTGATTCTGCACCACGAGAATAAGAACGTCACGCTCTTCCCGCGGCGGGTGCAGGGGCGTTATGTGGCGATGCATCGCACGGCGTCGTCGGCGTTCAACGGACCGAACATGTGGGTTGCTTATTCGCCCGATTTGTTGCACTGGGGCGACCACCAGTTCTTGATGGCACCGCGCATTCACCACTGGGATTCGAGGCGCATCGGGGCGGGCGCGCCGCCAGTGGAAACGCCCGAAGGCTGGCTGATTGTATACCATGGCGTGAACGCGAAAGATGGCTACTGCGCGGGCGTCGCACTGCTGGATTTGGACGAGCCGCATAAAGTTCTCTGCCGTTCCCACGAGCCGCTGATTGCGCCTTCTGAAGATTACGAAGTGAGCGGCTTTTTCGAGCGCGTGGTGTTCCCTACCGGGCTTGCACCTATGCCTGACAATCGCTGGATGGTGTACTACGGCGTCGCTGACCGTTCCGTTGCCGTCGCCGAGACCACGATGGACGAGCTGCTGCGTGTAGCAAAGGGAGATCTCGTGGGAGCGGGGTGGTCGGGTTAGCCCACCAGCCGTTGCCGTTCCCGCCAGTGCGAAGACAGAATGTTATGCCGCTGACGGTATTTTGCCACGGTGCGACGGGCGACCTCGATGCCCATCTCGGCAAGTTTCGTGGCGATTTCTGCGTCGGTGAGGCGTTTGCCAACGCCCTCGTGTTCACGCAGAATCTGCTGAATTAACATCGCAGTACGGTAGGAGGCGTCAAAGAACACATCGAGTGGAACCATCATCCCACTGGGGAGTTGGAGCCACTTATTGCGTACAGCGCGCCCAATGGTGGATTGATGTAGTCCTGCGATTTTGGCGACTTCTACGCGCGTCATCGGCTGCAGAAACCGTGGGTCACTGGTCATCAGGAAGCCATATTGGCGCTGGGCAATCGCTTCCATAATCCGTTTGAGTGTCTGGTAGCGTTGCTGCAGTGCTTGCAGAAAGATACGGGCGCGGTTCAGATAGTGCTCGATATGCTCGCGTTCGTCAGGGCTGATTCGCAGCTCGCTCTGAGTAAGACGCATCGCCTGCTCCAGATAGGCGGGGCTAAGACGCAGATTTTCATAGCGCACACCGCAGATTTCGATGTGCAAGCCTTGCTGCGATGCACGAATAATAATATCTGGCTCCTGCACAGGCGACAGTTCGTGAGGTATCTCAACGGTGTCCCAGTTAGCTGCAGGATAGGGTTGCAACTCGCTGCGGACGAAACACTTCACTCGCTCCACGGTCTCGGCGTCTAATTTGAGCTTGCGTTGGAGGGTGTCCCAGCGTCCGCTGGAGAACTCGTGCCAGCCTTTGGAGAGGATTGCGTGCGTGATTTCCAAAAGCTCGCGGTCATATGGCGGCGTCGGCGCGCTGCGCAGCGACTCGACTTGCAGCAGCAGGCACTCCTGCAACGAACGCGCCCCCACGCCCGGCGGGTCGCACTGCTGTAGGTGTGCAAGTACGGTCTCCACTGTCTCCAGGGATGCGTTGAACTGCAGGGCAATCTCCTCCACATTTGCCTGTAAGTAGCCCCGCGTGTTCAACGATTCCACCATATACTCTGCGATGGGCAAGAGTTCAGGCGCGACAGAAAGACGCAGCTGTCCCATCACGTGTGATTTCAAATCCAGTGCAGGCGTTGGAAATCGTGTCTCCAGCCACTCATCGTAATCAATTTCGTCGGTGTCGCGACCTGAAGCGTCGTAGTCCAACGAGATAAACAACGGCGCAGTGGGTGCAACCACGCGCACGCGCTCCTCATCGGAGGTCTCCAGCGCGGGGTTCTCCTCCAGCTCCTGCTCGATGAGTTTGAGCAACTCCTCGTTGTTCAAAGTAAGCAGGCGCGCGAGTGTTTTCAGCCCCGGACTGGCTTGCGGGGTGACTCGCGCCTCGGTTCGCGCTGTCGTGCGCACTCGATTCATCATAGCTTTTGACACCTACTCAGTTTTTCAAGTTCCTTTCTCGATTCTCCTGCTACGCGGCTTTGAGGAGCATGCGATAATCCCACGCCTCCACGCGGTTGCGCCCGTTGCGCTTTGCTTCATAGAGCGCCTGGTCAGCGGCTTCAATCACCTCCTGACGTGTTTCCATATCGGGACGCACGCTTGCCACTCCCAAGCTGGCGGTGACGGGGCGTAGCGTCCACTCCGCGCTCTCGATACTGCGGCGCACTCGCTCTGCTACGGCGATGGCGTTTTCCGTATCGGTGCGCGGCAGCACAACGACAAACTCTTCGCCGCCATACCGCCCGACGAAGTCGCCATCGCGCACCCCCTCTTTCAGAATCTCCGCCACACGACGCAGCACCTCATCGCCCGCCTGATGCCCGTAAGTATCATTATACTGCTTGAAATGGTCAACATCCATCAAAATCAGCGACATCGGCTGCTTGTTGCGCATCGCAACCTGAAACTGCTCTTCTAAGTAATCTTGAAAGGCTCGATGGTTATGCAATCCGGTGAGACCGTCGGTGACTGCAAGACTTTTTAGTTTTTGGTTGAGCTGTTTGAGCTGGTTCTCATACTCCACCCGGTAAGTCACGTCCACTACAGACACAATTGCACCTACTACCTCCCGCTGGAGATTGCGGATCGGGAACGCGCTGCGGATGACATAATGCAGATTACCCTCTGAGTCGTAGTCTTCGCTTTCAACGCCCGTGATGGCACCGCCCTGCATCACGCGCTGCAACAGTTCATGCAACTTAGACGCCGATGCACCACGAAAAACTCTCTCGTAGAAAGGGCGGAACAAGACTTCTTGCTTCTCGTAGCCGTAAAGCTGTTGTGCGACCAAGTTCCATTCGTGAATCATCCCTTCCATATCCACCGTGAAGCAGGCGACAGGCACGTTCTCGAACAGTTCGGCGAATCGGCGATTGGCGTGTTCCACCATTCGATAGGATTGCTGGAGGCTGTCGTTCTGACTCTGTAGTTCCTCGTTGAGGTCTTGCAGTTGTTGTTTTTGAGCCTGAAGTGTCGCCTCTGCAGTGAGAATGCGTTCTGCCACACGCAGGTTCGCCTGTAGCTCGGCTATATCCAACGGTTTGCTGAGAAAAGCGTCCGCGCCCACTTCAAGGGCTTGCAGTTTGTCCTCTTTTTGCCCTCGCACAGTTAGCATCGCGATGTAGACATACCGCTCGGTTGAGTGCTGACGGATGGCACGGCACAGGTCGATGCCGCTCATCTGGGGCATCTCCCAGTCAGTAATCACAATCGGTGTCGGTTCGGCTTGGTAGGCTTGCCACGCTTGGAGACCGTCTGGAGCAACCACGACCTCATAGCCCAGCTCTTTCAGGTTGCGCTCCAACACCTTCCGCGCAACCACACTATCTTCTGCAATCAAGACCCGCATGTTTCCACCTGCCTCTTCACTTGGGTTATTCCATAGAGAGGCTATTTTCCGATACAGAAGTCCTGAAAGATGCGATTCACCAGTTCTTCACTGGCGGTTGCGCCGGTGATTTCGCCGAGTGTGAACCAGGCACCGCGCAAATCCACTGCCACAATATCAGGCGGCAGGTGTTGCTGTAGCGTATCGAGGGCTTGTTGCAGATGTCGTTTGGCTTGGTGCACAGCCTGAATGTGGCGCGTGTGAGTGAGGGCGGGCGTCTCCTCGCCGACCTGCTGAAGTTGCAGTGCGTTCAAGATGGCTCGCTTGAGGGTGTCCATGCCGAAGCCTGTGAGGGCGGAAATGTACACATCATCCCCCAACCGTATACTTGCATGGGACTGAACCTCACCCCTCGGTTCCGTCTCTGGAAATGGAGAGGATGAGTCGGGCGCGCTTGTGCGACTCTGCACCAAATCCACCTTATTCCCCACCATAATCTTCGGTGTTTCGAGGGGCAGGCTTTCCAGCAGTCGCCGGTCTGAATCGTGGTCGGACGCGCTGAGGTCGTACACGAACAGGATTAGGTCTGCCTGTTCGGCGGCGCGGCGCGTGCGCTCGATGCCTATCTGCTCCACCACATCTGTGCTCTCGCGCAAGCCTGCTGTGTCCAGTATCACGATGGATACGCCCTCGATCTGAAAACTTTCCTCAATTGTGTCGCGCGTGGTGCCGGGAATGTCGGTCACAATCGCGCGTTCTGTGCCCAGCAGGGCGTTCAGCAGGGACGATTTGCCCACATTTGGACGTCCGACAATTGCCACACGCGCCCCCTCGCGCAGGATGCGCCCCGCCTGAGCACCTTTCAGTAGCAGGCTGAGCTGCTCTATCAGGCTCTGAATGGGTGATGCGAGCACATCGGGGTCTAACTCGCCAATCTCTTCTGAGAAGTCGATATGCGCTTCCACGCTGGCAATAACTCCGAGCAACTCGTCGCTGAGCCGTTGCACGTGTTGCGAGAGTTTGCCTTCGTGCAGGGCGAGCGCGCTGCGCAGCTGCGCTTCCGAACGGGCGCGTATCAGGTCGGCGACTGCTTCCGCTTGCGCAAGGTCTAACTTACCGTTTAGGAACGCCCGCAAGGTGAACTCGCCGGGCTGTGCCAGGCGCGCCCCGCAGTGGCACACCAGCTCCAGCACGCGCCGCAACAAGTAAGGGCTACCGTGGCAGTGCAGCTCAGCAGTGTCTTCCCCCGTGTAGCTGTGCGGGGCACGGAACGGAATCAGTAGGGCACGATCCAGAACCTCCCCCGTGTTGGGGTCTTCAATCGCGCCGTAGTAGACTCGGTGGCTCCGTAGGGGCTTCTTACTGCGCCGTTGAAACACGCGCTCAGCCAATTCAATTGCCCCTGCGCCACTGATACGCACAATTCCTATGCCGCCTTCGCCCGGCGGGGTGGCAATCGCCGCGATGATGTCGGTGTGCATCGAGAAAAAGTGTACCTGCCTATTTCTGGTATACTCACCCCCTACTCACTTGGAAGGAGGTTGCGTTTACTATGCAAGCACAGTATCATTCGGGCACTCTCTGCGTGCATGGCGGTCAGGAAGCGGATCCTGCGACTGGCTCTCGCGCCGTGCCGATTTATCAGACGACATCCTATCTGTTCGATAGCGTTGACCATGCGGCGAGCCTGTTCGATCTCAAGACGCCGGGCTTTATCTACACGCGCATCATGAACCCCACTCAGGGTGTGTTTGAGCAGCGCGTGGCAATGCTGGAGGGCGGTATCGGGGCGTTGGCGGTCGCCTCAGGGCAGGCAGCGGAAACGCTCGCGATTCTGGCAATCGCCGACACGGGCGATGAAATCGTGGCGACTACCAGCCTGTATGGAGGCACTTACAATCTGTTCAAATACACCTTCCCCCAGAAATTTGGTATCCGCGTGCATTTTGTCGACCCGCGCGACCCTGAAAACTTTCGTAAGGCAATCACGGCTAAAACCCGCGCCGTGTATATTGAAGCCATCGGCAACCCGAAGCTCGATGTGCACGACTTTGAGGCGATTGCCAACGTTGCGCATGAGCAAGGCGTCCCGCTGATTGTGGATAACACGATTCCCAGCCCCGTGCTGCTGCGCCCGTTCGATTGGGGCGCGGATATCGTGGTGCATTCCGCCACCAAATTCATCGGTGGGCACGGCAACAGCATCGGCGGCGTGATTGTCGATTCAGGCAAGTTCAACTGGGACAACGGCAAGTTCCCGCAGATTACCGAACCTGACCCCAGCTATCACGGCTTGAACTTCCGTGAGGCGTTCGGCGATATGGCGTACATCATCAAGGTACGCGCCCAGCTGCTGCGTGATTTGGGTCCTGCGATTTCGCCGTTCAACGCTTTTCTGTTCCTGCAGGGGCTGGAAACGCTGCATCTGCGCATGGAACGACACAGCCAGAACGCGCTGCG
>FMJZ01143129.1_pt1 | contig 13202 bp, 10 predicted proteins | sample 1987881 | NCBI WGS metagenome assembly FMJZ01 (sample SAMEA4378227, study PRJEB15110) | soil metagenome | biome: soil; feature: Field; material: Soil | place: India | collected 2015-03-11 | depth 0 m | reverse complement strand
ATAAAAGGCTTACGCCTTAACTGTAAAGAGATAAAAGGCTCACGCCTTAACTCCAGGGATAGGACAGAAGAGATAGTCAACGCTGCTAAAATACTAAGAAAAAATCTTGATGTTCCAGTCTTTGTATCAATCAAAGGACCTTTTACCCTTGCCTGTTTTATTTATGGCACAGAAGATTTTTTGAAGATTCTTTTAAATAATGAAACAACCGCAAAATCAATTATAAAAATGGCACTGGATTTCCAGATTGAATATCTTGATAGACTTTTGCAAATTCCGGTTCATATTTTTATCGGCGACCCACTTGCGTCAGCAAGTGTCGTATCACCAGTTATATTCAAAAAATTTGCGTATGAACCACTCAAAATATTAATTAAAAAAATAAAATCCGCAGGAATGATTACAGGAGTGCATATCTGTGGTGATACAAAGCCAATAACTGAATTTTTAGATAAATCAGGTGCTGACATATTGAGCATAGAAGATGTTACATTGAAAACCAAGACCTTAAAAATGGGTGGAGTTTCAACGATAACCCTGCTCAATGGGGATAGAGAGAAAATTAAAAAAGAAATAGAACTTGCACTAAAAGAAAAATTTCTTATTCTTTCAACATCCTGTGATGTTGCGGTGAATACACCAGTTGAAAACATAAAGACAATGGTTGATATTGCAAGACAACATGAAAATTGATACTTTATTAGCAGTACTACAAAAAAAAGGTATATTTATTGATGCAAACTGTGGTGGTAAAGGAAGGTGTGGAAGGTGTCGGGTGCAGATAAAGGGAAAAATCAATCCGCCGGATGAGATTGAGAGTGTGCTGATCTCCAAAAATTTGTTGAGAAAAGGATATCGCCTTGCCTGCAGAATTAAAACCGATGCATTTCCAGAAGTTTTGGAAATATCCTTACCAAAAAGAAAAATTGTTAGACAGAAAAATAAGTTAGATAATGTTGGACTGGCAATTGACATTGGAACAACTATAATCAAGGGTGGTCTTGTTGACTTTAGTAATGGAGAAATTATCAGGATGGCAAAGGTATTGAATCCCCAGCAGTCTTGGGGTGGTGATGTTATTACCAGGATTGGTTTTGCTATTTCTGGGAATTACAAAGTGTTAAGAAACGCCTTACTCAGAGGGATAAAAGAACTAAAATCTGAATTAAAGTTTTCAAAACCCCAATTCACAACGATTGTTGGCAACCCGGTAATGTTATCATTTTATCTTGGTGAACCCGTAAAGAACTTTGCTCATTACCCTTTTGAGGGGAATTTTAAAAGTGGCATTTACATAAAAAATCCACCTGGCTATGTATTTGGATGTATTGGTGGATTTGTTGGTGGTGATACAATCGCAGGAATTATTGCCAGTGGTCTATATTCAAATAAAAAACCGGCGCTCTACATTGATCTTGGAACGAATGGGGAAATTGCCCTTATTGCCGATAAAAAGATTTACGCGGTATCAACTGCTGCAGGTCCAGCATTTGAAGGAGTAGGACTCACCTGTGGTAGCCTTGCCATTCCTGGTGCGATTGAAAAAGTTGGATATAAGAAAGGATTTAAACTCCATACAATTGATAACAAACCACCGATTGGGTTCTGTGCATCAGGATATATCGATTTGCTTGCAATACTTTTGAAAAAAAAATGGCTTACAGAATACGGAATGTTAAGAGAAGAAATTCAAGTGAATGAGTTTAAGATAGAGCAGATGGACATCAGAAGATTACAACTCGCTATTGGTGCCATTCACACCGGTATAAAATTCTTGCTTGATTATGTTGGTATCCGTTCTTCAAGAATAGAAACAGCGGTCATTACGGGTGAGTTTGGCTCCCATTTAAATCCTGAGGCATTAAAAGAAATAGGCATCATTCCATCGGATATAAAGAATATCTTATTTAAAAATGACCTTCCCATACTCGGGGCAATAAAATTTTTGTTGAAGGAGATAGGACCTGAGGATATAGAGCGGATAAGAAAGAGAGCTACGCACCTTGAACTTGCTATGCAAAAAGATTTTCAGAAAAGATTTGTTGATGGGTTGGTATTGAAACGATGGAACTGATCGGATATTCCTGTTCTTATATTCCAGTAGAACTTTTATCAGCAACGGGATTTAGACCTTATCGTTTATTACATGGGGATATTTATCTTTCCCAAAAAGGAGAACACATTGTCCGTGTTGATGCGTGTCCAATGGTGAAATCAAATATTGGATTTGTTATTGAAAATCAAAAAAGATTTGCCTGCATCATTGGTTCAACAGGATGCGATATGTCAAGGAGAATGATTGAGGCGATAAAATTTACAACCAGTATACCAGTTTACATATTTAATAATCCCCGTACCAATAATTTTGAAATCTTCAGCAATGAAATTGATATGTTGATTAAAGAATTAGAACAATTTTCCCATCATAAATTTGACAAAAGTTTGATTCAACAGACGTGTGAGAGATTGGCAAAAACAAGAAGTAAATTATATCAGATGGATGCCCGGCGTCGTGCAAATCCGTCTGTACTTTCCACATCCACATTCCAAAAAATGATGACCCATTATCTTCAGGGGGATTTTTCAGATGTTAAAGCAGACATTCCTGAAGAAATGTCTTATAAACCGCGTGTTTATTTAGTGGGCAGTCCTGTTTCCTATGAGTCAGGTCCAATAATTGAATTGATTGAAAAAAGATTACGTATCTGCGGTGATTTTAATTGCGGATTATCACGGAATTTATATATAGATGTTATAGAGAAAACGATTGAAGGTTTAAAACAGGCATATTTCAACCAGCCACCATGTATTTTTAAAAGGCCGAATAAAGGATATTATGAATGGGTGGAAAAGGACTTAAAAGATACAAAGAGCACAGGCATTATTGCATTTTTGCTTGATTACTGTGATAATTTTGATTTTGAAATTGCAAAAATGGAAAAAAAATTTTCACTTCCAATTCTGAAATTAAAGAGTGATTTTTCGCTACAGAATATCAGTCAGTTGAAGGTGAGAATTGATGCATTTATAGAAGTTCTTGCATCATATCGGGGTGGAATTGTATGAAAAAAGCAAAAGAATTTATCCCTAAAAAGATTGGGTTGAATGCTTGGTCTAATCAATTTGAAAAAATTCCTCTTGAAATTATTAAAAAGTATAAATATTACAATAATAACGAGTGGGGAATATATCTTTCACCACCAGCAACATTTATGGTCTATGGTGCGAGAGAGCTCAAAAGATTAAAATTTGATAACTCATTCGAAGCCCTGAGAATGTGGGGATTTGTCTTTAATGAAACGGAAAGGCTTTTCAGGGCGCGTCAGATCAATAAAAAAGTTATTGCAACAATGGGTGACTTAGGAACGGTGCCCGTATTAGTACTATCCTTCCCGGATTGTGTGCCATTTTATCCTGAGTGCCTCTGGTGGACCCCATTTTTTAAAGAATCTACAGATTTGCTTGATACTGCAAGCAAACTTGGCTTGCCAGAAGCCACCTGTTTTTCTCGGGTGGTTGCCTCTGCATTTTATAAAAAATCTTATTTTCCAAAGCCCGATTTAATCATTGCTTCGACCGGTGCTTCATGTGATGACTATTCCTGTGTAATGCAAAATGTAGCGGATATGGGCTATGAAATAATGTGGATAGAAATTCCTTATCGAAAGTCTTTTGAATTTTTGCTCACCAGGCCAAAACAACAGGATTTGGAGAAGACAAAAAATGGATTGGTTTATATTAAAAAATTGGAAGAATATTTAGTAAGAGAATACCATAAAATCTGGCAGTTATTATTTAAATTGACGGGTGTAAATAATCCACATCGTTTTATTGAAACTATAAAGAAGGTAAACAGGTTGCGTAATCTCGTAGCGGAAATAAAGAAAATGAATTCCGAGGCCGATATTGCACCGCTACCAGCACTGGAATTAATGACTATTGAGTTTGGCAATTTATATGGCTATGCTGATTTTGATGAATGGCTGGAGATTGTGCAGATGATACACAATATGGTTAAAAAACGCGTAGAAAAAGGAATCGGCGTGCTGAGTAAAGATTCGATTCCCATTGCCTGGGTAACACCGAGTGCAGATCCATATCTTTTAAATATTGTTGAAGACCTTGGATGTCGGATTGTAGAAACTGAGTATGTAATAAATCAGGCAATGGTCGAGATTGAAGAAAACATAGAACCATTTCGTGCACTCGCAAGGTCTTTCATAAATGCTTCTCTTATTGGTTCTACAGAAGAGAGAGTGAATAATATTAAACAAAAGATTGCAAAAAAACTTATCAAAGGGGTTCTTATAACAAATATGCTTGGCGCATCTCACTGTGCAATGGAGACAAGGATAATAGAAAAACTACTTGATGATGTGCCAGTACTCTCAATTGATGTGCCAGCACCTTTTGGTATTACCCAGCAGATAAGAACTCGTATTGAAGCATTTGTAGAAACAATAAGATGAAAGATATATTAACTCCTCGTGAACGATTTAGCATGCTGGTGATTGATGAAAAACCTGACCGTTGTCCGGTGATTCCTTTAATTACATCCCACGCCGCAACCGTATCGGGAATAAAGTTAAAAAGATACTACACAAATGGAGAAAAGATGGCTAAGGCACAGATAATAGCATACGAATTATACCAGCATGATGCAATATCAATATTTTCTGAGGTAGGAATAATTGCCGAAGCCATGGGTTCAGAATTCTATTATCCTGATTATGACTTACCGGTATTAAAAAATCCCGCATTAAAAAATACTCTTAATGACAAAATTAGAATCCCTAATCCCAAAAAAGAAGGCAGACTACCCGTCTATCTTGAGGCAATAAAATATGCGTATAATTCTCTCGGTGATATTGTGCCAATCCTTGCCTATGTACCTGCTCCGTTTACCACGGGTATGCATGTATTGTCACCTGAAAAATTTTTGATTTATACATTAAAAAACCCTGAAGAGCTAAAAATAATTCTTGAGGCTGTCTTTGAGGTAACAATAAAATTCTGCTTTGAAATAATAAATGCTGGTGCATTACCCATCATCGTTGATCCACTTGCTTCGGGAAGTGTGATAAGCCCTGGAGTTTATAAAGAAATTGCTTTGCTCTATGAACAGAGATTGATTGATTATCTACATAGATATGATTTTGATGTGATATTACATATTTGTGGTGATACCACACCGATTATTGATAATCTGTTATATACCAATGCCGATTTAATAAGTCTTGATCGTGTAAGTATGATTAAGGCAATGGAGAAGTTATCAAATAAAATGCGATTGATTGGTAATTTTGAAACATCATCGTTTTTATTTTCAGAGCCGGAAGAAATCTATAAGACCACCGCAATTATGGTTGAGCAACTTAAATTTGCCCGCAAGGGTTATATTGCATCAACCGGCTGTGAAGTACCAATTAATGCGAAAAGAGAGAATGTATTGGCATTCATAAAGGCAGCAAAGGAGAAAGGATGGTACTGGGCATAGATGTTGGTTCAATATATACAAAGGGTGTGCTTTTTGAGGAACAGGTAATAAAAAAATCAGTTGTTAAAACTGCATTCAAGCCAAAACAGGCAATAAGTGAGATAAAAAATCAACTTAGTGGGTTTGATAAGATTATTGCTACTGGATATGGAAGGGATCTGGTCGAAGATGCATATAAGACTATCACTGAGGTATCCGCATTCGCCCGGGGCGCAACATTTTTTAATCCTGAAATTAAAACGATAATAGATATCGGTGGCCAGGATAGCAAGGTGATAAGAGTAAAAAATGGAAAGGTAGTTAAATTTGTAATGAATGACCGTTGTGCTGCTGGTACCGGAAATTTTATTGAAAAAATTGCCCAATCACTTAATCTCCAACTTGATGAATTTGGTGCCTGGGCATTAAAATCAGAGAAACCAGAAACAATTGATTCGCTCTGTGTGGTAATGGCTGAGACCGAGATCTTGAGCCTGGTTCAAGAAGGCAAAAAACTTGAAGATATTATCTTTGGTATCTGTGATTCGTTAATCCGTAGAATAAACGGCATTGCTGGGCAGGTCGGGATTGAAGAACCTTTATTGTTTTGTGGTGGTGGGGCACTGAATCCGGGATTGGTAAAGGCATTAAGGAGATATTATCCAGATACCATAATCCCAAAAGACCCACAATTTGTTGGTGCAATAGGAGCGGCAATGATGTAAGATAACTTCCGAGAAGCAATATTGACTTTTATCCAAAAAAGTGTAAAATTTACAGGTAAGGAGGTTTGATGGGCAAGATTAGAGTGGCGATAATCGGTGTTGGTAATTGCGCGTCGAGTTTGGTTCAGGGCATCTATTATTATCGTAATGCCCATGAAGATGAGTTCGTTCCTGGTATTATGCATACCAGACTTGGTGGTTATCATATTGGGGATATAGAGTTTACGCTGGGCATTGATATAGATAAAAACAAAGTCGGTAAGGACCTTGCAGATGCAATATTCACTAAACCGAATAATACCTATAAATTCTGTTCGGTTCCAAAATTAAATGTGCCAGTAGTGAGGGGTATGACTCATGATGGATTGGGTTATTATTTATCCCAGATTATTGAAAAGGCACCGGGTCCAACCGCAGATATAGTAAGATTATTAAAAGAGACGAGAACCGATGTGGTGATAAATTTTCTTCCGGTGGGCAGTGAAGAGGCGACAAAATGGTATGTTGAACAGGTCCTTGCAGCAGGCTGCGCATTTATAAACTGCATTCCAGTATTTATCGCCAGCCAGAAATATTGGCAGAAACGATTTATTGAAAAGGGGTTGCCGGTCTTGGGGGATGACATAAAATCCCAGGTCGGTGCAACAATTGTTCATCGGGTTCTAGTAAATCTGTTTAATGATAGGGGTGTAAAATTAGAAAGGACATCACAGTTAAATGTCGGTGGAAATACAGATTTCTTAAATATGCTTGAACGTTCAAGACTCCAATCAAAGAAGATTTCTAAGACCCAGGCAGTGACTTCTCTCTTAAAATATAACATAGGAGACGAAAATATTTATATCGGACCTTCTGATTATATTGCCTGGCTCACAGATAGAAAATGGGCATATATGAGATTAGAAGGCAAGACCTTTGGCGATGTTCCACTAAATATTGAATTGAAACTTGAGGTCTGGGATTCACCAAATTCCGCAGGTGTTGTGATTGATGCCATAAGGTGTGCGAAACTGGCACTTGATAATAAATTGAGCGGTGCAATCATTGAACCTTCAAGCTATTTCTTTAAATCTCCGCCAGTTCAGTTTCCTGATTATATCTGCCGTGAAAAGACCGAAGGATTTATAAAAAAATATGGAAAAAAACATCCCAAAAAAGAAACTGCTAAGAAAAAAAACAAATAAATCAATTCTTGTGGATGAGCAGTTTAATTATCAATAATCACTAATGCCCAAAAGAGGTCTTTTCATCACATTTGAAGGGATTGAAGGTTCTGGTAAAACAACACAGGCTCAAGCACTCGCCGAGTGGTTTGAACAGAATGGCTTCGTCTGTATTCTTGTTCGTGACCCGGGCACTACAAATATTGGTGAAAAGATAAGAGAGATTCTTCTTAATCCAGAGAATTCAATACATCCTAAGTGTGAAGTCCTTTTATTCCTTGCCGCAAGGAGCCAATTGGTTTATGAAAAGATTATTCCTGCTTTAGGAGAAAAAAAGATTGTGATATCAGATAGATTTGCTGATTCCACCTATGCCTATCAGATCTTTGCACGTAAATTGCCCAAAAGATTGATTTCTATTTTCAACCGTTTTGCAAGTGCAGGATTAAAACCGGATTTGACATTCCTTGTTGATATTGATGTTCCTGTCGGACAGGCAAGAGGAAAGTGTGTTGACCGTATGGAAAAAGAGAGTTTGTTTTATCACGATGAAGTGAGAAATGGTTATTTACAACTTGCACGCCGTGCCAGGAAGCGCATAAAAATCCTTGATGGTAAAAAAAGTGTTGATGAACTGAAAAAAGAAGTGCTTGATTATGTAAAAAACTTGTTGGTAAGAAAGGGGTTTAAAATATGAAGAAAAAAATATTTATTCCCATAATCTTAATTTCTTTAGTATTTGGAGTAATAATAACGCAATGGATGTGGGCAAGGTCAGATGCATATACATCGTTAAGAATTTTTAATAAGATTCTTAAAGATGTTGAGGACAATTATGTAGATAAGGTAAATATTGATTCCCTTATAAAGGGGGCGATAAACGGAATGCTCAATTCATTGAAGGATCCCCATACCCAGTATCTTACAAAAGAAGAATATGAGCAATTGCGTGTGACAACTGAAGGCGAGTTCGGAGGGATTGGTGCCCAGATTGGCAACAGAGAAGACAAAATAATCGTCATTTCACCGATTGAAGGGACACCTGCATATCGTGCCGGGCTTATACCGGGAGACCACATTATGATGGTTGACAGCGTTCCGACGAAAGGAAAGAGTGTGGATATTGTGGTAAAGCAGATTCGCGGAACTCCAGGAACAAAGGTTTTATTAACAATCCAGCGCGAAGGAATTCCAGAGCCTTTCAATGTTGAAATTACCCGTGCGGTGATAAAACTTGAGGCAGTTCCCTATTATGGTATGGTGGCAAAGGATATTGGATACATATATCTTGCCAATTTTTCCCGCGTTGCTGAGATAGAATTTAAAACCGGGCTTGATTCATTATTTGCCTGGGGTGCAAAAAAATTAATCTTTGACCTGCGCAGTAATTCAGGTGGATTATTGCAGGAAGGCATTGCAATAAGTGAATTCTTTTTATCGCCCAACAAAGATATCGTTACAACTAAGGGGAGGATTGAGCCACCCCGCACCTTCAAATCGCAGAAATCTTATGCTTATGGTGAATTCCCTATGATTACGCTCGTTGATGGTGGCAGTGCCTCTGCATCCGAGATCGTTGCTGGTGCCTTGCAGGACTGGGATAGAAGCTTGATTATTGGCACAAATACATTTGGCAAGGGGTCGGTTCAGAATGTCATCCCCCTTGAGGATGGCAGTGCATTAAAATTAACGACTGCCCGCTGGTATACTCCTTCTGGTAGATGTATTGATAAACCGTTTGTAGATGAAGAGACTTCCGAAGAGAATGTTACGAAAATTGACTCAAGCAAACAAAATATTTATATCACATTAAATCTAAAAAGAAAGGTCTATGGCAATGGTGGAATAACTCCTGATATTAAAATAGAACCAAGAAAATTAACAAAATTAGAGACTGATATCTGGATTAAAGGCTATTTCTTTGACTTTGCGGTCCATTATACTAATAAACATAAGGATTTAAATAAAGACTTTGTCGTTGATAATAAGATGCTGGATTATTTTGCTACCTATCTGAAAGAAAAGAAAAAAATGAATTTCACAGAGGCGCAGTTTGATTCAGCAAAGACTTCATTGGCAGAAAGGATAAAACAAGAGATAACCTTAAATCTCTTTGGTCGAAAAGAAATGTATCGGCACCGGACCGAGGTTGATCCGCTTGTGCAAAAGGCAGTAGAACTGCTGAAGGAGGTGGATACACAAAAGGGCCTTTTTCGTCACGTTAAATGAAGGCGGAGGTCCTCTTACCGATACAGGACAACTAAATGCAAGAATTTTGATTATCTTTATGCTTGCGGCATTAGTTCTCATTCTTGTGTTATTGTGGCTCATTACATTTATTGGTATGAGAGTAAAGAGGGCGCAAATTCGATAATTATTTATGCATTTTATATTGTCATATATTTGAACTATGTATCGTATTGAGATAAAAAGAAAGAATGACACGAGGGGAGGATTTGTCAAAGAGGATTTTGAATCAATCGGCTTCAAAGGTATCTTTTCAGTAGAAGTAAAGGATGTTTATTACATCTATGATAAAATTCCATATAAAAAGGTTATCTATCTCACCGAAAAATTATTCTGCGACCCGGTGATTGAAGAATACAAAATATGCCAGGGAAGAGGTTTTGAGATACTATTTAATCCTGGGGTGACCGATCCAAAAGAAGACAGTATAAAAAAGGCGGCGAGTGACCTGGGGATAAAACTTAACAGTGTCAAGACTGGCGTCAATTACATTTTTAGAGGTATTTTTGATAAAGAAAAACTGAAGAGTTATGCAAGTTTATTTCTGTATAACCCATTGATCCAGCATATTAGACAGATTGGAGAACGAGAATTCAAGCCCCAGCAACAGAGATATTCTTATCTGAGAGTAAATCTTGATACCGACCTTGTAAAATTGAGCAAGGAAATGGGTTTATCATTATCAAAACTTGAAATGGAAACTATAAAAAGGTATTTTGAAAAATTAAATAGAGACCCCACGGATGTTGAACTGGAAACGATTGCCCAGACCTGGAGTGAGCATTGCCGACACAAGACATTTTTAGGAAAGATAAAAATCGGCAATAAGGTAATTGATAATCTTCTGAAAAACACAATAATGAAGGCAACGAAAGAAATAAACCATCCCTTATGTCTGTCTGTTTTTCACGATAATTCTGGTGTAATTGATTTTGACCAGGATTACGGAGTCTGCTTCAAGGTTGAAACGCATAATCATCCTTCAGCATTAGAACCCTATGGTGGTGCCGCAACCGGTATAGGTGGTGTGATAAGGGATATCCTTGGAACCGGACTTGGTGCAAAACCCATTATGAATACCGATATCTTCTGTTTTGGCAAACCAGATTTAAAATACGAAGATCTGCCCGCAGGCATACTACACCCAAAAAGGATAATAAAAGGTGTATATCAGGGGGTGAGGGATTATGGTAATCGTATGGGTATTCCCACAACAAGTGGAGCAGTGTATTTTGATGACGAATTCCTTTATAATCCACTCGTGTATTGCGGAACCGTTGGATTGATTAGAAAGGACAGAATAAAAAAGGGTGCAAAACCAGGTGATTTGATATTGCTTGTTGGCGGCAGAACCGGTCGTGATGGGATACATGGGGCAACATTCTCATCCGCAGAACTATCTATAGAGGCAGAAAAATCTTGTGTCCAGATCGGTAATCCGATTGTTGAAAAAAGAGTCCTTGATTGTCTGCTCAGGGTAAGTGAACTCGGAATTCTGAACTCGGTTACAGATTGTGGGGGTGGTGGTTTATCCAGTGCCGTTGGGGAGATGGGAAAGAAGATAGGTGCAAGGGTATATCTTGAAAAGGTCCCTTTGAAATACGAAGGATTGACTCCCCGGGAGATATGGATTTCCGAATCCCAGGAAAGGATGATATTATCTGTCCCTAAAAAATATATTAGAAGAGTAGTGAATATCTTTGAAAGCGAAGGGGTTGAAGCAACAGTTATAGGTGAATTTACAAATAATAAACGGTTATTGTTGTATTATAAAGGTCAGAAGGTCTGTGATATAGAGATGGAATTTTTGCATGATGGACTTCCCATGCCTGAGAAAAGGGCGAGAAAAAGAAAAATAGCGTTAAAAGAAGTCAAATTTTCAATGCCGAGGGACATAAGTAAAGCTCTGCTTGAAATCGTTGGCAGTCTGAATTGTTGTTGTAGGGAATGGCTGGTCAGGGAATATGACCATGAGGTGCAGGGTGGGAGTGTAGTAAAGCCATTTGTGGGAGTTTATAAGGATGGGCACCAGGATGGGGTTGTTATAAAGCCGTTACTCCATAAAAACAAAGGTATTGTTGTTTCCTGCGGTATAAATCCTTCTTATGGAAAAAATGACCCATACAATATGGCATTATCAGTCATTGACGAAGCCCTGCGCAACCTTGTAGCAACTGGTGGAAATATTGAAAAGGCAGCAATGCTTGATAATTTCTGTTTTGCCTCTCCAGAAAGAGAAGAGGTGCTGGGTGATATAGTTCTCAGTGCCCGTGGCTGTTACGACGGGGCAAAGGCATTTGGTGTTCCTTTTATTTCGGGCAAGGATAGTCTGAATAACGAATGGTTAGACCAAGATGGGTTAAGTCATCTCATTCCACCAACCCTTTTGATATCGGCAATAGGTATTATTGATGATGTAAAGAAGTGTGTCACAATGGATTTTAAAAGTATCGGGAGTTATATTTATCTCCTGGGTTTAACAAAAGAAGAATTGGGTGGTTCTGAATATTTTCGTTATCTGGGAATAAAAGACGGGAGGGTTCCGGGTGTAGATTTAAAAATAGCGCCTAAAATAATGAAGGCATTACATAATGCAATATTAAATAATCTTGTTCGCTCATGCCATGACCTCTCTGAAGGGGGACTGGGATTAGCAATTAGTGAAATGGTGATGGCCGGGGACATTGGATGTGAAATTGATATTGCAAAGATCAAATATAAGGGTAAAAATCGCCGTGCTGATATTTTATTATTTTCTGAATCAAACACCCGGTTTTTAGTCGAAGTCATTCCCACGAAGGCAAAAGAATTTGAAAATTGTATAAAAAAACTCCCCTTTTCCATAATTGGAAAGACAATCAAAGAAAAGAATTTAAAGATATACGATTCAAAAAAATTGATGATTGACCTTCCCATTTCAAGATTGAAAGAGAGATGGAAAAGAAAGATTTTGTAGCCCATTGACAATTTTATAAAATTCATTATAATTCAATATGCCAAACAAGGTTGTCGTGCACTATATAGACCATAGAATTGAACGGGGTTATACCTCTGATTTTAGACCCGATAAAGCCTTATTTCATCTGGTTGTCAAGGAAGGGAATAAAGAGAAATCCATACCGGTTAAGATTGCAGATCTAAAAGCAGTATTCTTTGTAAAAGAATTAATGGGAAAATCAAGGGCAAGACCCGTTGAGAAAAAGACATTTGATGATATAAAAGATAAAACCCTCTTGGGGAAGAAAGTAAAGGTTGAATTTACTGATGGTGAGGTTTTATATGGTTTAACAATGGGATATTCACCCCAGCGTCAGGGCTTTTTCTTCACACCGATCGATCCGGAAAGCAATAACGAAAGAATCTTCGCTGTAATCAGTGCCGTGAAAGATATCACATTTTATGAATAATTATTAAAATTTATTTTTGGTTATAAATTAAGGATGGAGTTGATATGGATATTATAAAAAGATTGAAAAAGGATAAGAAACCCGAATCAGTATTTGATACTTTGATAAAAAAGAAGCCAACTGAAGAACCACCAATACAAAAACCTGAGGATATGGAAGTTACTGCCCTTACACCAGAGAAACC
>FMJZ01059748.1_pt1 | contig 13215 bp, 10 predicted proteins | sample 1987881 | NCBI WGS metagenome assembly FMJZ01 (sample SAMEA4378227, study PRJEB15110) | soil metagenome | biome: soil; feature: Field; material: Soil | place: India | collected 2015-03-11 | depth 0 m | reverse complement strand
CACTGAGCTATGGGCCGGGGCGGTGTGATGCCGGCGGTTATATTTGCCATTTGCCGAACAATGTGGCAAAGCCGAGTCCTCAGCTTGTACGCAGCATTCCAGGTTCATGTTAAGGCGTGGGAACCGACGTGTTTTTGTGCGCCATTTTGGCGCTGTGGTTTGGCCGACGCTTGCAAAAAGCTGGCGCTTTGGTAGTTGTTTAACGGCATGCGGTGTGTTTTGGGGTTCATTTTGTTGAGTTGGTTACTAACTTCGTACGTTGCCTTTGCGGGCTTTGATTCCGCCGAGGTAAATATGGAGTATGTGATCCGGCTGGCTGCGCAGCGTGCGCGCAAGCCGTTTCATTCGCCGAAATCGGATTTGCCAGAGTTCCTTCGCCAGCTTGATTACGATCAATACCGCGAAATCGAGTTCAGGCATGAAAAAGCGCTTTGGCTGGAGGAAAACTTGCCGTTTCGGGTAGAGTTTTTTCATCCGGGTTACCTTTACCAAGAACCGGTGCGGATTTACGAGTTCACACTCACGCGGGTGCAACAGGTCAGGTTTGTGCAGGACTTTTTCAACTATCGAAAGCTGCGCCTGCCGAAGAAGATCCCGGCTGGCACCGGCTACGCAGGTTATCGGATTCTCTGCCAGTTAAATGCCGAGGATAAGTGGGACGAGTTGGGCGCGTTTTTGGGCGCGAGCTATTTCAGGCTCTTGGGCAAAGGTCAACGGTATGGGCCATCGGCTCGTGGGCTTGCTATAGACTGTGGCGAAGCAGATAGACCTGAGGAATTTCCAATTTTCACGGATTGGTGGCTAGGAAAACCCCATAGAGACGACGATGCGTTGCGGCTGTACGCAATCCTTGACAGTGTCAGTTGCGCAGGTGCGTACGGGTTCCGGATTAGACCTGGCGAAACCACTGTAGCCGATATTGAAGCTGTACTGTTTTTCCGCGAGTCTTCGCATGTGGCGGCTGTTGACCCGAGCCGAAAACCCATTGCTACAATTGGCCTTGCACCATTGACCAGCATGTTTTGGTTTGGCGAAAATTCAGAACGCAAATTTGACGATTACAGGCCTGAGGTGCACGACAGCGACGGTTTGTTGATGCGACTCGATGATGGGCAGATCGTTTGGCGCCCGCTCAACAACCCGACGGGGTTGCGGCACCAGCGGTTCCCAGCGAAAAATTTGCGTGGATTCGGCCTGCTACAACGCGACCGCGAGTTTGCAAGTTACCAGGACATTTTCAACCTGTATCATCTTGTGCCGAGCATCTGGGTTGAGCCACGTGGACACTGGGGCGAAGGCGAGGTGCACCTTGTTGAGTTGAGCACACACTACGAAGGCTTCGACAATATCGTAGCATTTTGGTGTCCAAAGGAAAGACCGCAGCCTTTGCAGCCGTACAGGTTTGCATACGCGCTGTACTGGACGCGCGAGACAGACATGAAGCTGTCGGAAAATCGCGTTGTGGCAACGCGAGTTGGGGCCGACCCGCGTGACCCGCGCAGGCGCAAGGTTGTAATCGATTTTGACGGACCAAAACTGTCGGCCATTCCCAAAGATTTGCCCCCTAGGGCAATCACAAGCTGCACAAGTAACGCTACCATAGCTGAGGTACAGGTCTTTCACAATCCGCATGCAGATAACTGGCGTGTGGTTTTGAAGTTCGAACCAGTTCAGGAGAACATCGAGCCAGTTGAGCTGCGGTGTACACTTGCAAAAGGCGCTGAACCTTTGACCGAGACATGGACCTACCTTTGGAGTCCGCGATAGATGGTTTGGCCATGGCAAAGGACGAACCTGGCCGAATTGCCGGCAGACCACTCGAAGAATGGAATGCTGCTTATGGCAAGGTCGAGAGCTACTTTAATGCATTGCGTGTGCGCAATAAGCTGTTGCTTGGTCAGCTTGTTGTTCTTGTGCTCAAGCGTGCAATGGCACGTGCACCGGCTGAACCGCATAGGTCGGCTACTGAGCTTGCGGTCGAGGAACTTGACCGCGTAGTGACTGATTGGTTTGCGCAGGTTTTGCAGGTCCAAGCAGGTGCCGCGGATCCGCTGCTGAGCACACGCGGGCGGCTAGCGTTATTACTGGCTGATATGCCGGGCAAATGGCAAGACCAGTTTTTGCGGCCAGGCCCGTGGCCGGAAGAATTCGTGAATGCGATGCGCCAGGCGTACTTGCGGTCCGGCCCAGACTTCCAGCTCTCACAAATGTCACCGCGCGAATTCGATTTAGGCCCCATCACAACGCTTACAAAGTTCAGTCGGTTGCCCTACGCAAAAATGGTGGTGGTTTGGGTGACTTTTGCATTGTTGTTGATCCTGGTCTTTTACCTGACCCACTGAATGTCATGCAAACCGTGCTGACTGAGCAGGCAGCCAGAGAAGGCCCACCTACACGTGTTGGTCTTGTGCCAGCGCAGCCGCCAAAACGCGTGTGGCGCGTGTTCTTTTTCTTCAGCTCGGCAGTTGTGTTGACGGGTTTTGTGTCGCTGCTTTTTGCTGACTTACTGTGGCGCACCGGTTGGTCGGCCTCACGCACCGTGTTGTTGGTACTTTTCGTGATTTTGTTACTATTGGCGGCGTTTGGCTGCATGCAGGGCTTGTACGGTTTTGTCCTTCGCATTTTTGGGGACAAGCACCGGATTACGTTGATGACAGATTATCGGGGGCGCAGCATCGCCAGCGCGACCACAGCGCTTTTGTTCCCGATTTGCAACGAGGACGTTGTGCGCGTGTTTGAAGGGCTGCGCGCGACGTATCTATCGGTTGCGCGAACCGGTTTGCTTGACCGATTCGATTTCTTCGTTTTGAGCGATTCAACTGAGGTTGACAAATGGATCGAAGAAGAACGGCGCTGGATCGAGCTTGTGCAGGAGCTGGGTGCGTTGGGCCGAATTTATTACCGCCGCCGCATCAGTAACGAAGACCGTAAGAGCGGCAATATCCGTGATTTCCTGAGTGTATGGGGGAAACGGTACCGGTACTTTGTTGTTTTTGACGCTGACAGCGTGATGCGAGGGGAAACACTGGTCGAGCTTGTCAAGCTGATGGAAGCAAATCCGGCTGTTGGTCTGATACAGACTTTGCCCGGTGTTGTAAATGCAAGCTCATTGTTCGGTCGAATTCAGCAGTTTGCAAACCGTTTTTACACACCCTTGTACATTACGGGGCTGAATTTTTGGGCGCAAGGCTTCGCCAACTATTGGGGGCACAATGCTATCATCCGTACCGAACCGTTCATGCAGTACTGTGACCTGCCACGGCTGCCAGGTCGCAAGCCGTTCGGCGGCCAAATTCTCAGCCATGATTTTGTCGAGGCGGCCTTGTTGTTGCGTGAAGACTGGCAGGTCTGGTTCGCATACGACCTGGATGGCAGTTACGAGGAAGCGCCTCAAGACATGATCGCCAACGCACAACGTGAGCGCAGGTGGTGCCAAGGCAACCTGCAACACGGGCTTGTAATGTTTGTGCGCGGGTTGCGCGGCGTCAGCCGGTTACACCTGTTATTCGGCGTTATGGGCTACCTCGCAAGTCCATTGTGGTTACTTTTTCTACTAACGTTTAATTGGATCCGTCTGTCGCATAAGTTCTCAGGTTTGTCAGATATCTCAGTGCACGCTTTTACACCGTATCTGAACCTCACAGCCACGCAACACGCGTTTCTTGTGTTCATGATTTGCATGGTGATCTTGTTTTTGCCGCGGATTCTTGCGTTAGTGGAATTGTTATTCGATAAACATCGAAGGCAGGCTTTCGGCGGGTTACGCCGCGCCACTGCAAGTGTTGTTGCGGAAACGTTTTTTTCTGCGTTGCATGCGCCTTTGCAGATGCTGTGGCACACGAGTTTTGTTGTGTTGAGTCTGTTGGGCAAAAGCGTGCGTTGGAGCGGGCAACGCCGCTTGGCCGGAGGCGTAACCTGGCAAATGGCGCTGCGCCGGCATTGGTGGCACACGTTAATTGGGCTAGTGTGGGGCGGGCTAATCTGGTGGCTTGACCGACCCGTGTTTTGGTGGTTTACACCGGTTTTTGCCGGCATGGTGCTTTCTATTCCTTTAAGCATTGTTGTCAGCAAGACAACCCTCGGTACACGTGCACTCTCTCTCGGCCTGTTCTTGACGCCTGAAGAGGTTTCGACACCGCCGGAGTTGGCGGAGCTGCGGATGCGTCTAGCGGGCATGCAGAGATGGCCCCAGGGCGAGCAGGCGCTTTGGGATGCAGGCTTGGCTGAGGCGGTATTAGACCCGTATCTCAACGCGGTTCATGTGTCGTTGTTGCGTGAGAAACGGCTAAACCCAGTTTATGCAGATGCGCTTGAAAAGCTCGGTGTGGGGAAGCCTGAGATACGGGAGCTTGCCGAGCGGTTCTTATCGCACGGACCGGGTGCATTGTCCGCGCAAGACAAGATGCTTATACTGAATGATGCAGATGTGATGGCGTGGCTGCACCGCCAGGCATGGATGCGTCCAACAGAAACTCTAGTTCCGTGGTGGCAAAATGCACTCCGGCGTTACGGAAGGTGATCCGAACAATTTTTGGTTGCCTGTTTAGTGGTGATTCTGAACAATCAGCGCCAAATGCGTGTTTTTGCAGGGAAATACATCTGGTTTAGCACTGGACATTGGCATGGCGGTGGCAAGGCACGCGGCATGCATAGCCGACAAGCCAGGTGGATTGCTTGCTTGGTCCTCGGCATTGCAGCGTGCAGTTTGTTGAGGCTAGATGCGGCAATCTCATGTAGCGGCGAATTTTCGGCTGCGCCACCGCAGTTTCAAAATCTCAAATCTGTAGGAGCAGAAATGAACTCGAACAGAGTATCCACGAATCAGGATTGTGCGTTGACATCTGCAACTTCAGCCTCAAGTCGGGCGCAAAGGTTGATTTTACAACTTCTGGTGGTGTCACTTTTGGCTGGCGTATGCGTAATGCATGCAGGATGGTTTGGCGGGCCATCTGGGGGACCATACGGGCCGATTCATCAGCATTATGAACTGCCGAAAGATGCCAGACGCATTTATGTTGTGGCACCCGATGGCGACCCGAACGGGCCGGGCACATTGGAGAGTCCAACCACACTTGAAGCAGCTTTTGCGCGTGTGGTAACCGGGGACGCTATCGTACTGCGCGGTGGGACGTATCGTGTTGGCAATTTGGTGTTGAACCAAGGGATCATCATTCAGCCGTACGGCGACGAACGCCCAGTCCTAAAGGGGACGTTGTTGGCAACTAACTGGATTGCGCAGCCGAACGGTCTTTGGCGGACCAAATGGGCGCGCTTGTTTCCGGCCAAACCGGCTGAATGGTGGCGGCGTGAGACCGAGGGTAAGAAAACGCCTCCATGGCTGTTCAACAACGACATGGTGTTTGTGGATGGCAGGCAATTGAAAGCTGTTGGGTGGGAAGGGGCAGTTGACGAAGGCTCCTATTACATTGATTACGTAACGGGTGAAGTTTTCATCGGGTTTAATCCTACCGGACGCACCGTGGAAATCACCGCATGGGACGTTGCAATCCGGCGTACGACAGGCGATTGCCACGGCAAAAAATCTGACAAGAAAGGTTTCACAATGCGGGGGATCACGCTCACGCAATATGCCAACCGCGCCTTGGAGATCGAGGGGACGGAACCTGAAGGACCGGCTGACCCAGCAACTTTCGGTAAGGATGTCGTCGGTACCACACTCGAACACGTCACAATCACGCACTGCTCACGTGTGGCCGGATATTTACGCGGGGACAAAATGGAGATACGCAACTGCCTTGTCAGCGACACTAGCACTGAGGGATTGTACCTGTTGTCGTCGTCGGATTGTCTGCTAGAGAAAAACATCTTCAGACGCAACAATGTGGAAAACATTACCGGTTATTACCCTGCCGCAGTCAAAATCTTCAATCAAACCTACCGGGTGGTCTGCCGTGAGAACCTCGTGCTGGAACAGACCAACTCATGCGGCATCTGGTACGACGTGGGGAACGTGGACGGTGTGTTTGTGAACAACTGGATACAGGATTGCATAGATGGGTTTTTCTTCGAAATTTCGAAGGGGGCAATCTGTGCCGGCAATGTGTTCGTAAACTGTGACAAGGGCATCCGCGTACTTAACAGCTCGGATGTGCGCATGTACAACAATACCCTTATCAACACAGTCGCCTCCATCGAACGCACTTCCAGGAGTGCAGTTGGTGACCATTTCGGGTGGCATCCGGCCACCGGGCCAGACGTTGACAAGCGCGAAGGCCACGTATTTGTGGGGAACCTAATCGTGGCCGGCGAGCGGTTCCAAAAACCACTGCTGCGCGTCGAGCAGACCAGTGACCTTTGCGGCAAATTAACCCGACCACAGCTTGCTGCACTTGACTACAATTTTTATGTCCGGCTTGGAGGTAGCCCCTCCGGACGCGCACTCTATGTTTGGAGCCCCATTGAAGGCAGACCCTGCATGACCGAGCTTAAGACGCCTGAAGACCTGCGCAAATTGCATCCTGCGTTTGATGCGAATAGCGTGTACCTAAATGGTGTAGGGGGACCTGTTGTGCGGAGCATCGAGCTTGCCCGCTACGAGCCTGTAATGAGCATGCCGGTGTCGGTGCCTGCAAGTGCTGTCCCGGCTGAGGTTGTGCAGTTGTTGGCTTTGCCCAAGCGAGACGCTTACCAGCCGGGGGCGTACCAGCGCGAGGATAGCAAGTGATTCTTTGGCGGCAGTTTCACCCACGATTGGCACTGCGCTGGTTACCGACGCTCAAAATGACGAGTCCAGTTTGATCGCTTTTTTGAGTCGGCGAAGGTATTCGGTGCGTGGGATTTCGATTGCGCCCAAGAGCTTTGTGACTGGCGTGATCATTTGGATGTCGAACAACGCGAATTCGCGTTGGCGCAGGTGCTGCACCAGATGGTAGAGCGCCACTTTGGACGCATTCGGCACGCGGTGGAACATAGATTCGCCTGCGAAAAAGCCACCAATCGCAACCCCGTAAATCCCGCCAACAAGCATACAGTTTTGCCAACACTCGACGCTGTGGGCATGACCAGCCTTGTGCAGGCGTGTATATGCCTCGATAAACTCAGGCGTAATCCAGGTTTGTTCACGCCCAGGTGCAGGTTCGGCACAGCCTTCGATTACCTGGCGGAAAGCCTTATCGATTGTGATTTCAAACACACCTTTGCGGATGAGTTTTGCCAGGCTGCGCGGCACATGAAATTTGTCCAGCTCGATGATAGCGCGTGGGTCAGGTGACCACCACGTGATCGGGTCAACGGTCCAAGGGAAAATGCCCTTGCTGTATGCAGCCAGTAGGCGTGGGACGCTGAGGTCACCCCCTATTGCAAGCAATCCGTCGTCTTCGGCTAGGTCAGGGTCTGGGAACCAAATTGTTTTTTCCAACAGAAACAGCACGGTTCACATGCATTTGAGTTCTAATGTCGGGCGAGGGTTATGCCTGCTGATGGCAGATCGAGTTGTGCAGACGAGTGCCGGCCATTGCAGTTTGAGGTTGCGTTGTGCAGGATGAAGGACAACTGCCAAACGCCTGAAGTGACGCATACGAGGCGCTGCCACAAATTCGCTGCTGTATGCAATTGTATGGTGAACCCGGTGCAGGTTGTGTGTACCCATGAAAATTTCCGGTTCCCGAATCAAATTATTCACTTGGGCTTGGGCAGTCCGAGGACGCTTCGGCTTCATGGCGCGGGTTTTCGACTGCGCCCAAGAGCGCCATTTCGAAGTAACCGGCTGTTTCCATCGCCCATACATGCGGTGCGGTTTGGTCGGTGACCTGAATCTCTTGGCCGTTTTCGGTATCTGGCGCGCCGATTGCGATCCAACTGCCAACGCGCACGTCGTTGAGCACCTGCAACAGCCACTCAAACTGTTCCGGCGAGAGTGTAAGGCGGAACCCGGCCTTTGTTTGTTTAAGCAAGCGTTTTTCGGTGAGCACAGCAGCGACCTGTCGGATATTTTCATGCCTGTGCCGCTGCAATTCCTCGTCTAGGAGCCGCTGCGCTTCTTCGGTTTCGGTTGGTTGGAGTGTTTTGCTAATGCGGTGGTAGCTGGGCGGGATGCGCGGGTACAGTTGCAACAGCAGTAGCAAAAGCTCGCCTTCGGTTTCGCTTAATGCAAACAGCAGCTTGCTATTTGTTGAGCGAATCAGTTTCACGTCAGTCGCGTTCCATTGTGGCTTGTAGGCCGTATTTCTGGAGCTGATGCACGTAGAACTCTGCCTTTTCCATGCTCTCGCGTGTGAGAACGCTTTTACCTTCGTTATGCACTTGTAGCATATGGAACTGTGCTTTGTGACGTGGCCAGCCGAACACAACTTGAAACACGTGCGTCACATAGTCCATATAATTGACGGGGTCGTTCCAGCAAATAACAAGGTAGGCCGGCTCAAGCTCGGAGCGTGACTTTGTTTGATCGTCCTTTTCGATGTTGGGTCTGACTTCGGTTGTAGCTGTACCAGCCATGCTAATAAGATATGACCTGTGCTCAGGGCTTGTCGAGTCCTCGTAGGGCCGCAGTTTCTGGCATGCAAGCGCGCCGGTTTAGATCGCCAACTGACAAGGTCAATACACAACCAGCGAACGAACCGGGTACGCCTTGAGTCGGTCGCGTCCTTTAAGAAAGCTCAGTTCGATAAGGAATGAAATTTCCAGGATTTGCGCGCCGAGCTTTTTTACTAGCTCAGCAGCGGCAGCAGCGGTGCCACCGGTGGCAAGCAGGTCGTCAATAAGCAATACCCGGCTGTGTGGCTGCAGCGCGTCAACATGGATTGCGACGGTGTTTGTGCCGTATTCAAGGCTGTAGGTTTGTTCAATTGTTTTGTATGGCAGTTTGCCTTTCTTGCGCACGGGCACGAACCCGGCCTGTAATTTCACGGCTGCGGCAGCAGCAAAAATGAATCCGCGCGCGTCTATGCCAACCACGGCGTCAACGGTACCCGGCTTAAAGTTTTGGACTAGCAACTCGACACAGCCGTTGAACAGACGCGCACTGGCCAGTACGGGTGTGATGTCCTTGAATTGAATGCCCGGTTGTGGAAAGTCGGGTATGTTGCGAATTGCTTGCTGAATTTCGGCAATTGTGGGGAGTGACTTCGCCATATTGGTTTCGGCCCACTCTTTGTTTAGGTTCGTTGCGCTTCGAGTTTTTCGATCATCTTGCGCAGCTTGCGCAGAGCGGTATTTTGAATCTGGCGGATGCGCTCGCGCGTTACGCCGAATTTTTTGCCGATCTCTTCCAGCGTCAGTACCGGTCCGCCATCAAGTGCAAAACGCGCTCGTAAAATTGATGCCTCGCGCGGATCGAGTGTTTTGACCATCTCACGCAACATTGCTGTGACGGTTTTTTCCTCGAGCTGGCGATACGGGTTTTTGGCTGTCTCGTCTTCGACGATCTCGGAAAACGTATCTGAATCCTCGTCGCCGATTGGCGCGTCAAGAGACGCGGGCCGGATAGCCGCAAGCCGCATTTGTGTGACGCGGCTCGCTGGTATGCCAAGCTCTTCAGCAAGCTCGTCGTCGGTGGGTTCGCGTCCGAGAATTTCCTGTAGCTTGAGGGCGGCCCGGCGCATTTTAGAGATCTTGTCAACCAGATGCACCGGCAAGCGGATTGTCTTGGACTGGTTTGCCAGAGCGCGTTTGATTGATTGTTTGATCCACCAGGAACTGTAAGTGGACAGTTTGCCACCTTTTGACGGGTCAAACCGCTCTACAGCCTTCATCAAGCCGATGTTGCCCTCGCTTATCAGGTCCAATAGCGGTAAACCAAGGCCCTCATAGTCGCGCGCGATCTTGACCACAAGGCGCAGGTTTGCCTTGATCATTTGTTCACGTGCTTTTTTATCGCCTTTCTTGATTCTGGCTGCCAACGCAATTTCTTCCTCGGGCGTTAGAAGCTTGATCTGGCCGATTTCACGCAGGTAAAGCTTGATCGCCATGTCACCGTCGTAGCTGCGATCATCGCGCTCGGGCAAAGTCAGTTCATCGACCGGTTGCGGCGATTTTGTTGCTGGGACAAGTTTACCCCTTGGCACAGGCGCCAGCACAGATGCACGTGACGCGGCAGCCTTCGTCTTAGCGGCCGTCTTCAGCTTTTTCGCCTTGACCGGCTTTCTTGCCTTGCGGCGCTTTTTCCGTGCCGGCGACTTTGCTTTGGCGTGTTTTGTCTGGGCTGCCATAGCACGAGGGCAGGTTAACGACCTGCAAATCAAGAGCAAGCAAATTGGGTGCCGGAAAAGTCGGCTTTTGAAGCGGCTTGTCAAGCCATTTGCTCGTGCACGAGCGGGGCAGGAAATGCTCGGCGTCAAACTGATTGGCATTGCTCTTCGAGATGTTCAGCCGAAAGTAGAGTTGTTTTGTGTGGCCTCGACTCTGAATGAAAAGCAATTCGGGTTAGTGCCGTTTGCGTATATGGCGAACCGATTTGCGCATTGCACACGTTGCACCCCGTAAACCCGCTTGCAGTACAGACGCTTGGTTGTAGCATGGCGCGCAGCTTAACTTGAGCGGCACCAAAATGTGCATAAACCGGTTCAACTTTGGTTTAATCGTATCTGTTGCGGTCATCATGAGTATTGTGTCGGGCCAGATCAAAGCCCAACAGCCACCCGATTGGTTTCGAGATACATGCGCCAAGCTTGAACGTGAACTGTTGGCAAAATATGGTGAACAACAACGCACACGGCTTGTGCGCGGACTTGAACAGGTGGGCAGATTTTGGCGGGAAGAGGACGGCGACGCGGCTGTGTTTGAAGCATTCGTGCGCAAGAATTTTGCCGGTGACAAGACGACGCTTGACGCAGTTTTCGATCGGTACCAACGGCTTTTGGAAAAACTCGATGGTCACATGGCAGAGTTGCGGTATGAACTGCGACTGCAAACTGATCTTGATCGCGGGCCCGTCATGCCAGTGGACGAACTGTTTGCCGCGTACGAACCTGAGGCGCACCTGATCGAAGATTTTTTCCGAAACAAACTCGCATTTGTAGCCCTGCTGAATTTTCCACTGACAACATTACAAGAACAACTTGCCGAAGGCGATAAATGGACGCGGCGCCAATGGGCTGAGACACGCCTGGCTGAACGCTTTTCGAAACGTGTTCCGGCTGATGTTATACAGGCAATCTCAACCGCCGTAGCGGACGCGGAGCTTTACGTGTCGGAATACAAGATTTGTATGCATAACTTGCTCGATGCCGAAGGCAAACGACCGTTCCCGCCTGGGTTGAGGTTCATATCGCATTGGAACTTGCGCGACGAGATCAAGGCACTTTACGCCGAAGGCACAAATGGGTTGCCCAAACAACGGCTTATCCAGCGCGTGATGGAACGCATAATTGACCAGACAATCCCACAAGTTGTGATCAATAATCCGGCAGTTGACTGGAACCCGATCTCGAATGAAGTACGGCCGTCGTCGGTGAATGATTCTCCGAGGATCACAGGTGACCGTTCCCAGGGGTGTCAAATTAACATCGGGCCATTAACAAACTCCAGCACAGCCATAAACCTCACAAATCCGCCTGAGCCAGATACTCGATATGCGAAGCTGTTAAACGTGTTCCGCAACGTGCGCAAGGCAGATCCGTACTCGCCAACTGCACCAACGCTGATTGCGCGTCGGTTCGACGAAGACAGACAAATGAGCGAACAACGTGTCAAACAGATGCTCGAAGATGTACTTGTTGCGCCTGTGTTTACCGAGGTCGGTCGGCTGATTGAGAAACGGCTGGGCCGGCCATTGGAACCGTTCGATATCTGGTACACCGGATTTTTGCCACGGAACAAATACACAGAAGCGCATTTGGACGAGGTTGTGCGTGCCAAATACCCCACGCTCGAAGCGTTTCGGGCTGATCTACCGAACATTTTGCGCAGGTTTGGCTTCAGTGACGACCGCGCGAGTTTTTTGCAAGCACACATTGACGTCGAGCCAGCGCGTGGCAGCGGTCATGCGATGGGAGGCGAAATGCGCGGCCAAAAGGCACGGTTACGCACCCGGCTCGCGCCGCAAGGTATGGATTATAAAGGTTTCAATATTGCCATGCACGAGCTCGGTCACAATATCGAGCAGGTGTTTTCGGTTAATCTAGTTGATTACACTTTGCTTGCTGGTGTGCCGAACTCGGCGTTTACCGAAGCATTCGCCATGATTTTGCAGGGGCACGACCTTGATGTGCTCGGGTTAACAGAGCCGGACCCGCAGCTTGAGGCGCTCAAAACGCTAAACGATTACTGGGCAACGGCTGAAATTGCGGGTGTAGGGCTGGTTGACATTGGTGTTTGGCGCTGGATGTATGAGCATCCGGAGGCAACCCCAGCAGAGTTAAAGACTGCAACACTCCAAATCGCAAAGGAAGTTTGGAACAAGTATTACGCGCCCGTGTTTGGCAAACGCGACGTAACCTTGCTGGCGGTATATTCACACTTGATAAACAATGTGCTTTACCTGCCGGATTACCCAATGGGGCATATCATTGCCTATCAAATTGAAGAGCAGATGAACAAAGCCGGCGGTATCGGCCCCGAGTTCGAGCGTATGGCAAAATTCGGTAATGTAGCACCTGACCTTTGGATGAAAAATGCAACCGGCCAACCTGTTAGCGCACAACCGCTTATCCGTGCAACTGAAATTGCATTGGAAAACTTTTCAAAATAATGCTCAGGCGCCCTTTTTACGGCACGCAGGTTCAAATACAGCCTTCGGTTACTTGAATCTTGAGCGATGTGTGAGCGGCCGGGCATTTGATCGGTGAAACGCAGGCTCAATACCGCAAGTGCGGGTTCAAAGCCCTGAAAAGCATTCAAGGTCGTGACAAAACACAACCCGCGGTTGGACTTGGGGGCTAGACGGCACGGGTCAACCCGCGCTATGATTTCTCGAGTTTTCCGGAGAGCGCAGCTCCACCTGGGCCATTGCTGATTTGGACGGAGGATTGGGTTCAATCCTGAGCATGGATGATTGGATCCTGCCCAAGACCCAGTACGGTCGGCGTGGAAGCCGACCGTACGAACGAATCTGGCGACACGGAGGCCGCTGTTTCCACCTAGTACCAACGACTCGGCCGACGTTGGAGTCGGCCCTCCAGTGGATTACGGACGGCTGGGCCAGCCGTCCCCACCAACAAATAATTCGGACGCATGAGGCCATGCGTCTCTACCTTTGGAATGAATGTGGTAGAGGTCCTGTAGGGACGTGCGTGAGCCGACACAAATAGTGCGCTG
>FMJZ01076076.1_pt1 | contig 13222 bp, 12 predicted proteins | sample 1987881 | NCBI WGS metagenome assembly FMJZ01 (sample SAMEA4378227, study PRJEB15110) | soil metagenome | biome: soil; feature: Field; material: Soil | place: India | collected 2015-03-11 | depth 0 m | reverse complement strand
TGAGCCTGAGATTTTCATCCTCAAGGACTTTAAGCCCTTTGACCTCCTTAGAGGTCATATCTTTGAATTTCTACATCTATTTCTCAGATGATCAGTAACAATTATCAAAGATTCAGGTGTATCTCTTAAACTCTTTGTTGCAATTCGTCTATTTGCTAAGTAAAACTGGAGATGTTAAAGGTTTGTAGATTTCTAATTTTTAATTAAATGTTTCGCAATGGTCTTGTCGTATTTATAGATGTCTTCAAAAAAATAAAGATCTGAATCTTTAACAAGAGTCGTAAAATAGAGAATATATATGGGAACAGGTTTTTTTAAATTTATGTGAAGTGTTTTTTCGCTTTTCAATGTCTCCATTATCTTATTATCATCCCAGTTCTTTGTGTTATTATCTTCAAGCAATTTTAAAGCTAAAGGCAGGGCTTTTTCTACCCTTATGCAACCTGAACTAAAGGCTCTTTTACTCTTTGCAAACAGTTTTTTATCAGGCGTATCATGTAAGTAGACGTCAAAATCATTGGGCATGTAAAACTTTATACGACCTAAGGCGTTACTATTTCCTGCCTTCTGAATTAATCTGAAATTAATGTTTCCCTCATCAATTCTGTTCCATTCTATGGTAGAAGGGTCTATTTCATCTCCATTCAAGTAAACCTTTATATTCTCCATTTTCAGATAATGATTATTTTTAGCTATCTTTGGTAGCATGTCTTTCACTACTATTTTGTGTGGTATATACCAATCGGGATTGATAACTATCTGGGTTATTTTGCTATAAAGTAGAGGGGTAGGGCGGAAATCCTCTTGACAGTCTTTGCCTACTATTATTTTACTCTGCAAAAGATTTTGGCCTTTCTCATACAGATCAATCTCAAAAGAAGGAATGTTTACAAATAAAAATTTTTCACCTAAGGTTTCTGGAAGCCACCGGTATTTTTCAAGATTTATCCTTATTTTTGTTATTATTTCCTTTGGTGATATATTTAAGGCTCTTATAGTCTTTTTCCCCAGAACACCATCTGTTTCAAGATTATGCTTTAGCTGAAATTTAATCACTGCTTCTTTCAATTCTTCATCAAAAAATTGAGATGCTGAATAACTATTGAGATATCCAAGGAGGTATAATCTCTCCTTTATTGCTGGAATGGATGAATGTGTTTCCCCTTGCTTTAGCTTTTCTTTTACCTCTATCTTGTCCCATCTTTTCTTGACTAATAATTCGTAGTAGTTTCGTAAATGTTCCTTTAAAACTCTATAGGTTTCATATTTGGGTGAGAGCTTATCAAATAGTGCAGATATATTATCCTTTTCAATCAATTCTACAAGAGTCTGGATTACCCTATCTTCCTTTTTGGGAAAATTCCATTTTCCAAAAATAATTATAGGGTCTATAGAACCATAATAAACATTATATGCAAGTTTTATTAAAGTTTTTGTAAGTTTTAATTCTTTTTCAATTTTTGATCCTGTAAAATCAATTTTGAAATCAGTAGGTTCAAGTCCTTCAAACTTCGATTTTTCGGTAAGCATTTTAAGTTCTTCTATTCTTCTTTCATTCCAGATTGTTTGAAAGTTTAGAAGCTTATAAAAAGTCTTTATTTTTTCACAATTAAATCTTTTACGTTCACGTTTTTCGAGGGAATTGAGTATAGATTCAGAAGCGAGGGGTTTATCAAAAAAGCAGCATAAAAACAAAACCTGGAAGATGAAAACAGGAACTACAAAAAATTTATAAAATATATTTACTGGCATAAGATTTTTCAACTTTAATCTATTCTTTAAATAATCCATTTTGATTCAATATAGTTTTTATTCATATTAAGCGCAATTTCTATGCCAAAAAAGCTTAGGATATATTAGATGGGTTCAGGGCTATTATATTTATAATAGCGGGCCTTCTCATAATATTAAGGCTTTTTAATCCAACTTCATCTACTGCATTTTCTTAGGGCTAACAAATGTGCTCTGCTAACTCTTCAAAACCGGACATATATACATTATTTTATTATTAAAAATAGGACGTGCTTTTGCAAGGTGAGCCATAACGAATAATTTGCAATATTTCTTTTTTTTCTGAATAAGAACTCTTATAAACATGCCTATAATAATTTAAAAGGATGGGGAACAAAAGTTAATATGAAAATAATTAAACAGAATAGTGAGAATAGTCTTCTTTTTTGATCAAGGCGTATCTCCCAATAAATAACTGGTGGATGTTTAATGCCAAGAATCAACATCAGAATCCCCCATAATGCCCATCCTTCCCATGAAAAAAGACCAAGCAACGAAAGAAAAAATATCATAAAAATTGATATTTGTCGATGTTTATCTCCGAAAACGGCATAAGCTATATGACCACCGTCGAGTTGGCCTATTGGAAGCAAATTTAGTGATGTGATGAATAGACCTATCCATCCTGCAAAAGCAACTGGATGAAGAATAATATCATAGTCATCTGGTGTTACACCGAGAGTCAGCCATGAAAGAATATAAAACAAGATAGAGCTACCAAGACTCACACCACTTTCGAAACTTTGCAAAAAAACTACTTCTGACATATAAAGACCTATTATACAAGCTACTACAGAAGCAATAAAACCAGCTATTGGTCCAGAGGCACCAATATCTATTAGAGCTCTTCTTGTCATAATAGGAGATTTCATTTTAATAAATGCACCAAAAGTTCCTACTAAAGATGGAGCAGGAATGAAATATGGAAGCGTTGCTTCTATCTTATTCTTTTTTGAGGCATAATAATGAGATAGCTCATGTACTAAGAGAATGGTGATTAAAGTTATCGCAAAAGGTAGACCCTCAATGATCCTAAAAGGCTGTTGAAAAATATTTACACCTACTTGAAGGGCACCGGCTAAAAGAGTAGTTAAGAAAGTTAATATAAAAAGAAATATATGTAAAAAAGGAAATTTTTTCATATTTCTATCTATAATACTATACTATGTTAGTATCAGGCTATACTTCTCATAATATTGTAATTATTGACCTTAGATACATAGGTGATTGCCTTTTCTTAATCCCTCTCATTAGGAATCTTAAAGCTAATTTAAAGGAAGCAAAAATAAGTGCAATTGTCAATAAAGGGGGTGAATCTCTGCTTAAACTCATTCCCGAGGTTTATGAGGTAATAACAGTTGATAGAAGAGAAATTAAAGGAAGATTGGGGCTCCTGAAATTTATAAAGTTTTTGAATGAAATAAAGAGGAAGAAATTCGATACTGCGATTGTAGTTCCCTTTTCAGACAGATCCACCATTATTGCTTTTTCCTCTGGTGCAAAAGTAAGAATAGGCTATCGATCTAACTCATGGTGGCGTGACAGGCTTCTAACTCATAGATTAAATTATGAGAATGAAAAATATATTCATTTAATTGAACATAACCTTAAAATTCTTGCAGAATTAAATCTGAAGATCTATGATAAAGAATTATCTCTAAAAATACCTGAAGAAGAGGTAAAGAAACTAATAGCAAAATATCCTATTTTATCAAAGAGTAATAAGAAGTCAATCGTTGTACATCCAGGAGCACGAGGCTATCTTAGGCAATGGGGCTCAGAGAATTTTGCTCAAGTAATCAATGCCTTTTCTGATAAATTTAGAATATACCTCGTTGGTGGACCAACGGAATACAATTTAGTCCATGAAATATCAAGAAAACTTCATAAAGAACCTGATATAATCTCGGTAGATTTAAGTTTGACGGAATTTGCTTCTTTATGTTCCTTGAGTGATCTGTTCATCGGGAATGATTCAGCACCTATACATATAGCAGCAGCGACTGGAATATTTGTGATAGGTTTATATGGACCTACGTTGCCAGTTTTCTGTAAGCCGTGGACAAATAAAAGTCTACTTTTCGATGTGAGTACCCTTTACTGTAGACCATGTAAACAAGAAAGATGTTTAGCTCCTAAACTTAAAGCATGTATTAACGAAATCAAGCCAGAGATGGTCATAGAGGCGATGAAAAAAATTTTAAAGTAAGATTAGGATGACGAACTCTATAACTTGATATAGGAAATAAATTAGAAATTATGATAATCTCCTGCTGTTGTAGCACACACTTTTTATGATCCTGCATCTATCAAAAAGAGACTTCAAAACTTATAATATTTTGGTTTTAACAAAACATTCATTCAGAAGATCTTTTACAGATATTAATAATAATTTTAGTAAACAATATAGATAGCCTTCCCAGATGAAGAGATACCCTTCTTAAAGGTCAATTTTTATTATCGTTTTTATATAGAAGTTCAGATTTTCAAAACAAATAAGTGACACTTTAAAAGTTCTAAGTTAAATGAAGATCGGGATTTGAGTTATAATTAATTATCTCTTTTTTTAAAATTAGCCAAATTTAATAGTGTTATGGAGATATATTTCACAGATCCGCTAATTTCACTCATCTATGTTATTATCTTAGTTGGATTCTTTATATTCCTTAGGCTGTTTTTATTAAAACTTGCTAAAAGCCTATTCAAAAAGAGATTTCCAAACCTTAAAGAGGTCCTCCTTAAATCAATTAAAACACCTTCATTAATATGGTCTATTACTGCTGGCATTTACATCGGGATATCTTTTGCAGAAATATCTGATAAATATTTATTTTATCTAAGCAAATTTTTCGTTTTAACTATTATTTTTTCTTTCACCCTTTTTATAGCCAATGTAATAAAAAACGGTCTTCAATTTCATATCAGCAAATTTAATTTATCTATTCCAGCTACAAGCCTAATAACAAGTATATTATATATCATAGTATTTACAACAGGCTTCTTATTGATGCTAACTATTATTGGTATTTCAATAACTCCTATAATAACTACTCTTGGTATAGGTGGTCTTGCTATTGCCCTTGCGCTGAAGGATACTCTTTCGAATATCTTTGCTGGCTTACACATATTAGTTGAAAAGTCAATAAGAGTTGGTGACTTTGTGAGATTAGAAAGCGGGCAAGAAGGTTATCTTGAAGATCTAACATGGAGGACTGCCAGAATAAAGACATTATCTAACAATATGGTAATAATTCCGAATAGTAAACTTTCACAGAGCATAATTATCAATTACTCCTATCCAGAAAAGAGAATGTCTATACAGATACCTGTCAGCGTTAGTCTTAACTCAAACTTTGAAGTCGTTGAAAGTGCTCTTTTTGATGTTGTTAATAAAGCAATCCCTGAAGTTCAAGGTTTGCTAGACAATCCACAACCTATCATAAGATTCACCCCGAATTTCACTCAAGGATCTTATGATTTTACAATAATTTGTACCATTGAAGAGTTTAAATATCAGAACGCAATCCTGCATGAATTAAGAAAACGCATACTTAAAAGACTTAGGGAAGAAGATATAGAATTGCCCTTTTATTATAGAAAGTTCGATTAAATGATGATTAAATGATGAAAGGAGAACAATGGTAAGACACGATGTAAGCCTTTTCACTGAGTATGATATATTTATATTTAAACAGGGTGGCCATTTTAGATTATACGAAAAATTAGGCTCTCACCTGTTACATGTTGACGGCATAGAGGGAACTTATTTTGCTGTTTGGGCGCCGAATGCAGAGAGAGTTTCAGTAATAGGAGATTTCAATCATTGGCAACCTGATAAAGATCTTCTTGCTCCAAGATGGGATGGATCCGGGATCTGGGAAGGATTTATACCGTTAGTAAACAAGGGGACAAGATATAAATATCACATAAAATCCAGATTTGCAGGATATCAGGTAGACAAAGCTGACCCTTTTGCTTTTTACTTCGAAACATCTTCAGGTAAAGCTTCAATTGTATGGGATTTAGAATACAAATGGAATGATCATGAGTGGATGTCAAAAAGGTTCAAGTCTAACTCATTGAATGCTCCCATATCAATCTATGAGATGCATTTAGGTTCTTGGCGTAGAGTCCCTGAGGAAGGTAATCGATTCCTAACATATAAAGAAATCGCTATTCAGCTTTCTGAATATATCAAGGAGATGGGGTTCACCCATGTAGAATTTCTCCCTGTAATGGAGCACCCTTTTTATGGATCATGGGGCTATCAGATAACAGGCTATTTTGCACCAACCAATCGATATGGAGCACCCCAAGATTTTATGTGGTTAATTGATCATCTGCACCAAAATGGCGTCGGAGTTATTTTGGACTGGGTCCCTTCCCACTTTCCAGATGATATACAAGGGCTTGTTTATTTTGACGGTACCCATCTCTATGAGCACCAAGATCCACGTAAAGGTTTTCATCCTGATTGGAATAGCTATATATTCAATTATGGTAGAAATGAAGTCAGAGCCTTTCTAATTTCAAATGCTTTATTCTGGTTTGATAAATATCATATAGATGGTATTAGAATAGATGCAGTCGCCTCAATGCTTTATTTAGATTATTCAAGAAAACCTGGCGAATGGATACCCAATAAATATGGAGGAAGAGAAAACCTTGAAGCAATAGATTTTTTAAGACAACTTAATCTTACGATATATAAGGAATATCCAGATGTCCAGACCATAGCTGAAGAGTCAACTGCGTGGCCCTTGGTATCGAGACCTATCTACCTTGGTGGATTAGGATTTGGTTTAAAATGGAATATGGGCTGGATGCATGATTCATTAAAGTATTTCTCTTTAGACCCTATTTTTCGTAAATATCATCACCATCAAATAACATTCAGCATCTGGTATGCTTTTTTTGAAAACTTCATTTTAACCCTTTCCCACGATGAGGTGGTATATGGGAAAGGTTCTCTCCTTTGTAGAATGCCTGGAGATGAGTGGCAAAAAATGGCTAATTTAAGGCTTCTTTTCGGGTACATGTATGGTCACCCTGGCAAAAAATTAATCTTTATGGGGGGCGAGTTTGGTCAATATAACGAATGGAATCACGAAGTCAGCCTCGATTGGCACCTTCTTCAATACCCTTCTCACCTTGGCATTCAAAAATGGGTGAGAGATTTAAATAATACTTATAAAAATGAACCTGCACTATATGAATTGGATTTTGAACATAAAGGGTTCCTGTGGCTTGATTATAGAGATGCAGAACAGAGCGTTATAAGCTTTATGAGAAAAAGTAGTAATAATGATAGGATTATAATTGTATGTAATTTTACCCCAGTGCCCAGGTATAACTATCGCATAGGAGTTCCTCATCGTGGGCAATGGGTCGAGATTCTTAATAGCGACTCATCATTTTATGGGGGAAAAGGTGTGGGCAATTTTGGTTATGTTCTATCAGAAACTACACCCTTTAATGGTTTTGATTATTCAGTATCACTAACTTTACCCCCCTTAGGAGTAATATATCTAAAGTTTAAAGAGGGATAAGACATTATATATTATATAGATAATTACAAAATATAGAATCTAAAATAAAATTTGTAAGTAAAATCGTGGCAATTAGCATAGTAATACCCACTCTAAATGCTGAGAAATATTTAACAAATCTTTTAAAAAGTCTTTGGTCTCAAAGACAACCACCAACAGAGATAATAATAGCTGACTCCTCGTCAGACGATAATACGAGACTTATTGCAAAAGAACTCCATGCAAAAGTCATAGAAATAAGAAGAAATTCATTTGACCATGGAGGGACAAGAAATCTTGCTTTAAGGAACAGTCAAAATGAGATAGTGATATTCATGACTCAGGATGCTTTACCTGCAGACGAATATTTTGTTGAAAATCTCATCACACCCTTAAACAGGGAAGATATACCTCTTTCTTATGGCAGACAGATACCTAGGGATGATGCCAATTTAATCGAAAAGATTATCAGGGAATACAACTATCCTGAAAAATCGATGATAAAAGATATAAGCATGCTCAAGACATTAGGCATTAAAACTTTTTTCTGTTCAAATGTATGCTCTGCAGTGAGAAAAAAAGAGTTTGAAGAAGTTGGTGGTTTTCCTGGAAAAATAATAACAAATGAAGACATGGTTCTAGCAGCTAAAATGATCCTAAAGGGATATAAAATAGCCTATGAAGCTTCTGCTAAGGTTATTCATTATCATAATTATAACCTTAGAGAGCAATGCCGGAGGTACTTTGATATAGGGGTATCGATAAGTCACAATAGATGGTTAATTACTGATATTAGAGTAGAAAAGGAAGGCAAAAAACTTCTAATTGATTCAATGAAATACTTAATGAAAGAAAAAAGCCCAAATTTTATTCTTCCTTTGTTAATATAGTTTTTTATTAGGTATTTAGGGTATCGTTTTGGTTTATCAGAGAAAATGCTACCTTTAAAATTGAAAAGACCATTAAGTATGCACAAATACTTTTGGGATGATAACGCTCGTAACTAAATGGGGTTAAATGCCTTTATTCATAAATCACCATTATAAAAAACTCTTATTTTTTAAACTTTGGAGGAAATTTAACTATTAATTTTTAAAAGACTCGTATACCTTCAAATGGCTCTTGAATCGGTATTTAGTTATCATTGAAGTATAAGTAAGTAAGAAAAGAGAAAGGATATATCTAAAGAAGTATTTACTGATTTTCAATAAACTGAAAGAATATTTTAAAGTTTAGCAGGAGGCAAACAATGCCTTTTGAATTTACTAAACTCTCAATACCAGATGTTATCTTAATAAAACCAACAATTTTCTACGATGATAGAGGGTTTTTTCTTGAATTATATAGATTCTCAGATTTTAGCTTAAATGATATCAAGAGAGAGTTTGTTCAAGATAATCTCTCCTTTTCAAAAAAGAATGTTTTAAGGGGACTCCATTATCAACTTAACCCCTTTGCTCAAGGGAAATTAGTGATTGTGATGAAAGGAAGTATATTTGATGTAGCTGTGGATATAAGAGAAGGTTCACCCTATTATGGTAAATGGGTATCTCAAATATTAACAGAAAATGATAGATTCATGCTATGGATTCCTAAAGGCTTCGCTCACGGCTTTTTATCTCTTCAAGACAATACCGTCGTCCTTTATAAGAATACCAAGGAATATGAACCCTCTGCAGACAAAGGTATCATCTGGAATGATCCTGAAATTGCCATAAATTGGCCTATCAAAAATCCGATTTTGTCAGCAAAGGATTCGAAACACCCATTATTTAGGGAAGCAGAAAAAAATTTCTTCTTTGAAAAATTGAATGGCTCTTAATTTTAACTAAAGTAAAGGAAGTAAGAATCTCGTTGAAATTAAAATGTTCCCCTATACAGTTAATCCCTTTTTGTTATAATAAAAGTTTATGCTAAAAATAATTCTCAGTCTATGACAAAAGAAAGAAAAAGATATATAGAGCTTACTTTGTTAGTTATAGTAGTCATCTTCTCAATTTTTTTGGTTTTTCTTTTAGCCTACTTTATAAGAAAATATATACAACCCTTATTTTCCCCTTTTGAACTACCTTATATAAGCACAATGAACTTCAATCATATTCTATGGATCATGCTCATTTGGTTGTTCTTTATTTATTACAACGGTCTCTATACAAAAAGTTTATCTTTCTGGGATGAATTGAATGCTCTCTGGAAGGTTGTCTTTTTTTCTACTATTGGCAGTTTTACAATCATTTTCATTGGTAAGATCAGTGATGAAATTTTAAGAAGTATCTTGCTTATAGCTGGAGTAGTTGCATTGCCTGTAACGCCATTGACAAGGACTAATTTCCAAAAATTTTTGAGAAGATTCGGACTTTTCAAAAGAAGAGTTCTTATCATAGGTTCTGGGGAATTAGCCCAACTTACATTAAAAGCTTTAAAAAGGGAGCCCATTTTGGGTATGAAATGGCCGGTTTTATAGATAACTATCTCACCGAAAGGAGGTCTATAGAGGGTATAAAGATTCATAATGGAATTGATAAATTAGAGCGATATTTAGCAAAGTCAAAAATTTCAGATGTCTTTATAGCGCTACCTGAGATAGAAAGAGAAAGAATCGAACAAATAATCAATAAAATTCATCTAAAAGTAGAAAGAATTTTATTAATTCCGGCTTTGAAGAGTATTCCCTTAATAGGGATGAAACTTCATCATTTCTTTCATGAACAAATATTATTTTTAGAGGTAAAGAGTAATCTCATCCGACCTCACAATATTTTTCTTAAAAGAGCTTTTGATATATTCGCATGCATAATACTTTTGATTGTTTTTTTAATCCCAATTATCATAATTTCTATAATTATCACGTTAACATCGTGGTGCAATCCCATTTTCACTCAATGTCGAGTGGGAAAAAAATGGTAAATTTTTAAGATGTATAAATTAGAACAATGTGTAAGGATGCTGAAAAAATTTTAAAAGAAATGTTGGACAATGATGAAAAGTTAAGGTCAGAATGGGAAACCTATTGGAAGCTTAAGAGAGATCCTAGAGTAACTAAAATTGGGAGTTTTTTGAGAAAGACTTCTCTGGATGAGCTCCCACAAATGTTCAATATTTTAAAGGGCGAAAGGAGCTTAGTAGGTCCAAGGCCTTACCTTCCTGAAGAGGCAAAGGATATACAGTCAGAAATGGCTACTACATGGAATGCCTTGCCTGGTATCACAGGTTTATGGCAGACCTCTAGTAGAAGTAATAGTAGTAATCATTATAGAATAGCTATAGATTTATGGTATGTAAGAAACTGGAGCTTCTGGTTGGATATAGTTATACTCCTTTATGACCGTCCATGTGGTCATTAAAGGAGAAGGTGCATACTAAAAAATCTTTTAAGGTTCAGAGAGATCAAAAATTGCCATTTTTAAAGGGGGTTAATGATGATACCCATTTTTATTACATCTAATGCAAGCTTTTCTGGAAAGAACTTTATTGCTATTGGGCTACTCTCAAAATTAATAGAACTTGGTTACAATGTAGGGTATATGAAACCAATTAGTAAAACATCAATTAAAGAAGGAAAAGACTTTTATGATGCTGATGCCATGTTCATAAAAAAAGCACTTTCTCTACCTGATCCAATCCACCTGATCTCTCCTTTTGCTTTAAGTTACGAAACTCAAATCGTCCAACAAAGAGAAAAAGGTAAAATAGCACATAAAAAAATCATGGATGCCTTTGATAGCATGAAGGATAAAGACTTTCTTATAATTAGTGGCCCTGGCGATATTTTCGAAGGGTCTCTGCTTGATGTAGATGCGTTATCCTTAATTAATGAGATGCAAGCTTATGTGATTTTTGTAGAAGCATGGAAAGGTGTTACATCCATGGATGCAGTATATGGGATGCAAAAATTAGTAAAGGATAAATATATTGGAGCTGTATTTAATAAGGTCCCCACAAATATATTCCCCTATGTAAAAGAGTCTGTCAAACCTTTTATGGAGAAAAGGGGATGTAAAATATTTGGTGTGTTTTATAAGGACAAATTCCTTGAATCCGTTACAATAAGGCATCTTATTGAGGCTCTAAATGGTGGAATACTCTGTGGAGAAGATAAACTTGATGATCTCATAAGCAATTTTATGATAGGAGCTATGGATGTAGCAAGTGCTCTAAAATATTTTAGTAAAGTTCCTGATAAGGTTGTAATAACTGGAGCTAATAGATCAGACATTCAGCTTGCTGCAATAGAAACTTCAACAAAGTGTATAATATTAACAGGTGGTCTTTACACAAACGAATTCGTATTAGAAAGAGCAATTGCGAAGGGTGTTGCAATAATTGCGGTACAGGATGATACATTCACTGCTGTTGATAAAATCGAAAACGTTCTCTCAAAAACGCGTATTAGGGAAAAAGGAAAGATTGAGAAGGCGAAGAAGCTTTTTGACGAAGAATTCGACCTTAAAAGATTTTTAAAAACTCTTAAACATTAGTTTTTTTGAAATATTACTTATGAGCTATCTTAAAGAAATAGAAGAGCTTGAAAGGAAAGACAAACTTTTTATATGGCATCCTTTTACTCAAATGAAGGATTGGCTTTCTGAAAGATCACTCATCATTGTTGAAGGGCAAGATTGTTTTCTTAAAGATCAGCATGGCAGATGGTATATTGATGGCATCTCATCTTTATGGGTTAACATCCACGGGCACAGAAAAAAAGAGGTTGATGAAGCAATAAAAGAGCAACTCGGTAAAATAGCCCATTCTACTCTTTTAGGATTGGCTAATGTTCCATCCATTAAATTGGCTGAAAGACTCATTGAACTAACTAACTATTCCTTTGCAGGGCAGGATAGAAGACTTTCTAAAGTTTTTTACTCCGACAATGGTTCCACGTCGGTAGAAATAGCCATCAAGATGTCTTTTCAATACTGGCAACATAAGGGAATCAAGGATAAAAAGACTTTTCTCTCTCTGAAAAATTCATATCATGGGGATACTATAGGATCTGTTAGTGTTGGAGGAATAGAAATATTCCACAATATCTTTGAGCCTCTTCTATTTAAAACCTTTAAAGCTCCCTCTCCCTATTGCTATAGGTGTGAATTAGAAAAGACTTATCCTGAATGTTCTTTAGCTTGTCTTCAAGCAATGGAAGAGATATTAATCAAGCATTCAAAAGAAATAGCTGCTGTCATCTTAGAACCAATGGTTCAGGGAGCTGGAGGAATGATTGTCTTCCCCGATTCATACCTAAAAGGAGTTAGAAACCTTTGTGACGATTATAATATCCTTTTAATAGCTGATGAGGTAGCAACAGGTTTTGGAAGAACAGGTAAAATGTTTGCCTGTGAACATGAAGAAGTTGTGCCCGATTTTCTCTGCCTTTCAAAGGGAATAACTAATGGATATCTACCCCTTGCAGTTACTATCACGACTGATGAAGTCTTTAACGCTTTTTTAGGTGAATACCACGAACTAAAGACTTTCTTTCATGGACATTCTTATACAGGTAATCCTTTAGCCTGTTCAGCTGCGATAGCCTCTTTAGAAATTTTCAAGAAAGAGGAGACCTTAAAAGCCCTTCAACCTAAAATTAGCCTATTACAAGAAAGACTCAATGCATTCAATGATCTTGAGCATGTGGGCGAGGTTAGAAATAAAGGTTTTATGACAGGTATAGAATTAGTTAAAGACAAAGTTACGAAAGAACCTTACCCACTCGAAGAGAAGATTGGCTGGAAAGTAATTAGCAAAGCAAGAGAAAAAGGAGTTATTATAAGACCTCTCGGAAACGTCATAGTGATCATGCCACCTCTCTGCATTAGCGAAGAGAATCTACTGCGACTGTTAGAAGTAATTGAAGAATCTATAAAAGAAGTAACCTAATAGTATAAACAATAACTCTCTTAAAGAGG
>FMJZ01063731.1_pt1 | contig 13230 bp, 12 predicted proteins | sample 1987881 | NCBI WGS metagenome assembly FMJZ01 (sample SAMEA4378227, study PRJEB15110) | soil metagenome | biome: soil; feature: Field; material: Soil | place: India | collected 2015-03-11 | depth 0 m | reverse complement strand
ATAATAATTGACATGCTTAACGACTTTGTTACTGGCGACTTGAAGTGTGAAAGAGCCAAGCATATAATTCCAAACCTTAAGAGGCTTGTTGAGGCTGCCCGCAAAAACGGTGTTCCAGTCATTTACAGTAATGATGCACATTACCCTAACGATCCTGAAGTTGTTCATCGGTGGGGAAAACACGCCATAAAAGGCACCAAAGGCGCTGAGGTTATACCAGAGCTTAAGCCTACGGAAAAAGACTTTGTTGTGGAGAAGCGAACATACAGCGGCTTTTACGAGACTGGACTTGATCCGCTGCTTCGAAGCCTATATAACGGCGAAGGGGTGAAAACAGTGATTTTGGGCGGCTTGCACACGCATATATGTGTAAGGCATACGGCTGCAGATGCCTTTTTCAGAGGCTACAAAATAATTGTGACGAAGGATGGTGTGGAGTCCTTTACGCAGGAAGACCACGAGCAAGGCTTGCGGTATTTAGAGTATGTTTATAACGCGAAGATAATGACGGTTGACGAAATCATAAGGGAAATGAGCAGACGCTGAAGGCGAAACTTTGCAAGCCGACATAAGAATAGAAAACCTTCAAGACTCTAACTCAGAGGATGACATTTATGTTTTTCTAAAAGGCTCAGCAACCCAGTCCAATTCAAACTTTTTTTGGAAACTAAAAAGCTTAGGGCTGAAATACGGGAAACCGCAAGAAAGGATTTCTAAAATGTAGGGTTTAATCTGTAATAGAAGGAAAGGTTTAAAAGCAACTTTCATGATACGCATGGAAGATGATGGGGAGAATGGTGGAGTATCTGTTTTTCTCCCTTCTCTCCTTTCTCCCCTCTAAAAAGGTTCCACCATTCTCCCAGAAAATTAACTCGCTTTGGCTTCTTATAGCTTATGGAAGAATCTTCTATTCGCTATGTAAACCATTGGGAAGCATTTTAGAATGGTAAAATTTAAAGCTGAAGCCTTTGCAAATGAACCTTGCTGTTGGGATGGTGTAATAAATGGCAAAAATATTGATTGTTTATGACTCTAAAACTGGGAACACTGAGAAGATGGCTTACGCTGTGGCTGAAGGCGCAAAACAAGTGGAAGGCGTCGATGTGATTGTCAAAAAGGTTGACAAAACAAGCCTAGACGATTTGCTAGCGGCAGACGGCATCATAATGGGCTCGCCAACATATTACGGACAGATGTCCGCTAAGCTTAAAGCGTTAATAGACGAGTCTGTGAAAATCCATGGAAAGCTTGAAGGCAAAGTGGGCGCAGCCTTCACAAGTTCTGGCGGAACAGCCACAGGCGCAGAAACAACACTTCTATCCATGCTGGAAGCCATACTAGTGCATGGAATGATAGTTCAAGGCAGAGCCGACGACAAGCACTATGGCGCAGCAGCCGTGGGAAAACCAGGTAAAAAAGAGCTTGAATATTGCCGCGAGCTTGGAAAAAGAACCGCTGTCCTAGTTGAAAAGCTTAAGGCTAAAATCTAACAAAAAGTGTCATGATAAAAAGCATCGGGATTCTTCCTCAAATATTCAGCATATAACTTTATTAGTCCCCTTAGCCTCAGAAGTTTCACTTCGCTTTTTCCAATTTTTGCTGTCTTCATTATTCCATGTTTTCTGCATGGTTCTTCCGTTTTGGCAAAGTCTGGATATGGACCAAAGCCAATGTCCCATTTTGGCCATCCTAAATCCTTTCCATATTTCGCTATTAACTCTTGGGGAGGTTGAATCTTCGCTAGTATATGTTTTGGCGGTTGAACTTGTTCTTCGGCTAAGCGCATGGCTGAGCATATGCTTAACCCTACTCCTATTAAGAGAACATAGCCATTAAGTTCAAGGACTTTTTTGAAACCATTGTCTGCGTTTTCCTTAGCGGCGTCAACAATTTCCTTTGCTTTCGCTCCAATAGCTGCAATAGAATGGGTTGGGTTTAGGCTTCTCATGGCGTTGCTTCTTTTACGGAAAGCTTCGGGGATAGCTCCAGTCCAGCACATTGTCCTTTTTGGGTCGTAAGGCGTAATCCTATATTTCCAAGTAACCCCCAATGCAGTTTCTCTTTTGCTGTGCCTAACTTTTCTACGGTTTGTTGAATACGTTGGCATCACAACAGTGCCCGCTTCTCCAACCGTTTCGAGAAGGGCATCAATCACAGCCTCAGCGCCGCCGTCTACAAATCCAAAACTGCTTAAAGAACTGTGAACTATGACAACATTCCCTTTTCTCATTCTCAATTTTCGCAAGCCTTCCTTGATGTCCTCTTTTGTTACGTAAACGTTTTTCCTTACAAGGAAAATCTCCTAAAATGCATGTCAAAAGTGGGCCCGGGGCGATTTGAACGCCCGACCAACAGGTTTCTCAGCGTATCCGTTTATGAGCCTGTCGCTCTAACCTAGCTGAGCTACGGGCCCACTGCCAAAGCCCATTTAATATTCGTTTTACTATGCGATTTAAGTGTTTCCAGTTTCTAAAGGTTATGAAAACAATTTTAAGGATAACGCTTACTAATTTAGGTTTATGGAAGGCTTTAAGGTTTGGAGCTGAAGGTTTTCACTTTGCCAGCTTGTTCGGTTTGTCCTGCTGCTAAGCAAATTGCCTTTGAAGTTGCTGTGAAGTTTGGTTTAGCCTACAGAGAGGTTAACCTTAACACTAAGGAAGGCTTAGAGGAAGGCTTAACATATCAGATTATGAGTGCGCCCAGCATAGCCTTAAACGACGAAGTCATAGTAAGGGGTCACTTAATCTCCAAGGAGAGGCTTGAGGAAGAAGTGCGGAAAAGACTGGAAAAGTGGCGGGCAAGAGCCTCTTTAGAGAAAGGTTAAACTTTTGAGATGACCATTTTGGCAGAGGTTAAAAAGGCTGTAATGGTGTTTAACTACGCCGAGAAAATTAAAACCAGCTTAATTGTTGCTTCAAGGTTATTGGAATTTTTGGACGGCATGGAAGAATCTGCGGAAGCTGTGGGCGCTGAGAAGCTGTTAGTGGCGTACTTTAACGCTTTAATTTTGGAAACTAACATAGCTGCTAACGCCTCTCAAATGGAACGCTTCGGAGACATTGCCTCAAAGCTTGAAGAGGCTGTTGAGCAAATGAAACAGCACAATTACGGAAACGTTCAAAGGCTTGTTTCAGAAGATATTCTGCGGGGTTTAGCCATTCTCATGATGATAGGCGGCAATTTACCAGCAGTGCTGTACATTGAATATTATCCTTTTTGGCTTGTTCTGTGCAATGCATGGGCTGCCCCATTATTCATTGTGATATCTGGAATGATGGTTGCCTTTACAACTCAAACAAAGGGTCATAGGTTAAAGTATTTCCTAGCTCGGGGAACCTTGCTGATAATTGTTGGGTTGCTTATTGAAGTGTTTATGCTCGGCGGTTATCCCTTTATGTTTTTCCAAATACTCTATCTAATTGGGGTCTCCTTGCCCATAGCATACCTTTTCTCGCACTTAAGCGCTATACCCCGATGGCTCACCGTTACCATCTTTTTTCTCTCACACCCTTTACTTTAAGAAATTCTTAAACACACAGATCATATAATTCACCGTTTTATAGTCGACGGCTGGTTTCCCATATTTCCATGGCTAGGATTTTCTTTACTGGGAGTAAATCTGGCTTATCTACGTTGGAAACCCAACTCGCATGCTGGAATGTGGAAAAATTTTGCTTTTTCAGGGAGGCATCTTAGCCTTTGGCAGCTTTATCTGGTGGTTCACTTTTCACTATTACAGTTGGCCATCAGTTGGATATGTAGTGAGCGCGATTGGGGTAATCTTGTTGCTATTCCCCATAGTGGATTACAAGCCTTCGCTCATCCTGTATAAACCGCTGCAAGTCTTGGGAGAGTCATCTCTTTTTATGTATGTACTGCATCTTTCTTTAATCCATTACGTTGTTGCTTCCACGTGGTCGAAAGTGAACCTTGAAACATTCTTGCTCATCTACGTTGCCTTTTCATCCTTTATGGTGCTGGTAGCGTATGGATTAAGAGTTTAAAAAGCAGATGGAAAAACCGTCCATTTATTGTTCGATTTCTCCTTGGAAGTTAGGGTTAATAGGGCATAAAGAATTTAGCATTTGGGAAAATCATGTTAAATAATCGCTTCAAGATCTAAAAAGGGTAAACCAAGGAACAGACAGCCACGCGTACGGACAAAAAATATAAGCGTTAAAGTGAATCTAGGTTATTCTTTAAAATTGGCTGGGAAATGTTGATGGAGAAATATGTCCATGATATCGTTATTGTTGGCGCTGGATTAGCTGGTTTGAGGGCTGCTGTTGCTGCAGCCGAATTCGGTGAAAAACTTGACACAGCTGTGATCTCAAAACTTCATCCCATACGCTCGCATTCTGTCTGTGCACAAGGCGGAACAGCCGCGGTGATGCGGGAGAAGGACTCTTTTGATTTGCATGCCTGGGACACTGTGAAAGGTGCAGACTTCTTGGCAGACCAAGACGTTGTGGAATTCTTTGTTAGACAAGCTCCCAAGGAAATAGTTAAAATGGAGCATTGGGGATGTCCATGGAGCCGCACACCGGATGGCAAAATAGACCAGCGTCCTTTTGGCGGGCACACTTATCCGAGGGCTTGTTTTGCAGCGGACATGACGGGTTTCCATGAAATGCACACCCTTTATGGGAAAGCCACCACCTACGACAATGTGCGGTTCTATGACGAGTGGTTCGCCACATCGCTTATCGTCGAAGACAACACTGTGGTAGGCTTAACAGCCATAGAGCTTAAAACAGGCGAAATGCACGTTTTTCAAACTAAATCGGTGATAATGGCTACAGGTGGGCATGAACGCATCTACGAATTCACAACCTTTTCGCATACCACAACTGGCGATGGAATGGCTATGGCTTACCGCGCAGGCGCACCATTAGAGGACATGGAGTTTGTCCAGTTCCACCCTACAGGATTGGTGCCTTCAGGCGTCCTAATAACAGAAGGCGCCCGTGGAGAAGGAGGCTACTTGATTAATGTCCTTGGGGAGCGTTTCATGAAACGTTACGCGCCTGAAAAGATGGAGTTGGCTCCCCGCGACGTGGTTTCAAGAGCTGAACAAACCGAAATCCTTGAGGGAAGAGCCTTCACCGGTCCATATGGGCCATACATTGCTTTAGACCTTAGGCATTTGGGTGAGGAGAAGATTAACGAGAGGCTGCCGCTTATAAGGGATGTTGCCATAAAACTTGGCGGAGTTGACCCGGTTAAAGAGCCTATTCCCATACGTCCAGCAGCCCATTATTCCATGGGAGGAATCAAAGCCAACATAAAAACTGAAACGCCTATTAGGGGGTTGTATGCTGCTGGCGAATGCTCATGTATCAGTGTTCACGGCGCCAACAGGCTTGGAACAAACTCCACAGCTGAATGCCTAGTTTTTGGCGCTGTCGCTGGAGAGGAAGCAGCTAAACATGCCATGTTAACAAGCTTTCGTGAAATTTCCCATGAAAAGGTTTTAGCCGAAGAGAAAAGGGTTTTTGATGGAATTCTTGGAAGCGAGGGAAGCGAAAGAGTGCCCCAATTGAGGGATGAGATGAGGCGTTTAATGAACACGAAGGTTTGGATTTTCCGAAAAGGCGACGATTTGGAAAGTGCCTTAAAAGAGGTTAGAGAACTCAAAAAGAGGTTTAAGAACATAAAGGTGGAGGATAAGGGCAGAGCCTTCAACACTGGGTTTACGGCTGCCCTTCAACTTGACTTTATGCTGGACCTAGCTGAAGTCACTGTTATGTGTGCGCTTGCAAGAACGGAATCCAGAGGCGCCCATTCAAGGCTGGATTATCCGAAACGCGACGACGAAAAGTGGCTTGTTCACACATTGGCGTATTACACGACTGAAGGACCAAGGCTTGAGTATGTTCCAGTCACGATTACGAAGTGGCAGCCCACAGCGAGAAAATATTAATGGAGGTTAAGCACGTGGATGGTGAAGTTGTAAAACTTGTTGAGTTTAGGATTCGCCGCTACAACCCAAACACTGGAAAACAGTATATTGCCACATACAAGGTGCCAATACTGAAAGGGACAACCATACTTGACGCCCTCAACTACATTAAAGACAATTTAGATGAAACCCTATCCTTTAGGCACTCGTGTAGAATGGGAATCTGCGGAAGCTGCGGAGTAAACGTCAACGGAAAACCAATGTTAGCCTGTTACACGCAGGTTCTAGACCTTAATGCCGACACGTTAACCATTGAGCCGCTTTCAAACATGCCAGTCGTAAAAGACCTGGTGGTGGACATTCAACCCTTCTTCCAAACCGTCAAAAAAATTAAAACCGTGCTAATTAAGCCTGTAGAAGCCTTAAAAAAGACTGACACAGAGTTTATCCAGTCTCCCGAAGACCTTAAAAAGTACTGGGATTTGTCGCTTTGCACTAAATGCTCTATATGCTATTCAGCTTGTCCAGCTGCCATAGACGAAAAATTCTTAGGACCTTCGGCGTTAACAGCGAATTTTAGGTTTATTGCAGACTCTAGGGATGAAGGTTTAGATGAAAGGCTCAAACCCATGGCTGACAACGTTTGGCTTTGCACTTCATGCAACTCCTGCACGTTGTTCTGTCCAAAACTTGTTAACTGTTCAGACTCTATAGTTGAGGACCGCAGTTTGCTCGTTGAATCGGGCGCTATTCCAAGAACTGTTAAGGACGTTCTTGAAAGCGTTATGAAATATCATAATCCCATGGGAACCCACCAAAGCAAAAGAATGGGATGGGCTGAAGGATTAAACATCAAAACATTTCCAAACGTTACAGAAGCGGAAATCCTCTACTTCGTTTGCTGCTCAACTGCCTATGACATAAGAAACCGTGAAATCGCCAGAACAATGGCTTCGGTGTTTGATAGGATTGGCGTTGACTATGCAACTTTAGGCGAAGAAGAATGGTGCTGTGGAGACCACATCCTAAGAATGGGTGAGAAGGGACTATTCGAAATGCTGGCGGAACACAACGTTTCAGTCTTCCAAAAGTTTAAGGCAGACCGCATTGTAACGCTTTCCCCCCACTGCTACAACACCTTCAAAAACGACAAACCCTACAAAGACTTAGCGCTAAACGTCCAACATTACACGCAGTTTTTGGCTGAAGCCATAGAAAAAGGCAAGATTAAGCCATCAAAACCCTTCAAAAGGCGGGTTGCCTACCACGACCCATGCTTCCTAGGAAAACGCAACCAAATCTACGACACGTCGAGACAAATCCTTCAATCCATAAACGGTTTAGAACTCATAGAAATGAAACGCACAAGGGAAAGCAGCTTCTGCTGCGGCGGCGGTGCAGGCAGAGTCTGGACGGAAGAGGCTGAACCGGAGAAAAGGCCTTGTGTGGACCGCATTAAAGAAGCCTTGGAGCTTGAGGTTGACACTGTTGCTGTGGCTTGTCCCTTCTGTGTAACCACATTGGAAGACGCAGTCAAAGTTTTAGATGTCGAAAACAAAATAGCCGTTAAGGATATTCTTGAAATCCTAAAAGAGACGCTATAGCTTTTTCTTTTTTCACTGTTAACATTTAATCGCGATGATAAATAGACGTTTCTGCTACCAAGTTATTCTTTGGAGAGGAACACCAAGCCGCAAACAATGTTAACTATTCCTATAAAGCCTATGGCGATTATAAAGACAAGTTTTAGTAATGGTGTAGAAAACATGTTGTCTCTCATGAAAAATTGAAGGAATAGGAAGGTGGAGACGGCGGCGGTTGCCATAAGCAAGCTGGCTATGTATCTGGAAAGGCTGGCGCACACTTCAAAGATATGGAAACGTTCCTCGCCGCCAATTCCCAACATCGTCGCATGTAGAAGCCCCAACTCCCGTTTTAAGTGAGACTCACCCATAACAGTTGCTCCCTTTTATCACTCACAGAAGAGAATCAAACCGCTTGTAACCGACATTAAACCGAAGGTGATAAAGGCTAAAATGCAAAGTTCAATGTTTTCTCCTTGAAAACCCAAAATGGCTTGAAGGTTGAATACGTTGTAGAAAAGAAGGAGGGCAAAGGTAAGGATGCACCACCAAGGGCTGTTTGGATTAAACCAGTTGCCTTTGAAACAATTCTTCTGATGCCCATAGGCATTTACCTCCGTAAGAGAATCACTCCCGCTATAGAATCCAACACCCCAATTAGGAAGAAGGTTAGCGTTAGCAGAAATGTGTGAGTTTCATATTCAAATATGGTTGTATCCACAAGCTGGAATACAACTAGCAAAGTTACCCCCACCAAAATTATGCCAGTCATTATAAGAAAGCCCCCTATTGCCACACATAGTCGGGCACACTTTCGCATATCCCTTCAACTCTGCAAAGCTTAAGCGGCAGGTGTTCGGATTTCCCTCGCCAAACAGCAAACACGTTTTCACCAAATCTCTAACATTTACAGCGCCCCATCATAGAACATTGGCATTTCATCTCTTCCGCTGCAAAAGTCAAGTCTACAAGAATATCTTTAAGTTCTTTAACAACATCGCCATCGCCCTCCTTTTTCGCCTCCGCTAAAAGTCTTTCAGCCTCCGCCTTCAGCGCTAACGGGTCTTCACCACCACTTTTCAGAAACTTTTTATATCGAGCCTTGAACTTTTCAAATTTATCTTTCATATCCATCAACCACATCATTAATTCCCTCCTTTAAAATAACTTTTCCCACTCCTTTCCCAAAAGTTTCCCAGAAAACCTAGAGGGGGATACGCGTATTGGAGGGTTTTCAATCCAATAAATGTTAGGTTACTTTTTAGAACCCGCAAATGTCATGGCAACCATGGAAAATTGACAGATACCTTAATATATGCATCATATAGAGTTATTTAATTCTCGTTGAAATAATTGATGTATGGAGGAAAAGCGTTGTACGGATATGCTGGCAGGATTCTCCACATAGACCTAACAACTGGAAAAACATACACAGAACCCTTAAACGAAGATTACGCCAAAAAATACATTGGCGGAATAGGCTTAGGCATGCGCCTATGGCTTGACAATTCACAAGCTGGCGTGGACCCCTTCAGCCCAGAAAACCCGTTAGTTTTGGCTACGGGCCCAACATCAGGCACCATTTGGCCCACTGGCGGAAACGGCCACGCTTTTGCGGCTAAGTCTCCACAGAGCTACGGCATAAGCGAGTCCAAATCCCACGGCAGTTTCGGGGCAGAGCTGAAAAGGGCTGGGTACGACGCTGTTATTTTCCATGGTAAGGCTGAAAAGCCAGTCTACGTTTGGATCGACGATGATTCTGTGCAGATTCTTGACGCTTCACACTTGTGGGGCAAGTCGCCAGCAGAAACAGAAGACACAATTAAGGAGGAGTTAGGCGACTATTACATTCGCGTGGCAGCCATAGGTCCAGCTGGAGAAAAATTGGTGCGGATAGCATGCATAATCAACGAGAAGACAAGGGCTGCTGGAAGAACGGGAATGGGCGCTGTCATGGGTTCAAAGAATCTTAAGGCAATCGCCGTCCGCGGAACAAGAGACGTAACAGTTGCAAAACCAGACGAGTTCCTAGAGTTTGTAAAAGAATTTCATGAAAGAATGAAAGGCCCCGCAACAAAGAAATATCGCACATTAGGCACGCCGGAAAACGTTCTGGTGCATAACGCCTTACACTGCATGCCAACAAGAAATTACAATAATGCATATTTTGAAGGCGCAGAAAAAGTAAGCGGCGAACTGCTAAACGAGAGGCATGTGGCAAAAATTATCGGCTGCAGCTCATGCGCCATGAGATGCGAACACATCTGCGTTGTCAACGAAGGACCCTACAAAGGCGCCATGGCAAGGGTTGAATATGAGCCATTGTGGGCTTTGGGACCATATTGTGGAGTAGACCGTCTTGACGCGGTAATTAAAGGGTCTGAGCTTTGCAATTATTATGGCATGGATTCCATAAGCGCCGGCGTAATTGTCGGTTTTGCCATGGACTGCTATGAAAGCGGCATACTGACAAAAGATGATATGGATGGAATAGAGGCGCGGTTCGGAAACCATGAAGCCCTCGTGAAGCTTATTGAGAAAATGGGAAAACGTGAGGGAATAGGCGACATACTCGCTGAAGGCGTAAAATTCGCCGCTGAAAAAATTGGAAAAGGCTCGGAAAAACTAGCCCAACACATCAAGGGCGTCGAGGTTACAGGCTACGACTTGAGAAGTCTCAAAACAGCAGCTTTAGGCTTTGCAGTTTCCTTCCGTGGAGCAGACCACAACAGGCATGGAGCCTACGCCTTCGACGTTAAAGGCAAGGTTAACCGCTTAAAAGCTGAGAAGGGCAGGGGAAAAATGGTTAAGGACATAGAGGATGTTTACACCATAATCGACTCGCTGATTATATGCAAGTTCTCAAGGGGCACATACTACAAAGAATTCGAAGACTTGGCGAAAGTCTACACTCTCATAACAGGCTTTGAAACATCACCAGAAGAAATGCGCATTAAAGGAGAACGCATAAACAACCTTGCAAGAATAATAAACACCAGAGAAGGCTTAGGCAGAAAAGACGACCACTTGCCATACAAGGTTATGCACCTTCCAATACCAGACGAAGGACCAGCCAAAGGAGCCTACGTAACCCAAGAAGAACTAGACCTGCTCCTAGACGACTATTATGAAGCCCGCGGTTGGACAAGGGATGGCATACCAACCCCAGAAAAGCTTAAGGAGTTGGGCATGGACGACCTAATCCCCATTGTGGAGGCTAAAATCCGAAAAGCCTAAGGAGGCATGAAAAATGGTGAAAATTCACGAAAGAAAATTCGTTTCAGCCGACCCAGACAAGTGTGTTGGCTGCCAAGTCTGCGAATACATATGCGCATGGACAAAGGAGAAAACCTTCAACCCTCTGAAATCCCGGATTAGAGTTGTTAGGCTTAATCCGCTGGTTAACATTTCAATAACTTGTAGGCTATGCGAAGACCCGCCCTGTGTAGCAGCATGCCCAAGAGACGCCTTAACCCAATCTGAAGAAAACGGCACAATCCTAGTGGATGAAGACAAGTGCAACGGCTGCGGATGGTGCATTGAGGCTTGCGACTATGGCGCCATATCATTGCACCCGGAAAAGAAAGTGGTTTTCGTCTGCGACTTGTGCAAAGACAAGCCTGATGGGCCTCAATGTGTTAAATGGTGTCCAGAAGAAGCCTTAGACCTAGTAACGGCGGATGTGCTGGCGCAGAAAGCCAGAATAACAGCCACAAAGAAGCTCTTCCAAGAAGCCCTAAAAGTAGCGCCACCAACCTAAATCCTCTCATTTTTATCTTCAACATTCAATTATAAGTCGGCTCAAGGAAGAACTGATTTTAAAGAACAGATGATTTTTTGCCCTGCAGCCTCAACTTCGCGTGAAAGACCCTCTCCGAAGTCTGTTTGTTTAGGCTCTATTAAGAGAAGGGCAATTTTGGCGTTTGTTGTTTTTGCGAGGTATTCACAGAATATTCGCAATGGGAGCATGTGGGTTGAAATGGCTGGAAAAACCCGCAGATGCTCTGGCTTGACAAGCTTATATTCGCCGGGTTCTAAACCCATAACTGCCGCGTCTATAAGCAAGACATGGGTTGGGTTAAAGTCTATTATTTGTTGGATGTAGCTTTCTGGCACAGTTTCACATTCGATTAAAAGAACTTTTTCTGAAACCTCCCCTTGCAAGTCGCGGACAATCTTCACACCGATAAAGTCGTCCATGCGAATAGGGTTTCCGATACCAGCAACCACAACCCTCTCAGCGTTGGAAAACCATTCTTTAAGCTTTTCCTCAGCAGATTTTTCCGTTGTCAAGGAATTTCTCCAAAAATAAATGGGAATTGGGGCGGCTTTACCGTTGTACTGTTTTTACAAGTTTTCCTTCATGGTTGTAGATTTCCACTGTTAGGGGCATTTGCCCCGCAGCGAAGTGGGTTGCACAGCCAAGGCATGGGTCATAAGCCCTAAAAGCCATCTCCACCATGTTAAGCAAGCCTTGGTCAACTTTGCCTCCGTGAATCAAGCCTTTAGCCGCGTTCCGCACAGACATATTAATCGAAGGCGCATTGTTCACAGTAGCCACAATAAGGTTAACATCCTTGATTAAGGCGTTCTCATCCAAGACGTAATGGTGAATTAGCGTGCCCCTAGCGGCTTCGACAACGCCTACGCCTTCGCCTGGCTTGCCGGGTTTGTTGCGCACATCTTTGCTGGTTATTTCCGGGTCTTTGACTAGCTCAATGGCGCGTTCCGCGGCATATAAAAGCTCGATAAGCCTAGCCCAGTGATAAGCCAGTGTTGAATGCACTGGTTTTCCGCCCAGAGTCTTATACATGAACTCATATTCGGCTTGCGCTAGGGGTGTCGCCATTCCATCCGCAGCGTTAAGCCTTCCAAGGGGGCCGACACGGTAGGCTCCGCTTTCTGGGCCGTCCACAAAGCCTTTCCAGCCAACTTTTTTGAGGTATGGCTGTTTTACGTAGGTCCATGGCTCCACGTGTTCCGCTATGTGGTTCAAGTAGTCCTTCGCCTCAAATTTTACAAATTCCTTACCGTTAGGGTCTACGACGCGTATTTTGCCGTCGTAAAAATTCACCTTGTTGTCTTCGTCCACCAAACCCATGTAATACGTGCGCAGAGTGTAAGCATCACTCTTAATCAAGTCCACATAATTGCTGTTGCCCAAAACAATGTCATGGAAAAGTTTAAGCGAAAACTTTGCAAACTCAACAGCTGAAGTTGCCATCTTTTCAATTTCTTGGCGGTTCTCTTCGCTTAATGGTTTGGATATTCCGCCTGGCAAACCGCAGACTGGATGGGTAGCCTTTCCACCGATAAGCTCTGTTATCCGCTGTCCATAAGCCCTATGCTTTATAACCTCTTTGCCAACATCTAAGCCTGCCTTCTCAATAACCCCCAAAATGTTTCGTTTTTCTGGCGGTGCATTTGGACCTACCACAAAGTCTGGTCCGCCTAAATAGTAAAAGTGCAGGGTGTGGTCGTATAGGTAGTAGCCACAATACATTAATTCGCGGAGTTTTTTGGCTGGTTCAGGTGGTTCAACATTGAAAGCCGCGTCTAGGGCTTTGGCGCTTGCCATGTGGTGGGCCACTGGGCAGACTCCGCAAATGCGTGTTGTTATTATTGGCAAGTCTTCGGCTCTTCGGCCTTCACAGAATTTTTCAAAGCCGCGGAGTTCTGGAACTTGGAAGTAAGCCTCCTCCACGTCGCCTTCATCGTTTAGGAATATGGTTATTTTTCCGTGGC
>FMJZ01002767.1_pt1 | contig 13233 bp, 10 predicted proteins | sample 1987881 | NCBI WGS metagenome assembly FMJZ01 (sample SAMEA4378227, study PRJEB15110) | soil metagenome | biome: soil; feature: Field; material: Soil | place: India | collected 2015-03-11 | depth 0 m | reverse complement strand
AAAAAAATATATAAAAAAAGTTCACTTGAAAATCAATACACTGGAAGAATTCAATTAAACTCTTAAACAGGCCTTCTGTCAAAGAAAATATTTTTCCCCTTCACACTTAAAGGAATACCGAGTATTATCTGAGCTTCCATCAGTCCAAGTTTTTTAGCAGCAACACCTATAGAATACATTACCCTATTGTCAACTCCAAGTTCTTTTGCAACAGAAACCAGTGAACCTATTGCAATTCCTAAATCTATTGCTCTTATTGTACAGACAGGACCTGAATACTCAACTTGAAATGTTTTTTGCTTAAGAATTGTATTACAGTCATAGCCACATGCTCCACAGTTTACTCCTGCAGGTTTTTTGAAATTAAGTCCGATAAGTATTACTGCTTCAGAATCCCTTACATTTTGAGCATCTCTTTTGAAAAATTTGTGAGTTTCTTTTTGTCCCACTAATTCCATCTCTTGGGCTATTGCTTCTTTTTCTTCTTGAGTCACAATTCCTGTAACAATCTCATCATCTCCCTTTGCCTTGGGTGCTGTTCTTGCTGAAATTAGCATTAAATTTGCAACAGTTTCAATTACTTCTTTTTCTGGATTAAGCTTCATTGTTACACCTCCTCAAACAATATTGATTTAAAATTTTATTATACAGTTAGAATAAAAGATGCACAATAGCAGAAAAGAAGACTATCTTATAATAAAAGGAGCCAGACAAAATAACTTAAAGAATATAGACGTTATCATTCCTCACAACAAATTAACTGTAATAACTGGAATTTCTGGTTCTGGCAAATCATCCCTTGCTTTTGATACGATCTATGCAGAAGGACAGTGGCGATTTATTGAATGTATGTCAAGTTATGCAAGAGTTTTCATTGAAAAACTTCCAAGACCTGATGTTGATCTGATAGATGACTTAAGACCTACAATAGCACTTGAGCAGAGAAACCCAATTAAGGGTTCAAGAGCAACTGTTGGGACTCATACTGAAATTTATGATTATCTGAGAATAATCTTTTCAAAAATAGCAAAACCAGTGTGTCCTAAATGTAATAAAGAAATAAAATCATGGAATCCATCAAAGACTGCTCAGGAAATTTTAGAAAAATATGCTGGCAAAAGAGCATTCATAGTATTTGAAACAGAAGAGTCTAAAGAAAAACTTACTCAACTTGGATTCTCAAGAGTTTTGATATTTGAGAATAATAACCCAATGGTAAAAGAACTATCACAATTTAATGAAAAATTGAAAATGGTAATCGTTGATAGATTACGCCTTGTTGATGCTACAAGACTCAATGATTCACTTGAGATAGCCTTTAGAATGGGAACAGTAAAAATTTACATTGTTGAAAACGCTAATCTGCTTAACTTTTTTTCTGAACCAGTATGTTCCTGTTGTGGCATGAAAGCTTTAGAACCATCTCCTCTTCTTTTTTCATTCAATCATCCTCATGGAGCATGCCCTCAATGTAAAGGATTTGGTTATATTTTAAAATATGATGAAAGCATTATTGTTCCTGACAGAGAACTTTCACTTACTGAAGGAGCTATTGAGATATGGGAAAAACCATCGCTTAGATGGTGGAAACAGCAACTTCTCAAGGGAGCAAAACTTTCAGGTATAAATGTAAACATTCCTTATAGAGCTCTTCCTCAAGAACAAAAAAATCTCATTTTTACAGGGAATCAATATTTCTACGGAGTAAACGATTTTCTTGAAGAACTTGAAAAAAAAAGATATAAGGTTCATGTAAGAGTTTTTCTTTCAAGAATTAGAAAACCCGTTGTTTGCCAATATTGTAAAGGCAAACGACTTAGAGAAACTGCATTGATGTTCAAAATAAATGGATTAGATATCGGAGATCTAAATTTTATGTCAATAAGTCAGCTAAGAGAATGGATACAATCACTGAAGCTTTCTCAGGAGAATACCAAAATTTCACAAGAACCTCTAAGACAGATTTCTGAAAAACTTGAGTTTCTTGAAAGAGTAGGACTGAGTTACTTAACATTGGATAGGCAAATTAAAACTCTTTCTGGTGGTGAATATCAAAGGCTTAATATATCAAATCAGCTTTCAAATAGGCTTACAGCAACCCTTTATGTTCTTGATGAGCCTACTGTAGGTCTTCATCCAAGAGATACAGACAGAATTGTTAAAGTTTTAAAGGAGCTTACAGAGTATGGAAACACAGTTATTGTTGTTGAACATGATAAAGATGTAATAAAAAATGCAGACTGGATAATTGAGCTTGGACCTGGAGGTGGTAGTTTTGGTGGCGAGGTAGTCTACTGTGGAGAACTGAAAAAATTTGTAAAACTTGATACTGTTACAGCTAATTACCTAAGAAGGACTGAATATGTTACAGTCAGAAATCATAAAAATTTATTTAAAAATTTCATCACTTTGAAAAATGCTCATGGACACAACCTTAAAAATATAACAGTTCATTTTCCAATGAATGCCCTTACAGTAGTGACAGGAATTTCTGGTTCTGGCAAAAGTTCACTTGTAGTTGATACATTTTATAAAGCTGTGGCAAATCAGTTCGGAATAGATACTCAAAAAGCTCTTGCTTTTGAAGACATTGAAGGGGTAAAAAATATTAAAGCAATAAAACTCATTGATCAGTCTCCTATTGGAAGAACACCAAAATCCATGCCCGTTACATATCTCGGACTTTATGGTAAGATTAGGGATATTTTTGCCTCTCAAAAAGAAGCGAAAATAAGAGGATTTTCTTCAGGAGCTTTTTCTGTAAACAGTCCACAGGGTTATTGCCCTCAGTGCAAGGGAGAAGGTTATATAAGAGTTCAGATGTTTTTTTTTGAAGACCTTTTTTTGCCCTGTGAAGACTGTGAAGGCAAAAGATTTAGGAAAGAAGTACTGGAAGTAAAATATAAAGACAAAAACATACATGAAGTTCTGTCAATGAGTTTTGATGAAGCTTATGAATTCTTTTATGAAGATAACATTTTAAGGGAAAAAATAAATCTTATCAGACAATTAGGTCTTGGTTATCTTAGGTTAGGGCAGCCTGCAACAACTCTTTCTGGAGGAGAAGCACAGAGAATTAAAATCTGTGAAGAAATTCTTAGTTCTATCACAGGGAAAAAATCAACTCTTAAAGGGGTTGTTTATATACTTGATGAACCTACTGTTGGACTACACTATGAAGATATTAAAAAATTTCTTAACATCGTAAAAAGATTGCTTGATAAATCAGCAACAGTAATCATAATTGAACACAATCTTCAAGTAATTTCAGAGGCTCAGTGGATAATTGACCTTGGACCTGAAGGTGGACACAATGGAGGTTACCTTCTTTATGAAGGCCCCCTCCCTGAATTTCTAAAACTTGAAAATTCCTATACTGCTAAATATTTACGAGAATATTTAAAATCTTAAAAAAGCTCCTATTCCACCATATTCAAGGAGTTTTTGTCTGTCTTTTTCGTCTTTTACAACTTCCACTAAAGCAGACTGCTCAATTGCCATCTCTGTAGCTTTTTCTACAAGGTTATCGTTTTTCATAACACAACCTCCACATTCCATGCAGCATTCAACATTTTGAGTTGTTGCAAATCCACAATTCTGACAGATAAAACCTTCTACTATGTAATTCTTTGCTGTAATAAGCTTCATAACTCTTCTATCTCTTAGATATTTAAGCACATCATCAATTCCTATAACTGCATTATTATTTTTCAATGACCTTGTAATAAGCTCAGAGACTGTTTCTTTCTCTTTGGACCTTTCATATTCTTCAATAATTGGACTTACTTTTTCTAAAACCTCTTCTTTTGAAGCATATTTTTCAATATTTGCTCTTCCCACTATTTTGAGCTTTATTTCATCATTGAGTATATTCATTAATTCAGAAATCGCCTCATCAGGACCTGCAATAATAAGTCTTCTGATATTTTTATCCTTAAGAAAACTATCAAACTTATCAATCACATCTTTTAGATGCATCTTTACATGATAATCAATATGTCTTTCATATCTTTTTTCTGCAAGAGCAAACCATCCACCTTTTTTGTGCTTTCCAGGGACATCTTCATGTTGAACCATTCCGTATTCCTCAATATCACCCAGAAAAACTAAAAATACTCTGGCTGAGCGTTTATCAACAAGAAGAACGCCATATTTCTGATAATTATCAAGTAAATCAAAAAGAGGGCTTGTATATGGGGTTCTATCAACAACTAAATCATCCTTGAGTTCTACATTTAAATCATATCTTATCCAAAGGTTTTTAGACGCACAACTGTAAATAACAATAGATTTTTTAAAAGACTCTCTTTCACTTTGTAAAAAAGCTTCTATCTTGCCAGTATCATCTTTGCAAGCATTCTGGATATTTTCTGGTAAAGTCTTTACAAGATTTTTAAGCTTTGATAAGTAAGCCTGTTTTTTCCTTTCATGGGGTGAAACATTAAGAAAAAGGCTTACGACATAAGCATCCTTAAAATTAAATTTTTCAAGTTTTTCTAAATCATTCCTTTCAAACATTTTCACTACCTCCTATAAAGTTCTTTAGAATTTCTAAGAATGAAACAAAAAGGCTGAAAACAAGAGGTCCGATTATAAATCCAATAAGTCCAAAAATTTTAATTCCGCCAAGAACAGAGAGAAATATAAATATAAGGGGTAATTTAACTTTACCTTTTATGATTACAGGTTTCAAAACATTGTCAATTAGGCTTATTATGAATACTCCTACCACTGCAAGAATTAATCCCTTTATGATTAATCCCTGTGTCAATAAATACACAGAAGCTGGTCCCCATACAGCAAAAGCTCCCAAAACAGGTATGAAGGATGAAACTGCGGTTGCAAATCCCCACAGTGTTGATGAAGGAATATCAAGAAAATAAAATGTTACTCCAAGAATTGTTCCCTGAAGCATTGCTATCAGAATACCGCCATAAAAAGTTGTATAAATTATGTCTCTAATTTGATTTCTGATAGAAGTTTTATCAACCTCTGCAAAAGGTAAGAATTCTTCAATCTTTTTTACAAAACGGTCTCCATCTTTCAAAAAGAAAAAAGCAATAAAAAAAGTAAGTACCAAATTAAGAAAGAGACTCAGTATATCACTAAATCCATGAGCAATTCTTAATGCTCCTTCTTTCAATAATCCGCCGAGTTCATTTTTAATTATAATCTCAAGCGATGCAATATCACCTCCTGTAATAAAGCTTAATTTTTCAAGAATTTTTGAAAGTAAGGGGTGAGACATTATTTTATTTATAAGTTCGGGAAGATTCACACCCTTTATAAGTTCTCCTGCTTCAAGAATGATCTGATAAGAAATATAGACGAAAGGTAAAAGAAAAAGAATTATCACTAAAACTATTGTTACCAAAGCAGTAAATCCTCTGTACTTTAAAAATTTTTTAAAATAATCAAAAACAGGATGAAACACAAGAGCAATCACTATAGCCCAGCCTGCAGAAACAAAAAAAGATTTAAATATTTGATAATTAAGATATCCTAAAATGCCAATAAAAATTAGCAAAATCCAGATATAAAAATTTCTTTCAAGAGAAATTCTATATTTTTTTGATGGGCTCATATTTTATTTTATCTTTTTTGCAAAACTCTTCCAAAGGTTTAAAGAAATTTCACCTAAGTGTCTTTCTGGATGCCATTGTACCCCGACAAAAAAGGGATGTCCTTTAAGATAAACTCCTTCTATAACTTCATCACTTGCCATGCAAAATATTTCAAGCCCTTTGCCTAAAATTTTAATAGCCTGATGATGAGAACTATTTACAATATACTGTCCTTTTTCAAATAAAAATTATCAGTTACCTGAACTTCATGATTACCTGAAGTGTGTTTTATCTTTGTTTCAATATCCTGGTAAAGATTTCCACCTAAAAATATATTCATAAGTTGCATTCCATAACATATTCCTAAAATGGGTTTACCTGTTGCAATAAATGCTTCAAGAAGCCTCATCTCTGACAAAACTCTTTCATCAGGAACGAGATTCTTACATGCTATATTTTTTTCTCCATAAAAATTAGGATTTATATCTCTTCCTCCAGAAATTATCAAAGCTGAGATTTTATTAATATGAGTCAGTATCTTCTCTGTCATATTAGGTGATATTATTAATGGAACAAATCCGAGGTTAATAACAACTGTAGTATAGTCCCTATTTAGATAAAGCTTTTTTTGATCAATGTTACATGTGATTCCAATAATTTTCATAAAAGAACTCTTCCGTTTCTTTTCCCTGTCATTGAACCCTCTAACACTGCAATTTCTCCGTTTACAATAACATATTTAATTCCCTTTGAAACAATAAATGGTTTTTCAAAAGTAGCACTGTCTTCAATCTCAGTTGGATCAAAGATAACAATATCTGCAAAATAGCCTTCTTTTATAACTCCTCTTTTTTTAATTCTGAAAGTTCTTGCTGGTAAAGATGTTATTTTTTTTATTGCCTCCTCAAGTTTTAATAGTCCTCTGTCTAAAATATATTTTTTTATAAATCTCGGGAAACTACCAAATCCTCTCGGATGCGGTTTGCCTTTTGCGGTAATTCCATTTGTACATCTAGCAGCACTATCAGTGCCTATCATAACATAAGGTTGGGATAAAATTTTTTCAAGATTTTCTTCACTCATTCCAAAATATATTACTCCTACCATAAGATTTGAATGAATCAATAAATCACATATAAATTGAGCAGTGTTTTCAAGATTGACAACTTCTGCTAATCTTTTGCCTTCTAATGTTTTATATTTATCAGAGGCAATATCAGAAATCAAGAGACTATTTAGAATATTTTCTCCTCGTTCTTTAAAATATTTTTTAATCTTGAGCCTCACATTTTTGTTTTTTAGTCTTCCTATAATATCTTCCCTGCTACCTTCAATTATCCATGAGGGCAAAAAAGCATCAAGGTCTGTTTGAGAAGCAACATAGGGATATCTGTCCGCTGTTATTTGTATTCCAATATTTTGTGCCTCTTTTATTATTTTTAAAACTGCGTTAATCTTCCACCAGTTATCTCTACCAGATGTCTTTAAATGGGAAATATGAACAGGGATTTTTGCTTTCTTTGCAATTAAAATAGTTTCTTCTAGTGCTCCAATAACTCTGTCACCTTCGCTTCTCATATGAGTTGTGTAAATGCCTTTGAATTGTTTTAAAATCTTTGCAAGTTCAATAATTTCTTCTGTATTAGCAAAAATTCCTGGAGGATATATTAATCCTGTTGAAAGACCTTTTATATCATAAGAAAGCATACTTTTCAAAAGTTCTTTCATTTTATTTATTTGTCTTTTCTGCGTTTTTACATCTTTATAGCCAACTATAGAACCCCTCAGATTTCCATGACCACAAAGTGTAGCAAAGTTAATTGTAGGCTTAGCTTTTTTTAATAAATCTATATACTCCTGACAGGTATTCCATGGATTGAGTCCAAGATTTTTTAATTCAGGAAGTCTTCTTTCAAGAGTTTCACCAAACATTGGGAATGCTGATATCCCGCAGTTTCCATTTATTTCAGTAGTAATACCCTGAGTGATTTTTCCTTCTGCATTTGGATCTGCAAGAATTGTAAAATCAGAATGAGAATGCGTATCAATAAAACCTGGAGTAAGTACTAATTCGTTCGCATTTATGTTTGTTTTTGCACGGAATTTTTCTTTGCCAATATATACAATTTTATCTTTTTTTATGCCTATATTGGCTTTAAATGGAGCATTACCCAGTCCATCAAATATAAGAGCATTCTTTATGAATAAATCCATTTATAGATTAGCCTTTTGTCTGGTATTTTTGATATTTACTCTTTTTGTTGAAGAGTTATGTTTTGTATATTTCACTTTTTTAATATGTTCTGTTTTAAGAAAATAGTTTTTTATTCCATCAACAATTGATTGAGCTATTTGCATTCTGTATGATTCCTGACTGAGAAGTCTTTCCTCTTCAGAATTACTTATATAGGAAACTTCAAGTAAGCATGATGGCATCTGAGCACCAACTAAAACATAAAAAAGAGCCTGTTTTACTCCATTGTCATTTCTTAAAAAAGAGTTTTTTAAACTGCCTGTCATAGAGTTGTGAACATATCCTGCAAGTTTGACAGAACTGTCTCTTTTTGCCTCCCTTTCCAGTGAAGCAAGCATAAAACCGAGTTCATCCTTTAACTGTTTCATCTTTTTTATAGAGATTGCATTTTCTCTTGCTGCAACTCTTATTGCTTCTTCATCATCTGTCCAGTTTAAAATATATGTTTCTATTCCCTGAGCATATGAGTTTGGAGATGCATTTGCATGAATTGAAATAAAAAGGTCAGCACCAACTCGGTTTGCAATTTCTGTTCTTTCGTTTAGTGGTATAAAGATATCTTTGTCTCTTGTTAAAATTATTTCAAAAGAAGGGTCATTTTTTAAAATTTCTCTAACTTTTAATGCAATATCAAGAGTAACATCTTTTTCTTTTAACCCTGAAGGTCCTATTGCACCTGGATCTTTACCTCCATGTCCAGGATCAATAACAACTTTCCGCTTGAGTGTAATTTTTGATTCCTTTTCCTCAGAATTTTTTGATGATTTTGTACTTCCATGTGAATATATATCAATCACTATTCTAAATGGGTCTTCAAGTTGAATAATTTTAAATTCATAGTCAGACTTTTTAAGATCAAAAACAATTCTTACTGTATTAATATCAAACTGGCCTATTCGGATTTTATTTACAACAATATCATTTACTAAATACTCTTTTTTTAACTCCTTACTAATTACAGCATTTTTTATATCAAAAAAAAGTCTTTCTGGATTTTTAAGCTCTCTCTTTGTAAACTCAGTAACCCCGCTTGTTTCAATTACTACTCTTAATCCTTGAGAAAGTTCATAGTATCTTATGTCCTTAACCTGAACTTTATCCTCTGCCCAACTCAAAAAAGAGGACAAAATTAATGGAAACAGAAAGTTAAATAAAATTATTAAAAATTTAAACATTTATTTTAAACAGCTACAACTTCTTTAACCTCTGGAATTTCACTTTTCAAGGTTTTCTCAACCCAGTTTTTAAGAGTCAGAGTTGCCATAGGACATGTTCCACATGCTCCCTTTAACTTCACATAAATTACATTATCTTTAATATCAATGAGATCAATATTACCTCCATCTGCCATAAGACCAATTCTGATTTTACCTAAAACCTGCTCAACTTTTGTTTTTTCAATCATAAATATCCTCCTTAGTGTTTTTAAATTAATTATACATCATTTAAAACTTATTTTCTCAAGACTGTTATTTGCCAAAAAACCAATAGAAATATCCTTGCAAGGACTATCCCCACTGTCATTGCTTTACGGTTCGTCAGAACCACGAAGCAATCTCGTCTTTTTGTAGGAGATTACCACGCCCCCCTTCGGAGGGCTCGCAAGGACTAAAAGGGGCGTCATTATGACCGATAATTTAAGGCTTTTTAGATTCTATTGGCAAAATACGGATATTTGCCAAAAAAATACTGATTTTGATATATTAGTATTGTTTGGCGGCGTAGCTCAGTTGGTCAGAGCAGACGGCTCATATCCGTCGTGTCAGGGGTTCGAATCCCTTCGCCGCCATCTTTTATTTTGCAATATTTAACTCTGCTTAATTGTCAATTTCTGATAGAATTTCTCTTATAGTTTGAGGATTAACCTTGATTTTGTAAAAATCATAAAGCCTGTCTATAATTTTTTCTACAATTAAACCTTTCTCTGCCACTCTCTTCACAAACTCTGTAATATCTTCATGAACATGCCATGGAAATATTATCCATCGCCATTTTATAACTTTCCTTACAAAGTAATCAGGCAGAAATCTTGAGCATATTTTATGTATTAACACAGCTGTTTTTATCTTATATGGCTTGAATGTTTTTAAATAATCAAGTGAAACCCTCAAAGTTTCTCCTGTATCTGTAACATCATCAACAAGCAAGACATTTTTATTTTTAATATCTCCTGAGAGTGGAAATTTAATTTTTGCTTCTTTTGAAGAAACTGCTGTTCCCCAGTGTTCAACTTTTATTGAAGTTAGATCCTTGATTAAAAGATAGTCACAGAGTATCCTCGCAGGAACATAACCTCCTCTTCCAATTGCAACAATAATATCTATTTTATAACCTGATTTTTTAATAATTTTTGCAAGATTTTCTGAGTCTTTTATAACCCTGTTCCATGAAATAATTTCACATCTAAATTTTCTCTCAGGCAAACTCATTTTATTATTGGTTCAATCTCTAAGGCAGGATGGCTAACCTTAGAGAGATAATCAATCAGGCATTCAATATCTTCACAAATTGTTTCATCAGCAATTCTGTCAATTAAGTCTGCAATTCCTTCTTCCTCTGCTCTTTTCTGAAAACTTTCTTTTACCCTTTCTTTAAGCTCCTTTGGCATCCACACAATTCTAAGGATGCCTCCTTCACCTTTAAGAAACTTTCTTGATGTAATGTAGTTTACACCTACACCCATAAATCCTGGAGTCTGAACTCCACCTCCAATCATTCCTGCAATAGTGGAAAATTTCATACCAATCGGAGTTATACCAGTGTATCCTCTGTTTACAATCATAACTCCGTTTGCTTCAGGAACGACTGCAACAATGCATTCAAAACATCCACATGAAGTCATAGGATTTTCTATGATTGAGTAAAGATTTATTGTTTCTATTTCTCCTCCTGAGTGTTTCTTAACATATTCATCAACTCCGCTGTATCTTCCATAAATTTGGTCAAGTAGCTCACCTTTTTGAACAGGTTGATTTCCACCTGTTGGCTCAATCTCGTATGCTGCTTTGGCATCAAGCCATGTAAATGCTCCACAAAGTCCTGGTCTTTCAGGTGTTATTACACATACATGCTTTGGTGCAAAACTCTGACAGAGCAAACATGAGTAAAACTCTTTAACCTCTTCATCTGTAAGTGTGGCAAGTCTTAAATCTCTCTGTTTGTATTCTTTTTTTGCCTGTTCCCTTAATTGTAAAACTTCCTTTTCATCAACATAAAGATAAACCTCTACTTTGTCAACAATACTGCGAAATCTTGACTTTGTCATGCTTGATATTATCAATCCAAGATGCTCAAGGCTGATACCTGCCTCTTTTGCTTTTTTGCTAATTCTTATCCAGTTTATGTCCCTCTGTCCTATGTGCCAGAGTCCTTCTGCCTCATTTATGAATGTATGAATCTGACGCTCAATAACAGGCTCAAAATCCTTTTGCATCTTTTTCCCTGCCACATTTACAACTATTCCAAGAGGCATTTCCCCACCTGCTTCATATCTTGTCTGCCAATCAATACCAACTATCTCAACCTTTTCATCTTCAAGTTCTTGCATCTCTTTCATTCTAACCCATTCAAAAGCTGGAGTCTTCTGTCCGCCAAACTCTATAAAAGTATCCTCTTTTCTTACTCTTTCGCCTTCAAAAGCTGGTCCATAGGCTACTGGAATTGGAGGCTTTTCAACCACTATTTTTAATCCCCTTGTCTCAATTGCTTTTTTTACAATCCTTGAATACTCAGGCTCTGATGTAACAAGAGGATAGTCAGCAATATCTGAGATTAAAACATCAGGAAGACTCTGATCTGTTATAACAGGAATTGCAAAAACAGCCGCACCTAATGCTACTGCTATTGCTTTCTCATCAATGTTTCCAAAGTTAACAGCAAATGCATTTACTCTCTTTCTTACATAGTCAATTATTGCATCTTTGTCACCTGCAGTCTGTCCACCAAATATAAGGGAGGCTCTTACTGCCCAATCAATGACAAAAACTGTTTCTTCTATTTTTTTACCAACAGGAACTATATAAGCTTCAAAGCCATATCTTTCACCTGTTCTTAAAAAATCTTCTGCTAAAGGACCAACAAGAAAAGTAAGAATTCTTTTTTCTTGGAGTTCTTTGATTATTAACAAAAGCTTTTCTCTCTTAATTTTTCCAAGTAAAACCGCTACGGCAGGAATTCTTCCATCAACAAGCTGAACACCAAGAGTTCGCTGAATTGTATCTCCAAGAAACCCATAAAAACCATGAGATTCCTTCTCGCTTTCGTTCATCGGAATAACATAAAAAAGAGACTTAGAATGACAAATAAGCAACGCAAGATAAATCTCCTCAAGATAAAGATAGTTTAATGCAAGACTGACTGCATCAAGAGATTTAAAAAATTTGTCCTTTACACTCTCATAAAACTTTTTAAGATCTGAAAGCTCTATTATTTTTATTCCTTCAAGAGCATAAATTAAAGGCAATCCGTAGGCTGTATCTGGAAGTTCAAAGGAAAAAGATTCACCTTTTTCTGATATTGTTTTATTTAAAAGCTCCTCTATTTTCCTTAGCAAATCTTCTGATACTTTTTTTGTAATTTCAACTAACTGCTCTATCATTTTTTGCTCCTCACATAATTTTTTAGAAATGCTGGAATTCCGCTTGCTTCCTTTGTTCCAATAATAACTTTCCAGCCCGGAAGTTTATCCTCTATGGCAGCCTTAAGCATCGCAACATATCCTGGAATTATGAGTTCTTTATGATTGAGTTTTTCTTCTATTCCGCTTTCTTTTATAAATTGAGCAATCTTGCTTGCAGAAAACTTCCCTGCTGCCCATGCAGTCAAAACACTTAGTCCATCGCAATCCATTATGGCAAGCCATGCCGGGATTTTGCTGTTTTCAATCTCACCTTTTACAAGAAAATAAGTCAAAGCAAAGTTGGTAGTGATTATTATCGGGCTATTTGCATCAGGCTCTCCAACTTTGTATATATCCTGCTTAACCTGCATTGGAACCTGTGGGTCTGAGTAGATGTTCTGCTTTAATGTAAAAAGAACAAGATTTTTCCATTTTGGAATGCTACTTAACACAACAATTGAAGAATATTTCAAAATTGCTAAAGAAGCCACAACAGTTTCATAGAAATTATCATCTCTGTTTGCAAATGTTATTACTGGATATCCCAGTGATTTAATTCTTTTTTTTAGTGCTGCCCTTCTTAACAATGTATTATCTATGAGAAGCTCTTTAACATTGTTTGGCTGAGTGTCAATTATTAAATCCTGAACACCAGCTGAACGAGCAATTTCCACAAGGTTTATAACTTTTTCTACTCCTTTATCTCTTATAACCAGAGGAATATCGTATTTTTTGGCTATTTCAGACATTTCATTAATAGTTTCAGAAGTTGCACCTGAGAGTATTGGTCTATTATT
>FMJZ01053282.1_pt1 | contig 13245 bp, 14 predicted proteins | sample 1987881 | NCBI WGS metagenome assembly FMJZ01 (sample SAMEA4378227, study PRJEB15110) | soil metagenome | biome: soil; feature: Field; material: Soil | place: India | collected 2015-03-11 | depth 0 m | reverse complement strand
AACCTTTACATGAATTTACACAAAAATCTTGACACTACCTAGCTTTATCACTTTTCGCACTAATCAACACTCACAATTTTAAGTTTTCAGAAACATGGTTTAAAATATTTATATGGAAGATGAATTGAAAATTCATTACTGGGGTGACCCTGTTCTTCACAATCCCTCAGAGAAAGTGGAAAACATAGATTCAAAGATTGCAGAGCTTGTTGAGAAGATGATTGGTATTATGCACGAGAATCTCGGGATAGGGCTGGCAGCTCCCCAGGTTGGTATTGGAAAGAGGATAATTGTGGTTGACCCATTTATGGGTGAAAAACCTGAAGAAATTATAACCCTTGTGAATCCAGAGATTCTTGAGAAAGAGGGGGGGGCAATGAGAGAGGAAGGATGTTTGAGCATACCCCAGATCAGGGAGGAAGTGAAAAGACCTTATAAAGTCCTTGTAAAAGGGATTACCCTTGATGGGAAAGAAAGGGAGATAGAAGCGGAAGACCTCCTTGCAAGGATATTCTGCCACGAGATTGACCACCTAAATGGGAAATTTTTTATTGATCATCTTTCACCTTTAAAGAGAAGATTGCTAAAGAATAAATTAAAAAAGCTTTTTCAGAAATAATGGACATAATTTTCTTCGGTTCTGATGACCTCTCCATCAATCCTTTTATCTCAATTTTAGATAAAGGTTTCAATGTAAAAGCTCTAATAACAGCGCCTGATAAACCGAAGGGAAGAGGCCGTGAACTCTCACCTCCTGAGATCAAGAAAGTTGCTTTAAAATATGGAATAAAAGTTCTACAACCTGATAAATTGAGAGAAAATCATGAGATTTTTCAAATTTTAAGAGACTTAAAGCCTGAGCTGGGGGTGGTTGTTGCCTATGGGAAGATAATTCCAAAGGAAATAATTGAAATCCCGAAATTAGGAATTATAAACCTTCACTTTTCCCTTCTCCCAAAACTCCGGGGAGCTGCTCCATTGAACTGGGCGATAATAAGAGGAGAGGAGAGAACAGGGGTAACTGTATTTTTTATAAATGAAAAAATGGACGAGGGTGACATAATTTTGCAAAGGGAGGTGGAAATTGGAAAAAGAGAGAGGGTTGATCAACTAACAGAAAAATTAACCTCTCTTGGAACATCCCTATTCCTTTCCGCAATTGATCTAATCGAGAAAGGAGATTTTGAGAGAATCCCCCAGGATCACTCTATTGCCACATATGCTCCCAAGATAAAAAAAGAGGATGGATTAATAGATTGGTCAAAAACATCAGAAGAGATTGATAGACTTGCCAGAGGTCTTTACGGTTGGCCCGGGACATTTACTTACTGGAATGGTAAGATACTAAAAATAATAGAGACTTTACCCCTTGAAGAGAGAGTTGGCATAAAAAAACCAGGAGAGATTGTTGGAATAAGGAAGGAGGGCATTGTTGTAGCTTGCGGAAACAATTCCTCAATTTTGATTCAGTCCCTTCAACCAGAAGGTAAAAAAGTAATGTCTGCGCACTCTTTCTCTCTCGGAGCAAAAATAAAGGAAGGAGATATTTTAGGAAAGTAGAAAGAAGAGAAGAGGGGCAAAGAACCGTTCTCCTTTGTGTACAAAAAATTTGCGGGCAGCTGTTTTCTTCATTCCTCAGACCATAAAATCATTTTTTAATAAATATGGATAGTTTTTGTCTTTATTACAATAAATTTGGCTATTGAAGCATAACTATTATAATTTCCGAGGGATAAGAACAATTCCTGATAGACCGTCCAAATTCAACGATTCTTGAATTCTCCTTCCTTTAAATCTTCAATTTCTATTCCCATGAGGTCTATAACTGCCTTTGTCATTATTAGCTCCAATTTTATTTTAATTTTGGCATATACTTCTGGAATTCCAATTTTTAAGAACCTCTAATATTTTTCTTGCAATATTCACAGCGGAATCTCCCTTTGAGAATTTCATTCCTTTTTCCCTCATTTCTCTCAATCTATCAGGGTTTTTCAAAATCTTTAAAATTTTATACCTCAAGCTGCTGTACTGATTTATTTTTATTGCAAGCCCTTCTTCAAGGAGAAAGTCAGCATTCCTTTCCTCCTGCCCTGGATAATTCTCAATGAGAAATGGGATCGCACCTTTTTGTAAAGCCTCTGTAGTTATAAGTCCTCCAGCTTTTGTCAGGATTATTGATGATATGGAAAGAAGCTCCTCCATATTGTTTACAAACTTGAAGACTTTCCAACTTTTCAGGTTGAGATCCCTTGTATTCTTAAGAAATTCCTCAACTTTTTTCATTATCTTTTCTTTTTTTCCAACAATTAAAATTAGCTGGTAGGGTATTTCTAAAAATAAAATGTTTAAAAGGATTTTCTTAATATTTCTGAAGTTGAGAAGCCCTGCATAGAATAAAATTACTGGGAAATCTTTTGAAAAATGAAGATTAGAAAGAATTTTTTCTCTATCGATTTCTTTTGAAAACTTTAGTTCTGTAGGAATACCGGAGACCAGTAGATTCTCCCTTTTTGTCCCAATCTTATCAATATTTTCCATTACTTCACGACGCATCTGTTCAGCAGGAAGGAAATAGAAGTCTATTCCAGGGGTTATCCATATGCTATGAATTCCGTAGTCAGTTATGCATAGAGCTGTTAGAAAATTCAGTTTTTTCCTCTCCTTAACATCCTGAATTATTTTTGCAGGAAGAAAATGGGTGAAGATTATTGCATCTGGTTTTCTATTGAGAACATATTTTATAAATTTCCAAGCAATAATTCTCATGAAAAATCGATAAAAAATGCTACCCTTTGAGATATTGGAAAAGTCTTCCTTAGCAGTGAAAAGGAGTCCCCACAGAAAAGGTATTCTATTGGCAAGAAAGAGATAGCCGTTTGCATAGATAAGGCGAAAAATAAATGGAGTGAAGGATAGGACATCTACAATCTCCACTTGAGATTGGGGATCTTTCATTTTTATGGCTTTTGCAATTGCCCTGCTTGCAGACAAATGCCCTCCTCCAGCGGAGGCATATAAAATCAAAATTCTATAACTCATTCTCTATTTTAATAATTATTATTGAAAATTCAATGAAATGAGAAAATTTTATGAAGAAATTTTACTTTAGTTTTAAGTAAAACACATCAATAATCGCAGGAAATTATATTGCTTGCACCGCACAGGGGGATGTGAACAATAGCAGGCTGACAGGCAATAGTTCCAGATGGATAAACTTCGAAAACCAATATCCTGTCTCCTGCAGGGGCATCTAAACTTTTTCTCTGTCCAGGCATTAAAGTTCCTTTATTTATATTGTCAACAACAGAATGGGTCAAGCCTCTCTGGGATTTATTTTCAACCCATAGAGTTCCAGTATCATTAAAAAAACAAGAACAAGAGACAAAAAGACTCAAAAGAAGAGCAAGAACTAAAATGAGAAAAAATTCCCCCTCCTTCCCTCCAAAGAGTTTATTATAGATTTGGAATTTAAAATTTTCAAGGAGTTGGATTTTTCAAATGTTTCTTGACCCTAAAGAATGTTCAGAAATATCCGATAAAAATGAGGTGAAAGTTCCAAATTATCAATATAAGATTCCAAATCCAACTAAAAGCTATCGTTTTTGTTTTGTTTCTAAGGTTGATTGTATTTTTCATATATGTTAATATTTTTCTGGAAATCCGAAATTAAGGAGAGTTAATATGTCAGGTCATTCAAAATGGCATTCGATAAAACATAAAAAGGCTGCTCAGGATGCAAAGAGGGGTAAGATGTTCACCAAGATAATAAGGGAGCTTATAATAGCCGCAAGAATGGGTGGAGGAGACCCCGAAACAAATCCCCGTCTTAGGAAAGCAATAGCAGATGCAAGATCAGTAAATATGCCTACAGATAACATAAAAAAAGCAATCCAAAGAGGAACTGGAGAAATAGAAGGAGAAAAGGTAGAGGAAATCTTCTATGAAGGTTATGGACCTGGTGGTATTGCTGTCTATCTTCAGGTGATGACAGATAATAGAAATAGAACTGTTTCAGAGATTAGGCATATATTTTCGAAAAATGGGGGTAATCTTGGTGAATCTGGATGTGTTTCATGGATGTTCTCAAGAAAGGGATACATAGTCGTAGAAAGAGAAAAGATTGAAGAGGACAAGTTAATTGAAATCGTTCTTGATAACGGTGGAGAAGATGTAAGGATTGATGGCTCAAATTTTGAGGTCATTACACCACCAGAAGCTTATGAAAATGTTTTGCAGGCTATAAAAAATAACGGTGTTGAACCCGCCTCCTCTGAAATAGGTTTCATACCTCAAAATTATGTCAAGTTAAAGGGGAAAGAAGCCGAACAGATGCTAAGGCTCATAGAGGCTCTTGAGGAGCATGACGATGTTCAGCATGTGTGGGCCAATTTCGACATAGAGGAAGAAGAGATAGCAAAATATGAAGAGAAAAGAATATCATGAAGGTTATGGGGATAGACCCCTCTTTGAATTCTACAGGCTATTGTGTAATTGAAAGAGAGGGAGAAAAACTCTCAATTTTGAGAAAAGGATTAATAAAAACCCCTCAAAAATCAGTTACGGAAAAATTATATTTTTTGGTAAAAAATATAAAGGAGATAATAGATAATTATTCTCCAGAGGAAGTTGCTTTTGAAAATGTTTACAACTCTCCCTTCAAAAAATCTTCCATCCTTCTCGCCCTTTCCGCAGGAGCACTTATATCAGCAGTTTGTGAGAAAAACAGGCCTGTTTTTCAATACACGACGACAGAGGTTAAGAAAGCAGTTACAGGATGGGGAAGAGCTGATAAAAAAGATGTGAAGAAAATGGTAAGGAGATTGTTAAAAATAGAAGGAGGACTTAATAGTGACGTATCAGATGCAATTGCAGTAGCGATTTGCCATCTCTTTACCTCATCAAAGCTTAGAAACCTGAAATGATTTCTTATCTAAAAGGAAAAATAATTGAGAAAAGGCCTGGAGAAGTGGTAATAGATATTAATGGAGTGGGATATAAAGCTTATGTTCCTCTCTCTACCTATTTCAAACTTGGCTCTGTTGGCGAGGTTGCATCCCTTTTCATTACCACATTTCTAAGGGAGGAAAATATAAATCTCTACGGTTTTCTAACAAAGGATGAAAAAGCTCTTTTTGAAAGACTCACAAAGATAAATGGAGTTGGTCCGAGACTTGCCCTCAGTATTCTTTCAGGATTGGGACCCGAGGAGTTTGCAGAAACTGTTGAAAAAGGGGATGCTCACAGATTGTATTCTCTTCCCGGGGTCGGGAAAAAGACTGCTATGAGGGTGATTGTGGAGCTTTCAGGAAAACTTGGAACTGAGGAAAGACAGAGTGGCATGAAGGAAGATATATTATCAGCTCTTATGAATCTTGGGTATAAAAAGAAGGATGTAATAGGAATTGTTGAAAAAGCTCTGAAAAAGAGCAGTTCAGAGGATGAATTTGAAAAAATTTTTAAAGAAGTTTTAAAGACAATAGCCAGAAAATGAGAAGTGTTTCCAATCCAAGACCTACTGAAGAAGATTTAAAATTTGAAAAAAGCATAAGACCAAGGACTTTTGATGAGTTTATTGGTCAGGAGGTTGTAAAGGAGAATCTCAAAGTATTCATAGAAGCGGCAAATAAAAGAGAGGAGTCCCTCGACCATGTCCTCCTTTACGGGCCTCCAGGTCTCGGAAAAACCTCCCTTGCCTATCTCATTTCCTATGAAATGAATGCAAAAATAAAAACATCTTCAGGGCCTGCGATAGAGAAAGGGGGAGATCTTGCAGCAATACTTTCAAATCTTGAAGAGGGAGAAATACTTTTCATAGATGAGATTCACAGATTGCACCCATCGGTGGAAGAGATTCTTTACTCTGCCATGGAGGATTTCACCCTTGACATAGTTGTGGGACAGGGACCTTCTGCAAGAACTTACAAACTATCAATACCTAAATTTACGCTGATAGGCGCCACAACAAGGGCGGGTTTAATCTCATCTCCTTTGAGGAGTAGATTTGGAATAATTCATTATCTTGGTTTTTACACACCTGAGGAGCTTAAGAAAATTGTGAAAAGGACTTCAAGGGTTCTTGAGATGGAAATCGACGATGATGCTGCTCTTGAAATTGGGAAAAGGGCAAGGGGGACACCGAGAATTGCCATAAGGCTGTTTAGAAGGGTCAGGGATTTTGCAGAAGTAAGCTCAAAGTCAAAGATTTCCCTTGATCTGACCCTTTCTGCCCTCGAAAAACTTCAGATTGATAGTGCAGGTTTTGATGAAGTGGATAGAAAAATACTCCAAACCCTTATACTGAGATTTAATGGTGGACCTGCTGGAATTAATGCTATTTCTGCATCCGTAAATGAAGATAAGGAAACAATTGAGGGAATCTATGAACCATATCTTGTCCAGGAAGGTTACATAATAAGAACCCAGAAGGGGAGGGTTGCCACTGAGAAAGCATATAAGCATCTTGGTGTAAAACCCAGAAACCAGAATAAATTGTTCTAAGATGGACATTTCCCTTTTTGACTTTCAAATGCCAAAGGAGCTTATAGCTCAGTATCCAAGGGATAAAAGGGATACATCAAGAATGATGGTTATTGAGAGGAGCACAGGAAAGATTTCCCATGAAGATTTCAGGAATTTTCCTTCCTTTCTTGAAAAGGGTGACCTGCTTGTCCTTAATAACACAAGGGTAATCCCTGCCAAATTTTTTGTAATTGATGAAAATGGCAAAAAAGTAGAAGTTTTGATTTTAAAACAATTCGAAAAGGATTTATGGGAAATGCTTTGTAAGCCATCCAGAACGATGAAAAAAGGTGTTAGATTCAGATTTATAGAAATTCCAGCAGAGGGGGTTGTAGTTGAAGAGGGTGAATGGGGTAGAAGATATTTAAAACTCTCTCTTAAAAAAGAGGATTTTCAGAGATATTTGAGAAGTTTTGGTTACGCTCCTCTTCCACCATACATAAAAAGAGATAAAAAAGAAGATTCTTTTCGGGAAAAGGATCTTGAGTTTTATCAAACAATATGGGCGAAGATAAATGGCTCCATAGCAGCACCAACAGCAGGGATACATTTCACAAAGGAAGTTCTTGATGAAATATTATCAAAAGAAGTAGAAATAGTTGAAATCACCTTGCATGTTGGAGAAACAACTTTTAGACCCTTAAAAGTAAAGGAAATAGAAAAGCATAAAATGGGTAAGGAGTATGTTTTTGTAAGTGATGATTCTGCATCAAAAATTGAAGAGTGGCTCAGAAAAGGTAGAAGGATTGTTGCAGTTGGAACAACTGTGGTGAGAGCCCTCGAATCGTCTTTTGACAATGGAAAAATAAAGAGAGGCAGCTTTTTTACAGACCTTTACATATTTCCGCCATTCAAATTCAATGTTGTTTCTTCAATGTTTACAAATTTTCATCTTCCAAAATCGACTCTCTTCATTCTTGTTTCAGCCTTTGCTGGATTGGATTTAATGAGAAAAGCTTACTCAGAGGCAATAGAGAAAGGATATAAATTTTTCAGTTATGGAGATTGCATGTTCATTATTTGATGCTATAATATTAAAGATGAGCGAATCATCTTATGAAAAAATTCATGAAAAGCTTTTTGAAGAAAGATTAAAGGAGATTATAAATCCAGATTATAAGCCCCCCTTTACAGTAACGATTTCCTTTGGATACGAAGATGGCGAAGAGTATTCAAAAGCTGTTGACAGGGCTACCCACTCGAAATATTACTGCGAAAAGGGAGAGGGTAAATTTAAGAGGCACTACGCAACATTTGGAACAGATGAGGTAGAGGAACTTTTTGAACTTTTTAATCTTGTAAAAGATTTCAAAAGCCTTGATGTTTTTATAGCAGGAAAAAGGGTCCCCTATGCAGTGGAGCTATGGCTGTTTTTATTCTGGTTTTACAGGATAAGATAATGGAAGATTTAACTGAAAAGCTTAAAATTTTGAAGGAGAAAATCGAGGATCTAAGAGTAAAATATGAGAATTATTTTGCAGGTTTTGAAAAACTACCTCCCATTAAACTTCACGAGGAAATTTCAAAGGAAATAAATTCCCTTACTGGTAAAACTTTGATGAGTTATGCAGTGCAGTTTCTTTTGAATCAGATTGTCCAGAGATTTAGAACATATGAAACTTTATGGGAAAAGCAAATGAGGAGGAGGGAAGGAAGTATAGCAAACATGAGAAAACAGGCAGGGAGGGCTTTTGCATCTCCTCAGACAAAACAGTTCTTTAAGTTTTCATCAGGAACTGAAAAGGAAGAGCTTAACAAGCTGTATCAGGATTTTTTAAAGAATTCAGGAAAGATGGGAGGAAAATCTCTGACTTTTGAGCAGTTTGAGAAATACATCTCCCAGCAGGTTAACACACTAAAAAAGAAATTTTCATGTTCATCTGTTGTTATCTGGATAGAAAAGGAAGGAGATTCGTCAAAAATAAAGGCAAAACCGGAATAAAAAGCTATCTACTGACAGCGAACAACTCAAAACAGAAGGAGAAAGTAGCGAAAATTTTTATTTGTGAATTGTATGAATAGAAAAGCAACCCCAGTCAAAATGAACGCGTCCCAGTAAAGCAAGCTTAAAAACTGCTTTCGAGCATCATTTGCTTCGGCTCCCGCTTCCTAAAACGGTCTACTTAGTTTCCCTTGAAAAACGCAGGAGGAAAAGGGCTCGGATGTTATCCTAGGTCTTTCAAAATCCTTTCCTTTGTGGCAAAATCTTCTATTGTTTAGACAATAAGGGAAAAAATGTTAACTGTCAGAAATCATGAATTTAATCAGAGAAGCCTGGCTGAGTCCTTTATTCCTCAGGAACTTTTCTCTCTAAAAGGTAAGCTGAAGAAAGTGGATGAGATTCCTTCCGATGAGAGATTTCCCCAGCCTTTTTTGAAACATTTTTTTTCTAAGGTAGGAAGGACATCCATCCCTGTGAAAACCTATATCAGGATGATGTATCTGAAAAAGCTTTACAGTCTTGGATATGAGAGCCTCTGCAAAGAGGGTTTTGAGATGCCTTCAAAAAGTGGGACAGGGGATATGAGAAGGAATAAAAGGAGAGAAGAAGGAGGCAATCTATGCATAAGAAGAAGCCTTTTATTTTTACAGGAAAAATTGGATATAACCTGCATGAAGAAACTATTTTAAGAAAGATTTTTACTTCTTTTTATGACAAAATTATTATAAAGATAAATTCCTGATAGTGAAATAACACCCATAGATGCAACTATTCCCCACATGAGGGGAGCAGAATGGAAGATTTCAGCATGAGCGCGGCTTGATATAAATTTTTCGAAAAGGAATCCTCCGAGGGGAGCTCCAAAAATTGTTCCAAGGGCGATGGGAAGATTTGCATAGCCGAGATAAAGCCCCTCTTTACCTTTTGGCGCAATTGCTCCGATGTACTGATATATTCTTGGAGATGCAAACATCTCTCCAAATGCCATGGAAGCGATGGAGATAAGCATAAAAATCCCACCTATTGGAATTTCTAATCCTACTGAAATATTTTTAAATACATCAAGCCCTGTAATGTAAGGAAAAATGTTTATTAACATTCCAAAAATTGTAATTGTTATTCCAATCATTATTGACTTTAAAGGAGACCAGTTTTTCGATACCTTTGTCACAAGAAGCTGGAAAAGAACAATGGAGACAGGGTTTACTATTGTGTAAAGTTCAACCGGAGCATTCCTTTCAATGAATCGAAGGAAAAGAGGGATGAGATTGTAAATCTGGACATATATAATCCAGAAGAAACCTATCACCACAAGGAAAAATACAAATTTAAGATTCTTTAAAACTGTGAAAAGTCCAATAATTGCTTCTCCGAGAGTTTTCGGTTTATCCCCTGCTTCGGATTTTTCACTCGCATATTTCGGTTCAGAATAGGCAAAAATTATTGTCAGAAGACCAGCGAAAGAAAAAGAAGTTGCAACATAGGCAAAAATTGAAGGAATTCCAAAGTTTGTCCTTATAAAGTAAGAAACAGTTCTTCCTAACATGGAGCCAATATTAATTGTCATATAGAATATTCCAAAACCGAGGGCAGAATTTTCACCAGATGTTTTCTGAACAGTTCCTGAAATGCATGGTTTGACAAATGAACCTCCTATACCTATGAGAAGAATCCCTATTAAAACTGGAATTGTGTAATCAACATTTTCACTACCAGCAAGTTTTGACCATAAACTTTGAACATTTCCCACAACGAGATAACCAAGGAAAAGGAGAAGGAATGTAAAGGAAAGAGATTTTTTAAAGCCAAATCTGTCTGCAATGGTTCCACTTAAAGGAGGAAGAAAATATAGAAGCCCCCAGAGTATCGTTCCGTTCAGGAAAGTTGCTTTTGTAGGCGCCATGCCCAGAACTTCATGGAAATAAATTACAACAAAGGAGGCAACCGCATAGTAAGCACCCCTTTCGAGAAGCTCAATTGTGTTTGCAACCCAGAAAGTTGCAGGAAATCCTTTCCTCTCTTTCATCTTTGCTCCTTTCTTTATAAGGAGTAGAAATTAAGTTTAATTTTACTTTTCTTTGCCACACTTTACAAGAAGAGCAAATTTTCTAAATGGGAAGCCTGTAGACAATCTTGATAAGGAAAATGTTGTCAGCGGGTGTATTAAAAAGAATGTTAAAATCTCTTCTGAAACTGAAATCTCCTGGATAGGCGTAATCTGCTCGAGTCTGTGTCCAGACAAAATAAAGGATCGAACCTGGAAGATATTCCCATCTTAGAACTGCAGTTCCCCTTAAAGATTTGAAATTGAAATCAGGATTGTAGAAGGAGAATGAAGGAGCTTCTCCATATCCATCGGGATCAACAGTGTACAGATCGTCTCCAAAAGTAATTGTTGAGACTCCCTTCCCAAAGGCATTGAAATCATATGTCCTCGGCTTTGCAAGTTCTTTAAATTTTGAATACTTTCCTATTGCAAAAAATGGCTGGAGGTAGAGTTGAAATGTTAATTTTGGGTTGAATGTCCAGTTAACTCTTATCTCACTTGAAAGAGTTTTTGAATTTAGATCAGCAAAGATATATCTGCTCCCATAGGTCTCTTTCATAAATGGATCCTCAACCTTCTCTACCCACTGAGAAGTTGAATGCCGGAGCTTATATCCAGGTCTAAAGGATATGGATAGATTACTCTTTGGTTTCCACCTGAGAGATATACTCATTTCATTTGAATTATCACCCGCTTCTGTTTTTGAGAATTTAAGGTTCAGGAAAAGAACAATGGGTTTCCTGCTGTCAGTGGAAATGTCAAGTGAAGTCCACCATCCCGCTGGACTTATAGATAGGGGCCCTCCTCTTGTAAGGTCTCTATCCAGGGAACTGGGAAAATATCCAGTCATAATGTCCAATCCCCAGTAATTAAGAAATTGGGTATCTGCAAATAAAAAATATCCCTCTCCAATTCTGTTCCATCCAAAATCGTAATTTCTGAAAGTGGCAGTTGCTATCATCCATTGCCTGAATAATTTCCCTGGTTTAAACCATGCATAACCGAAAAGAACATTAGCATTTATTATATCTCCGCTCCACTGAAATCCAAGGTCATTGGAATCGAAACCTGGTGAAATTGTTCCAACTGCAGAATTGAAAATAAAATTTCCTCTTTCTTTATTTATCATCACTCTTCCCGCCCAACCATTTAAGGAAGTAGCATTTTCATCCAGCTGGACATGTTCAGCATCAGGTCTCTGAAAATAATGCTGTGGAGTTTTCTGAAGTCTTAAAATATCTTCTTTACTCCCTTCTACAGAACTTCCGCCTATCCAACCTGTAATAATCCATGTCTTTTCTTTATCTAAAAATGTCCATCCATCAAATCCCAGACAAAATGCTCTCTTATTTAAAATTGAACTCAGGTTTTCTGTCCTTAAATCTCTTATAACAGAAGTTGCAATAACTCCAAATCCCTGTTTCCCTTCATTAAATTCCTTCTGGGTTCTGAAAACTCCATAATAGGAGAATGGTTCTATCTCTTCCTTTGCTCTTGTTCCATTGGAATCTATTTCTGCATATTCCCTTGCTGTGAAAGCATTTATAAATCCAATATTCCAGCCTGAAGTTTTTCCCGTTAACTTGAAAGCTCCAAGAATTGTAGTTCTATCTGGTATTTTCACATTTTCTCCAATTACATAACCCTGAGGAGCTCTTCCGATTCTTCTGCTGTAAAAGAAAGAAGGACTTCCCCAGTTGAAAGAAGAGTAGTTAGTTGCTCCTCCATAACCAAAATCAAATATATTTGAACCTTCTATAAAGAATAGTCTTTTCTCCTGGAAGTAAGTTTCAAAGGCAGTAAGGTTAATCACTGCGGGGTCAACCTCCACCTGACCAAAGTCAGGATTTATTGTAGCATCCAGAGTTAAATTACTTTTCAATCCAATTTTCAGGTCAACTCCTGTGTCTCCAAAAATATCCTTTCCTTTTCTGAAGGGATTCCCTTCTTCTGATGGGTAAAAATTCAAATTTCCAACAGAATAGGGGAAAAGGTCTATGAGTCTTCCGGGTTTTATATTCTCTATTCCAACCAATTTCGCAAAATGAGAAACATATCCCCTCTCCTCTTTGGGAATCCATACAAAATCATTCTTTTCATTTTTTCTCTTAATGAACCGATGAAAATTAACACCCCATGTATAAACATCTTTTTGGGGAAAACGAAGTTGATTAAAAGGAATCTTTATCTCTACGCACCACCCTTTTTCATCCCTCCTCGTCTCCCACTCCCATATCCCATCCCATGTGTAATCTTTCCATCCATCATTGTAAAGAATTGCATCAGCAATTGAACCTGAAGGATTCACGACGAAAAGAAATCCGCTCATTCTGTCAAAATATGGATCAACTGCAAAAGAGAAATAATCTGAATCGACAATCTCATCCCTTCTGACCAATCTGCTAACAATCTTGTCGGGCTGGGAATCGTAAAGACGAGCACCAAGATAGAGAGAACTTTCATCATAAGCAATCCAGACCTCTGTCTTTTCTGTGGGCTCTCCTCCATCAATAGGGTCTGACTGGACAAAATCTGAATAGCCATTTCCATTCCAGACATTTTCATCTAAAACTCCGTCAATTATAATTCTCTCATTAACTTTTTTTGCCTGAATAATTTTTTCAATTTTCTTATCGGGAATAGCAAAAAGCATTAAAGGAAGCAAAAGAATTAGGGTAAGTGAAAAGAGAACTCTCATAAAGCCTCCTTAAATTCTATTTTTCCAAAATTAAACTTC
>FMJZ01204647.1_pt1 | contig 13248 bp, 4 predicted proteins | sample 1987881 | NCBI WGS metagenome assembly FMJZ01 (sample SAMEA4378227, study PRJEB15110) | soil metagenome | biome: soil; feature: Field; material: Soil | place: India | collected 2015-03-11 | depth 0 m | reverse complement strand
CCTGAAGGGCCGGGCTACGGTTACGAAGCCCGCGGCACGGCCTGCTGTTCCCTTACCCCCGGCCCCCTCTCTCACCGCGAGGTGGGAAAGGGTGAGCCGCCGGATTGGCGGCAACGCCATTGCCACAGCGGAACGCAGCAGCGCCCCTCTCCCGCATTGCGGGAGAGGGGTTGGGGGTGAGGGTAACCTATCGCCCGCTGTCCTGTTGTCATTGCGCGGGGCATGGGTTTAGGTGTCATTGCGCGGGGGCGTAGCCCCCGAAGCAATCTCCCGCTTGAGCGGAACGCATTCACTCAGGCATTGCTGCCGCACTCGCGGGGGATTGCTTCGCCTCGCTTCGCTCGGCTCGCAATGACAAATGGGGAACAGGAGATTGCTTCGCTTTACTGCACTGAACGCTCGGTGATTGCCATACGTGGCAATGCCCCGTTTCTGCTCATCACCCCTCGGCGTCGTTGCGTTACAGATATTCGCGCTGATTGACTCGCCGCCGCCACTCCTCCTTGATCTCAATCGCCGTTCCCTGCGAGACCAAGAAATCGAGCAACAGCCGGCTAAAGGTATTCGCCTGTTCGAGGAAGGGGAAGTGGCTAGCCTTCGGCAGCACCAACAACTGGATCGGGCGTTCAGCCAGTTCATTGAGAAAGGCGGCATGAGCCGGATTGACGATCGGGTCTTTGCCGCCGTACACCGCCAGCAACGGCGTTTGCAACGAAATAATCCGCGGGCGCAGATCCGTCTCTAAGAGCGATTCATGTACCTGATTGAGCACCTTTTCGCTCAAACTGGCCGTATCTTCTTCAATCTCGTGCTGAATTTCAGCATCGGCCACCTGCAACGAACGCACCATCCGCGCCCAGCCATTCTGCGTCGTGTTCATTCCCAACAAGCGCGACAGCGTGCCCGGCTTGATATGCTGCGCCAGCACCTGCCCGTGCAGCGGCGTCGCCACCGTCAGCAGCCGGTTAAACCGTTCAGGGTATTGATGCGCCGCGAGGATTGCCACCATCCCCCCCATACCGTGCCCTACCAAGGTGGCGCGGGCAATGCCGAGGCGATTCATAAACTGCAGCAGCATTTCGACATAGGTGCTGACGGTAAATTGATCGCCGCGGCGGTCACTCTCGCCAAAGCCCCAGAAGTCGAAAGCGTAGGCGCGATTCCGCTCAGAGGCGATATCCATAATCGGCACCCAATAGCGCCACGATCCCATCCAGCTATGCAGGAAGATGATCGGTTGGCCACGGCCAAAGACCTCATAATGGGCGAGGCGGTTATCGAGGTGGATGACGCTCATAGTTCCACCTCCTCGTTATTAGTGTTATTGGCCGCCTGTCGCAACGGGATCGCGAACGAGAAGGTGCTGCCCTTGCCTAGCTCGCTTGTCACCCAGATCTCGCCGCCGTGCATCTCAACCAGTTGCTTCGCGATGCTCAACCCTAACCCAGTGCCGCCGGCCACATCGCGTAGTGGGTTATCGGCGCGGTAGAAGGGCCGGAAGAGTTTCTTTAATTGCTCAGGCGACATACCGACGCCGGTGTCTTCCACCTCGATCTGTATCATATTGGCCCGGTTCACGAAAGCCCGTACCGTAATCGAGCCGCCCTCGTAGGTGTATTTCACCGCGTTTGAGAAGAGGTTGAAGATGATCTGGCCCACTCGCTTCGGATCGGCGATCACGTATGGCAGAGCGGGTGAGGCGTCGATTCGCACCGTCATCCCCTTGCGCTCATACTCGAGCCGCAGCGACTGCACCACTTCATCAATGACCGTTGGGATGTCAACCTGCGTAAAGGTCAACTTCTTCTTCGAGTCAGGCCGCGAGAACTCCAGAATATCTTCGATCAGGGCGCGTAACCGGTTAGTGTTATTCTTGATGATATTCAGGTAGTTGAGCTGATCGGGAGTCAGGTTATGGCTGGCCGTCAGCAACAGCACATCGACATAACCCTTGATCGCGGTGAGCGGCGTACGCAGCTCGTGGCTGACGTCTGAAATAAACTGGCGCTTCTCTTTATCCGCCTCGATCTCGCGCGTAATATCACGCAACACCGCCACTTCGCCATAATGCTGGCCATCAGGGCTGCGCACCGGCGCGATATTGATCGCAATCACCTGCGTAGGATCGGTTAAGTCAACCGATGTGCTAAAGATGCTTTGCGTCTCTCGCATCCGGCGCAAGCCATACAGAATGCCATTGTAGATTGCTTGGCCACGCCGCCGGCTTGCTTCATCTTCACCGACCTCAGCCAGACGGGACAGTGGTTGGCCGCGCACTTGGTCAGCAGCAATCTCCAGCACCTGTTCAGCCGCCGGATTGAAGAGCGTAATTTTCTGCTGCGGATCGAGCACGATCACGCCTTCAGTCATCGAGCGGAACACCGCCGCGCTCTTTGACGACTCTTCGCGCTGCTCTTCGAGTAGTATTGCGTTGCGGAGCGCCAGATCGTTAATAAAGCCGTAAAGCTGCGCATTATTGACCGCCGAGGCGACGACGCTCGCGATCGTGCCCAGCAGATTCATTTGCGAGTCGCTGAAGTAGTTTCGTTGCGGGCTTGACAGAATCAGCACACCGATCGCGGTATCGCTGGTTTGCAATGGCACGCCGGCGACCGAGCGCACATCATCGGCGCGACCGGGTTCTTTCAGCCAGCGTGGATCGTGATCGACATCAGGGATATTGACCGGTTCGAGATAGCGCATAATCCAGCTGGCCAAACCTTCAGTCCCATCTGAGAAGCGTAATGGGATATTCGCCCCCTCGACATTGCCACGACCTCGGAGAACGGCGCGACATACCAGCGCATCAGTCACCGGATCGCGCAGCATCAGCGAGCCGCGTTCAATCTCAAGATTTTCCGAGATCAGTTCAAGCGCGCGTTGAATGATGAGGTTGAGATCAAGCTGGGTGGTTAGCTCGAGCGTAATCCGGTTCACGGCTTCAAGCCGCTCTTTCTCCTCTGACAGCAAGCGAGTGGCTTCCTCAAGTTCAGCCGTGCGCTCGCGCACCCGCGCATCCAGATCGGCAGCCAGATTGCTAATCTGATCGAACAGGCGCGCATTCTGGATCGCTTGGCTCGCTTGGCTGGCAATGGTAAACGTGACCGCCAGTGCCTCTTCATCGTATGCGTCTGGTTCATTGATACTAATGGTCAGGACGCCAACCAGCTCATTGTCCACCAGCAGCGGCGCACCGATCCACGAACCGTCGCTCCACCCGAGCCGGCGCAGATCGCTAAAGCGCGGGTCGCTTTGCGTGTCGGCGATCAGTATTGGCTGGTGTTCGATCGCCATGGTCTGGAAGAGGCTGCTTGCTTCGAGGGCAATACTGTCATTTAAGGGTATCGTTGGCCCAAAGCCATACGCCTCGACCACGCGGAGATCGCCATAGCCCTCATCACGCAGCAGCATAGCTGCGCTATCGTACCGCACAATCCGCTGCAATTGGCTGAGCACCAGCGTCTGAATTTCGCGCAACGCTAAGGTAGACGTAAACGACTGCGCCACTTCGCGCAGCATATCGGCTTGGCGGCGCCGTTTCTGCTCAATCGCGAAGAGCTGCGCGCTCTTGAGCGCCTGCGCGGCTTGATTGGCCAAAATTGAGAGCAGCGAGATCTGGTGGTGAGTCCATTCGTGCGGGGTGCGCATACCCACCCAGATCGCTGCCAGCCGCTCTTCGCTGGGGCCGACTGCAATGCCAATTGCGCTGCGCACGCCGAGTTTTATCGCGTGATGGTCGCCATTTTCAATTTCGGCCAGATCGCTAATCGCGATCGGCTGGTCGCGCTGTAACAGTGCCGTCGTCAGACCGCTACGGCGGAATTCAACGTGGAGATCTTCCCGAAACTCATATCCATCGATCAAGACCTGCCGTTCGATATTCCCCCGCCGGTCGATCCGGATCACTGCGCCAAGTTCAGCGCGCAGCAGACGCACGGCTGCATCGGCGATGAGCATCTGGATGGTGTCTGGATCAAGGGTGCCGGACAGATTCTGTGACACCTCGAACAGGGTGCTCATTTCGCTTGCGTTTTGGCGCGTTTCGCTAAACAGACGGGCATTGTTGAGGGCTACCGCTGCTTGATTGGTGACGGTGGTGACAAAGCGCAGATCGTTCTCATCGAAGGCGTGTTGGGCGTAGCTCTGAATATTGACCACGCCTAACACTTGGTCACCATAGATAATGGGTACGACCAAATACGACTCTTCAATCTCTGTATCGTCACCATTTCGTCCTTGGTCAATCAGCAAGCCCATTGCCCGCGCTGCCGCAGCCGTGCTTAATAACAGCGGACGCCGGTTGCGAATAACCCAACAGTTTATGCCGCCGCCAAGCGGTCGCGGTTCAAGCCAGACACGCTCGCCCCGGTCGTAGGCGATAGGATAGCTGAGCGTATTGCTTGCTTCATCGTATAGGGCAATCAGCGAGGTGCTGGTGTCAATGATCTCGCTGATCCCCTGATGTAGCCGTTCGATCAATTCGTAGATGTCAAGCGAGGCATTAACCGCTGCGCTAATCCGGTTAATGATTGTCAGCTCAGAGATGCGCTGCTCGCGTTCTTCAAACAGGCGGGCATTTTCGAGCGCCGTAGCCGCCTGATCGGCCAGACCGGCCAGCAGCAGCATTTCATCGTTGGTAAACTGGCGCCGGTAATTGGTCATCACACTGAGCACGCCGATGATCTGCTCGCGGTAGATCACCGGCACACCCATAAATGAGATCAGGTTGTTGCGCTGCTGGTAATTGGGGTAGAGTGATCCTCCCTGCTCGTTGACATCTTCAATAATCAACGGCTGGCCGGTTTCGGCCACCTTTCCGGTAAAACCCTGCCCAATCGGTACCCGCATCGAGCGCCCCTGCTCGGATGGAATACCGTCAACTGCCGCAGGAACAAGGACATTCCCCTCGCTGATTGTCCAAAGTGCTACCGTAGTGACGTTCAATTGCCGGGTGACCAGCTCCATCAACTTATTGAGCACCTCTTGCGGGCGCAGCAGCGATGAGAGAATGCGCGCCGCGTCGAGCAATGTTGACAGCTCGCTGACCTTCTGGCGAGTTGCCTCAGCGCTTCGCTGCGCTTCGATGGTGGCGCGCGCGCGCGCGATCACAGTGCTGGTCTGGTTGGCAAGCGTTTGGCACAGCTCAAGAACCTGCGGCGAGAAGGTGCCCTGCCGTCCGACGAAGTCGAGCCCGATTGCGCCAATCACTTCATCATTGAGGATAATCGGAATAATTCCGATCGACCGAATATCAAGCTCGCGGAACGTCTGATGAGTTGGCGCAAAGAGCGGGTCGTTCTGCGCGTCTTCAGAAACGAGCGGTCGTTTCTCACGGTCAAGCCAGTCAACCGAGGGGTTGTCAAACAGTTGGATCCGAAGCTGATCGAGAAGGCCGCTCTCGACATATTCAGCAACGACCGGCGCATACCCGCTTTCGCGGTCGTAGATCACCATCCGCGCCTGATCAACCCCGGTGGCGGCTGCCATTGCATTGACGATCTCTTGGTAGATCGCCTGCAAATCAGTCAGGGCGTTCGTGGTAGCCGCAACGCGATTAATGAGGGCCAATTGCTCGACCTGCGCCCGTGCTCGTTCCAACAACCGGGCGTTCTGTACTCCCAGCGCTAATTGGTTGGCGACGGTGGTCAGAAATGCGCATTCGCGTTCATGGTAGATGCCGGGGGTATAGCTCATCACAGCCAACACGCCGACCACCGTCTGATCACCAATCAATAGCGGTACCCCCAACCAAGCTGCCGATTCACGCTCGGATCCAAACTTGACTGGACGGAAGCCTGCTTGATCGGCTTCGTCTGCCAGATTAACAAACTGGAGAGGCTGCCGCGTACGAATGATATGCGCAGTCAAACTACCCGGCTTTGGCGGCTCGCGTTGTTCGGTCACAGACTCGATCCCTTCATCCACCTCGTAGCAGAAGGTCATCTCGTCGCTTTCCGGGTCATACAGGTAAGCAACGAAGGAATCGAGGCTGAGGAAGCTGCGCAGGTGATGGTACACATCGCGCAGCATCTGCCGCTGATCGAGCGTCGAGGCAATGGTCTGCCCAATGCGGTTAATACTGTTCAGCTCGGTAATGCGCTGCTCGCGTTCGGCAAACAAGCGCGCATTTTCCAGCGCAATCGCGAGTTGGTTGGCCGATCCCGCCAAGAAGCGGAGTGTGCGTTCGGTAAAGGCGCCGGCGGTTTCACTCTGCACCGACAGCACGCCGATCACGGCGCCTTTACTGATCAGCGGCACGCCGATCCACGAACGCACTTGCCGGCCTTCACTCACCAAGATCTGGGCTTGTTCGTGCAAGCTGCTATGCAGCAGATCGTCGATCCGTAATGGTTTGCCCTCGTCAATAATCTTGGCGGTTAAGCCTGCTTTCGGCGCCGTACGTTTGTGATATTCAGCCAACGTCGTGCCGTGCTGCTTGAACAGTTCAAACCGTACCGTCGCTTGCTCAGAATTGTAGCTGGCAATATAGAAGAAGTCCGGCGTGCCAAGGAACGCGACAATCTCTTGATACACCCGTTCGAGCAGCGTATCAAGGTCGGTGGTAGAGGTGGCTGCTGCGCCGACGTGGAACAGTGCCGCCATCTCTTCGGCCCGGTCGCGCGCTTCGCGGAGCAAGAGGTGGTTTTCAATCGCAATCGCGGCCTGATCGGCGAAAATCTCGAGTGGCTCAACCATGCGGGCCGTTGGGCGCTGGCGATCTTCGGTGTCGCTAGCGAAGATCATCCCCAATAACATACCATCGGTTGAGTAGAGCGGCACGCAGAGCCGGTCTTCGAGTTGCCATTCATTACCGCTGCGCTCATCCACGAATGGATGATAATCAAAGATGCTGATATCGAATCCCGCTTCCAGTGCTCGTGCTTCGTCTGCCGGAATAAAGTACGTCCGTCCTAACCGGAAGCGTGGATCAAGGTAGCGGGTAGCCAGTGTGAGCGGCAATGGGTGTTGGGCCAGATTTGCTTGCTCGCTGAGCGGGATGCCGGCTGCCGCCTCGAGATAGAGATAATCAGTCTGATCTGGCCGGGTGAGGCAGAAGAGCACGGTGCGCAGCCCGACCGCTTCGATAATGCTATAGCCAATCTGTTCGAGCAGGCTCGCCAATGACTGGTCGGCGCGCAGCGCCTGCCCAATTTCCAATACGTCATTGAGAATATCGGCCCGGCGCTGGAGCATCTTCGCCATGTGCTCCAGCTCGAGGTAGTGTTGGGCATTGCCGATGCCGATAGCAGCCTGATGCGTCAGAGCACGCAGGAATTCGACCGCTTCGTAATCGAAATGGCGTGACTGTTCGGCCAGCAGCAAGACGAGACCATACACGTTGCCCTGATAGAAGATGGGCGCAGCCAGCGCTGAATTCGCATTCGGGCACAGTAATGCCTCGCGCTCGCCTTCGCTGAGATAGTCGCTTAAGGCGGCCTCGCGCTTGGTCAGCGCTTCTTGCGCAGTAAGCACCGCTTGGCCAAGCGTACTGCTAATGAGCCGGCTGCGCAGCGGCGGCGTGTAGCCAATCACTTCGACAATCAGGAATACACTTGCTTCCGCTTCAATCTCTTCAATCAACGATTGGGTCAGCAGTTCGGCTAGCGACGAGTTGCTATTTTGGGCATTGGCCGGGTTAATGCGCAACGCGATCAGACCATGACTGGCACCGGTCGCGCGGAGGGCCTGTTCGAGCACAAAGGCAAGGATTTCATTTTGGTTGAGCGTAATCGCCAGTTGGCTGCCGATCCGTTGCAGCGCGCGCAGTTGTTCGATGCGCAACCGCAGGCTGCTATCCACTTGGGCAAACCGGCTGGCATTGGCGATGGCGCGCGCCGATTGGCTGGCCAAGATGCCCAACAACCGTTCATCTTCAGCATTGAAGCCGTTGGGTTGGGCTGAGACAAGCTCTAACGCACCAAGCAGGGTGTTGCCGCTGCGTAACGGAATGCCTAGATAGCTGCGCGCCGGCAGGTTGCTGCTTAACATCAACCCGCTCATATCGTCGAGCGTACCTAGCCACGCTGGCGGCAGGCTGAGTTCATCGATCCGCAGCGGTCGCTGGTGGCGGGCCACCCACGAGCTGAGCGTATCGCCCTCATCACCCACCCGGCAACACAGCCCCTGCTGGCAAGCAACGCGCAGGCGCTGGTTGCGTTCGTCGAAGAGCGTAATCCGCCCGCCGCTAAATCGCGCCAATTTCGCTGCGCCGGCTAAAGTTGACTCCAGCGTTTCATCCAGTGAGAGATCTGCTGCCAAGCGTTCACTAATCTGTTGCAACCGTTCGAGCTCACCGGCGCGCTGTTGGGCGGCATCGTAGAGCCGGCGGTGTTGGACGGTCGTCGCAATCTGCGCACTCAGCACTTGCAGCAGATTCCGTTCAATCTGGTCAAGCATGTGGGCCGGGGCTGCATATCCCATCGCCAACAGGCCGACAAACTGATCCTTGCTCCGCAACGGCGTCAGCCACACACTGCGGCAGCCAAAGGTCGCTGCATGCGCCGCGATCGGGTTGCTCTTGGCCTCAACATTCGTTTCTGCAAGTAACACCGGATCGTTACGCTCGCTCAGCTCCTGCAAGGCCGGCGCCAGCTTGATCCGCTCAAACCCGCTCACTCCGCTGGCATGCTCGCTGTAGACGGCGATGGTTTGTAGTTGGCGCGGCTGGTTCGGATCAATGAGATAGATCGCCCCAAAATTTGCCTCAAGCGCTAGCGCCATATTCTCGGTCGCGTGGGCGATCGTCTCTTCGAACACCACCCCCGACCCGATTTCCAGACTGTTCTCGTACAGCACGAAGATCTCGCGCGCGTGGCGGCTTTCGTGTTGCTGGAGCTTCGTGGTATGGAGCAGCAGGGCAAGCGGGCGGGAAAGGAAGTGAATCGTTTGTGCAGCTTCAGGGCCGGGATTGAGCAGCAGAAGCAACCCTACTAACTCAACGCCTACCGAAAGCGGTTCAACTAACAGATCCCATTCGGTTGGAACATCCCGGCGTGGGGTGCGCGTGAGCCATACACCGTGTTGACGGGTTTGTAAGGTGATCGTTTGCTCGATCGTTGCGTTGTCGTTAATCGCAACGTGTTCGGGAAAGACAGTGTCGCCGGCGCTGCTGACCGCCCGCGTCAGTGTTTGATTACTAAAATTAATCCAATACAACGCCAGCGCTTTCGCTGGCAACAGCGTCGTCGCTTGCCGGCACAACTGTGCCAGCGCCGCTGTCAGATCACCGGTGCCGATGTTTTCAAACGCGGTATAGCCGAGGGCGCGCAATTGCTCACCCCGCTCGTGGATGCGCGCGCGTTGCCATACGCCGAGAAGGGTCGTGATTTGGGTGGTGAGCGCAGTGGTAAAAGCCGCCTCGAATGTAGCTGTGAGCGTTAAGCGGCCATACAGCGACGTAGCATCACGTAATTCCAGCGCTGTCCCATTCAGCGGCGCATGCCCCCAGACCACGCTTGCCAATTCGCGTTCGTTGGCCAGCAGGGTTAAGCGACCACCAACGCCAAGGTGGCGTTCGAGCAACTCGCCGATCAGCGCGCATAGCTCGGCTGGCTCAGTTTGGCCAAGCGGCTGTTGGCTATGCAGAGCCAGTTGGGCGAGTAGTTCCCAACCCTGAGGGGGCGCTCCGGTGATCGTCGTATCCATAGTGTCGCTATCGCTCCTGCTGATGTGTCTGGGCTGCACAGGCGACTACGGAATGCCTCAACAACATGCAGTTCGACCATTCATAACGGGTTTGGTCAGGAGCGACCATAAGCTACGAAGCTGCGCTTGCCTTGTTCGCGCGCTTGCACCAATGCTCGCTGCCGCACCTCTTCCGCCGCCTCACTCAGCTCGCGGATGTCGGCGAAGGGGCCGTCATCGTTGGTCAACACACCGATCGTGAGCGACATCAACGGCGCTTGCCGTGTCTCGCCAGTGTCATCAACAAACTCGATATAGCCTTGCTTGCGGTGCCGGTAATTATAGTGCAGGCCGATCTCTTCGTCGAAGCGGGCGATGATCCGATCACAAATCGTCTGGATCCGTTCGGGAATGGTAGTAATGAGGAATGACTGCCCGACCGACTGTTGGCCGATAAATTCCTCATTGTCGCCAACTTCGCTTACCACTTCGTTGAGCATCAATGCCACAAAGCGCAGCACGTCTTCGCCAACGACCGCACCGTAGACGCGCGTAAAGGTCTCGAAACCATTAATGTATACGTTGAGCAACCCCCACCGCGGCGCCGTCAGCAATTGGCGGAGCTGGTCATTGAGCAGTTCTGCAGTGGGCAAGTTCGTGACCGGGTGGAGCTGATTGCGCCGGCGCGCATCTTCGAGCTGGTTCTTGACGATCGTATGCACCTCTTCGATATCGAAGGGCTTGACGATGTAGTATTGGGCTTGCACTTCACCCAATCCGATCAGCCGGTCGCGCCGTTCGCCGCGCGCCGTCAAGAAAATGATCGGAATGTGCCGAGTGCGCGGGCTGGCGCGTAACGCCCGCCCAACATCGTACCCCTCCATATCGGGTAGATTGACGTCAAGCAAGGCCAGATTCGGCGGCGTTTTGCTGCAAATCTCGAGCGCCTGCTGGCCGCGCAGCGCAGTGTAGACTTCGTACCCCTGTGCGGTGAAGTATATTTTCAGCAGGCTCGAAATATCTGGCTGATCTTCAACGACGAGGATGCGTTCCTTGCTCACAATGCCTTCTCCTCGCGATGCAGCGGCTACGACCGCTGGCTCGCACTGATGTGCTCGGGCAGGCGTCCATTCCCGGCAGGTTGGCTAGAACGAAGCGTTGTCATGTGTACCGGCGGCTCGTCTTCGGTGGCCACGCTGGCCTCTGGTCGAGCCGGATCATAGTAGACATTCGGCCAGTGATAGATTATTCGGCGCGGCTCGCCGGTTGTTTCATCGATATCGTTCAGATCATGGCCGGCGACAGTCTTCCGAATGAGATTTTGCTCATTGTCAAAGATTATAACAGCATTTGATTCTATCATGCGACCGGGGTACACCACAAATCCGCTGCCGAGCTTGACATTATGCCCCACTGCCGAACCAAGCACCGGCATATTGACTTCGACCGGCACGTCTTCGTGGATGATCTTGATCGGTTCTCCTTGCAAATTAAAGTCGGTAAAGACGTTGTTGGCGCCGATAAAGGTGTTGCGCCCGATGACGCACAGTTGCAGCGTACTGTTTTGCGCTACCATGCTGTTTTCCATCAGCACGGTCATAAACAGGCCGGCATTGAAGGGCAAGAAGCAGCGATCGCTAACCACGCTCAGCATGATCTGCGACCCTTGCATGATGTTGACATTGTTGCCAATATAGCTGTTAGCAATCACAACGCCGGGGCCAATATAGACATCGTCGCCGATCACGGTCGGTCCGTGAATGATGGCCGTCGGATCGATCGAACAGCGTTTGCCGACTTTGACCAGCGCCCGTGAGGCGAGAAAGTGATTGCGCCACTGTTCTTCCAGCGGATTGATCTTTTCCCAGAACGCGTGGAGGGCAAAGGCGATTTTGCCCGGAAACAGACGCCAGTCTTCCGCCGTCCATTTCAGGATGTTGCGCAGGCGCGCCTTGCTCATACGTGTATCAAGGTCAGCCGCCCACGAAAAGACTCCCATCAAGACGTTGGCCATCAAGACGTGTAACCAGCTTTCGATGGAGATGAACGCCCGAATCGGAATCTGATAGGTCAGATCGCCTTTGTGCGCCATGTAGCTGGGAATGCGGTAGTATCCCATCTCATGGCTAAGGGTGTCAATCACCAGCGGCTGCGCCTGCGCCAGATCGTTCACCCCAGCGGGGAGGTAGTAGAGATCGGCGACATAATAGTCGCCAACTCGCCGGATGTGGCGCGAGAGCTGCGTCGCATGGCGTTCGATGCTCGGATCGCCCTTCTGGCCGGTCGCCGGATTGCTCGCCTTAAACGCAATCTGCGCCGGTGTGCCCCGTTTCCGCGCCTCGCTCATGAAGGTATCGATCAATGCTGCGTTGAAAAAGAGATTATCGCGGTAGATCAACCGCTCATCGGTAGCCGGTAGTTCGGCCACTTCAGCTAAGTGATCGATTTCAATTGCGCTCTTGCCGTATGCCTTGACTAGATCGCGCTGCAGGAGCCAAAGCGGCTTGTTGAGAATGCGCAACTCACGGGCAGGCTCAGCGAAGGGCGGTATGAGCGTTGGATCGCGTAGGATGATCCGCTCCATCGGGCGAGTCCTTTCTGCCGTTGTCGGTGTGGATAGGCCAACCGTCTTATCGTGCTGTTGTTACTATAGGTTGTAGCTCCTGTAGACACAAGGCGTACAGATTACAGTCGGATTACCACGTTTACCGCATTAGGACGCCAGTTTGCTTGTGGGTTCCATCCCCAAGCGCTGGCGTAGATAGTGTCCGGTTGGCGATGCCGGCGTGGTTGCGATCACTTCCGGCAGGCCGGCGCCGATCAAGTGACCACCCCGATCGCCGCCCTCCGGCCCTAACTCGATCACCCAATCCGCCGCCGCAATCAGATCAATTTGATGCTCGACCACCAGCACAGTATTGCCTGCATCGACGAGCCGTTGCAACACAGCTAACAGGCGCTCAATATCGGCCAGATGCAAGCCGGTGGTCAGCTCATCAAAGATGTAAAGGGTGCGTCCGTTGCTACGCCGGCTGAGTTCGGCGGCTAGTTTGATCCGCTGCGCTTCGCCGCCGCTCAGCGTTGGCGCTGGCTGGCCGAGTTTCAGATAATCAAGCCCGACATCGTGCAGCGCCTGTAACCGCTCGGCGATGGCCGGCACGCGGGCAAAGAAATCGATCGCCTCATCCACCGTGAGATCGAGCACCTCGGCAATATTGAGACCGCGGTAACGAATATCCAATGTCTCTCGATTATACCGCGTTCCGCCGCAAACGTCACACGTGACAAAGAGATCGGGTAGAAATTGCATCTCGACCTGTATCAGCCCCTCGCCGGCGCAGTGTTCGCAGCGCCCGCCTTTGAGGTTAAAGCTAAACCGCGCTGCGTCGTAGCCGCGGGCTTTGGCTTCGTTGGTGGCGGCAAACAGGTTGCGGATCGGATCAAAAATCCGGCTGTAGGTGGCTGGATTCGAGCGCGGCGTGCGCCCGATCGGGCTTTGATCGACTACGATCACGCGGTCAAGGTGCTCGGCGCCAAGCAAGGCATCGTGGTCGCCGGCCCGCGCTTTGGCGCCGTGGAGCAGGTGGCTGAGGCGCGGCGCGAGCGTGTCGCTGATCAGGCTGC
>FMJZ01005988.1_pt1 | contig 13268 bp, 10 predicted proteins | sample 1987881 | NCBI WGS metagenome assembly FMJZ01 (sample SAMEA4378227, study PRJEB15110) | soil metagenome | biome: soil; feature: Field; material: Soil | place: India | collected 2015-03-11 | depth 0 m | reverse complement strand
CGCCCAGGGCGAGGACGTGGTGGCCGGCATCCGCACCCCCAACCCCATTTCCAAGGCCGCGAAGACTGAGCCCACCCAGATCTCCCTGGAGGAGGCCATGCCCGAGGTTTATCTGGAGCTTTTGCGCATTCGGGAGATCCTGGAGCGCCACTACCGCGACATGCAGGACGTGGAATTCACCATTGAGGAAGGGAAGCTGTACATCCTTCAGACGCGGGCGGGCAAGCGCACGGGGTTTGCGGCGGTGCGCATCGCCGTGGAGATGGCCGAGGCGGGCCTGATCACCGAGGACGAGGCCATCCTCCGCATCGATCCGGCGGAGCAGCTTTCCCAGCTTCTCCAGCCCATCTTTGATCCCAAGGCCAAGGCCCGGGCCAAGGTTTTGGCCAAGGGGTTGGCCGCGGGGCCGGGGGCAGCCTCCGGCCGCGTCGCACTTTCCGCGCAAAAGGCGGTGGAGATGGCCCAGGAAGGGCCGGTGCTCCTCGTTCGCCACGAGACCTCGCCCGACGACATCCGGGGCATGGCCGCCGCTCACGGCATCCTCACCGCCCGCGGTGGCCTCACCTCCCATGCCGCGGTGGTGGCGCGCCAGATCGGAAAAGTGGCGGTGGTGGGCTGCGAGGCCATCCACATCGACTACGGCAAGCGCGAGATCCGCGTGGCCGGCGAGACCCTGCGCGAAGGAGACTGGCTGAGCATCGACGGCACCACCGGGGAGGTGCTCTTGGGCAGGATCCCCACCCAGCCCAGCGAGGTGGTGCAAGTCCTCATCACCAAGACCATGAGGCCCGAGGAGGCCCCCATCTACCGTCTTTTTGAGAAGCTCATGCGATGGGCGGATGCGCGCCGGCGGCTGGGGGTGCGGGCCAACGCGGACCTGCCCGATCAAGCCGCGATTGCTCTGGCCTTCGGGGCCGCGGGGATCGGCCTGTGCCGCACAGAGCACATGTTCTTCGCCGAGGATCGTATCTCCTACATGCAGGAGGCCCTCGTGGCGCCTAGTCCGGAGGCGCGTCAGCGCGCCCTGTCCGCCCTCCAGTGCATGCAGATCCAGGACTTCGAGGGGATCCTCAGGGTCATGGACGGCAAGCCCGTGATCATCAGGCTTTTGGATCCCCCTATGCATGAGTTCCTGCCCAGGGAGGACAAGGACATCCGGGCCCTGGCCGAGCGGTTGGGCATGAAATATGAGGACTTGCGGGCGTACATCGACTCCCTCCACGAGTTCAACCCCATGCTTGGCCATCGCGGGGTGCGGCTGGGCATCACCCATCCCGATCTCTACGACATGCAGGTGGAGGCGATCTTCCGGGCCGCGGCCAAGCTCAAGAGGGAGGGGCTCAACCCAAAGCCGGAGGTCATGATCCCCCTTGTGGGTCATGTGAACGAGATGAAGGCCATGCGCGGGCGCGTCCAGGAGATCGCCCAGCGCGTGATGGCCCAGGAAGGGGTGGAGATCCACTTCAAGGTGGGGACGATGGTGGAGGTGCCGCGGGCGGCCCTCACCGCCGACGAGATCGCCCGGGAGGCGGAGTTCTTCTCCTTCGGCACCAACGACCTCACCCAGATGACCTTTGGGTTCTCCCGGGACGACGCGGGCAAGTTCATCCGGGAGTACCTGGAGCGGCGGATCCTCCCGGAGGACCCATTTGAGACCCTGGACCCGGCTGGGGTGGGCGAGCTCATGCGCATTGCGGTGGAGAGGGGCCGGCGGACCCGGCCGGAACTCTCCGTGGGGATCTGCGGCGAGCACGGCGGCGAGTCCCGCTCCGTCCACCTTTGCCACGAGCTTGGTCTTGACTACGTGTCGGCCTCGCCCTGGCGCATCCCGGTGGCGCGGCTGGCCGCGGCCCAGGCCGCCGTGCGCAAGGGAAAGGCGGAGGTGGCCGGGGACTAAGCCCCCCTCGCGTGTTCCGCTTCCTGATCCTGCGAGTGGTGGCCATGGTCGCCACCATGGCGGTGGTGACCATGGCCGTTTTTTTGGTGCTCACGGTGATCCCCGGCGACGCGGCGCGCCTCATGGTGGGCGCGGAGGCCACCCCAGAGCGCTATGAAGCGGCCCGCCGTGCCCTGGGTCTGGATCAGCCCTGGCTGGTCCGCCTAGGCCAATGGCTTTGGCGCGTCCTCCACGGCGATTTGGGCACATCCTGGCGTTACCCCGGCTCTTCCGTGGCCTCCCTTCTCGCGCAGGGAATCCTCGTCACCTTTCCCTTGGCCCTCGTTGCTAGCCTGCTGTCCTTCGTTTTGGGCGTGGTTTTGGGGCTGGCCAGCGCAGCCAACCTGGGCCGCTCCGGGGATCTCCTTCTTTCCGGGTTTTCCCAGTTGGGGTTGGCCCTGCCCGAGTTCTGGCTGGGAATTCTCCTGCTCCAACTTCTTCCCGTCCGTGGATTTCTCGGCCGGGAAAGCGGCCCAGCGTGGGGCTATCTCCTCCTGCCCGCCCTGACCCTTGCCTTGCCCCGCATTGCCTACTTTGCCCGCTTGACCCGCGCGGTGTTGGCGGACGTGCTTTTTTTGGACTTTGTGCGGGCGGCCCGCGCCAAGGGCCTCCCCGAAAACGCTGTGCTCTTCCGCCACGCCCTGCGCAACGCCCTTATCCCCTTGACCGCCGGGCTTGGCCTGGTGTTTGGCCGCCTCCTGGCCGGCGCCCTCGTGGTGGAGCGGGTTTTTTCCCTGCCTGGCCTTGGGCAATACGCGGTGGCCGCGGCCTTCTTTCGAGATATCCCGCTTCTTTTAGGGCTGGCGGTGCTTGCGGCGGCGGCGGTGACCCTGGTGAGCACGGCGGCGGAGATCCTCTACGGCTTCCTGGACCCGCGGGTCCGCTACTCATGAGCCGGCTGGTATTGGGGGTTTGTCTCGCTGGTGCTGGGCTTCTGCTTGTTCTTTTGGGGGTGTTTTGGCTTCCCTATGAGGCGGAGGCCCTTTCTGGTCCAGCTTTGGCCCGCCCCTCCCTCTCCCATCCCTTTGGCACGGACTGGTTTGGCCGGGATGTGCTTTCCCGGGTCATGGCCGGGGGCCGGGCCAGCTGGGCCGTGGCCCTCCTGGCGCTGGCCGCAGGCGGCTCCCTGGGCCTCGTCCTGGGCCTGGCCGCGGGGTTCTTTCCGGGGACATGGGCCTCCTTGCTCATCCGCCTGGCCGACGCCCTTCTCGCCTTCCCTCCTGTCCTTCTGGCCCTTCTTCTGGCCGTGCTCCTGGGCCCAGGGGTTTCCGGGGTGGCCCTGGCCTTGGCCCTGTTCAACCTCCCGTATTTTGCGCGCCTGACCCACGCGGGCGCGTTGGAACTACGGGGCCGGGAGTTCGTGCTGGCCGCGCGGGCCGTGGGCGCCGGCCACGTGCACCTCCTCCTCCGCCACATCCTTCCCAACCTCACCTCTTCCCTCCTCGTTCAGGCCACCTTCTCCCTTTCCACCTCCCTTCTGGCTGAAGCTTCTCTTTCCTATCTCGGCTTGGGGATTCAACCGCCGCACCCCACCTGGGGGCGCATGCTCTGGGAGGCCCAAACCTGGCTATATCGCTCGCCGTGGCCCGCGGTCTTCCCCGGCCTTGTGCTCACCGGCTCCGTTTTGGGGTTGAACCTGTTGGGCGACTTTTTGCGCGACCGGTGGGACCCACGCCTGCGCCGGCTCCCGTAGCTTTGCGCAAAGAAGAAAGTCCAGGTATAGTCGTGTAGGTGAGCACATCCCTAGATGTGGTGGTGCTGGCTGCGGGCAAAGGAACGCGCATGCGTTCTGCCCAGCCCAAGGTTTTGCACTCCTTGTGCGGCCTTCCCCTTCTGACCTACCCCCTGCGCGCCGTCCAGGCCCTCAACCCAAACCAGATCGTCGTGGTGGTTTCCTATGGAAAGGAAAAGGTACAGGAGGCCTTTTCCTCCTGGCCGGTGAAGTTTGTGGAGCAAGGGGAGCCGTTGGGCACGGGGCACGCCGTGGGTAAGACCCGGGCCCACCTGTCCGCGCCCCGGTTCCTTGTGCTGCCCGGGGACGTGCCGTTGGTCCCCGCGGAGGCCCTGCGGGCGTTGGTGGACCATCATCTTCGGGCAGGGGCGTTGGCCTCGTTCCTCAGCGTGGAGGTTGCTGAGGCAGGAAGCTATGGCCGGGTGGTGCGGGACGAGTCCGGCCGGCCCAAGCGCATCGTGGAGGCCCAGGACGCCTCGCCCGCAGAGCTCCAAATCAAAGAGGTGAACAGCGGCATTTGGTGTCTGGAGAACGACCAAGCTCTTTGGGACGCGCTTGAGCGGATTTCCCCAAATAACGCGAAAGGCGAGTACTACCTCACGGACCTGGTGGCCCTGCTCCATCCGCGGGTGGCGGCCCTCCGTTGGTCTCAGCCCCAGGATCTTTTGGGCGTGAACGACCGGGTGGACTTGGCCCGCCTGGAGGGGGTCCTCCGGTGGCGCATCCTCACCTCCTGGATGAAAGAGGGGGTTACGGTCCTCGATCCCCATACGGTTTATCCTGGGCCGGATGTGCGGGTGGCCCCGGACGCCCTCATCCTGCCCGGCACCTTCCTGTATGGGGAGACAGAGATTGGCCCCAACTGCGTCATCGGGCCCCAGGCTTATCTTGTGGACGCCAAGGTGGCCGCGGGCGTGCGCATTTGGTTCTCCGTGGTGGAAGGTGCAAGCGTTGACGCGGGGGCACAAATTGGACCGTATGCCCATCTGCGTGCGGGCGCGCGCATCGGGGCCCACGCCCGCATCGGCAACTTCGTGGAGGTCAAGGCCTCCCAGATCGGGGCGGGCACGAAGGCCCTACATTTGGCATACATTGGCGACGCGGAGGTGGGGCCGGGGGCAAACATCGGTGCCGGCGCCATCACCTGTAACTTCCAACCCGGCAAAACGGAGAAATTCCGCACGGAGATCGGTGCCGGTGCGTTCATCGGCAGCAACGCCTGCCTTATTGCACCCATTCGCATCGGTGAGGGGGCGGTGGTGGGGGCGGGGTCGGTGGTCACCGCGGACGTGCCGCCCTACGCCCTCGCTTTGGAGCGCAGTCCGCAAGTGATAAAGCCTGAATGGGCCAGACGTCCAGCATGAGTGCTCAGACAAACCTGCGCATCCTGGCGGGAAGTGCCAGCCTCTCCCTGGCCCAGGCCATCGCCCAGGAGCTGGGGGTGGAGCTGTGTGAGGCGGATCTTCCGGACCCCAAAAGCGGGGAGAAGCGTTACACTCCCGGTCGATTCCCTGACGGTGAGATTCGGGTGCAGATCCAGCAAAGCGTGCGGGGAAAGGACGTGTTCATCATTCAGTCCATTTCTCCTCCCGTAAATGACAATCTCATGGAGCTACTGCTCCTTACGGATGCGCTGCGGCGCGCCTCCGCCCGCATGATCTGTGCGGTGATCCCCTACTTTGGCTATGGCCGTCAGGACCGAAAGAAGACCGGGCGGGTCCCCATATCCGCGCGGCTCGTGGCCGATCTCCTGGAGAGGGCGGGCGTGCACCGCGTGGTGACCCTGGAGCTCCACGCCGGCCAAATCCAGGGGTTCTTCAACGTCCCCGTGGATCACTTGCGCATCGATCCCCTTTTGCACCGCCACATTATGGCCCACCAGCCGCACTGGGTGGAGGACCTGGTGGTGGCCTCCCCTGATCTGGGCGGGGTGTGGCGGGCCCGCCGCCTGGGCAGGCTTTTTGATTGCCCCCTGGCCGTGGTGGTCACCTACCGCAGCGAGCGGGGGGAGAAGGCCCGCCTGCCCACCGGGGAAATCCGCCAGCAAGTGATCGGCGATGTGCGGGGAAAGCAGGTGCTCCTTGTGGACGACATCCTGGCCACAGGTGGGACGCTGGTGGAGGCGGCCCACGCCCTCATGGATGCGGGCGCAAAAGGGGTTTACGCTGCCTGTGTTCATGGCCTTTTCGTGGGCGAGGCCCTGGAGACCTTGGCGCACTCGCCCTTGCGCAAGGTTTTGGTGACCGATAGCATCGCTCTCCGTGACGAGGTGCGGCGGCATCCCCAGGTGGAAGTGGTGTCCATCGTGCGCTTTTTGGCGGATGCCATTTGCCGCATCTATCAACACGAGTCCATAACCGAATTCCTTGCCTACGGTCCCTGAGGAGGGAGCGATGATCACGGTGCAGGCCAAACTCCGGTTCCCGAAGGAGAGGGCGCGCGTCCTGCGCCGGCAGGGCTTGATCCCCGCGGTGCTGTACGGGGCCCACCTCGCCCCCGTGCACGTGGCCCTGGCCGAAAAGGACGTGCAGACCATGTTCAGCCGCATCACCCGCTCCACCATGGTGGAGCTCCGCGTGGACAGCGAGGTGTACCACGTGTTCGTGAAGGACGTGCAGGTGGACCCCATCACCATGCGCTTCCTTCACCTGGACTTCTATGTGCCCGAGGCGGGTCGGGCCCTGGAGATCGCTGTTCCCGTGCGGCTGGAGGGCGAAGCCCCGGGCGTCAAAGCCGGCGGGGTCTTAGAGCTTTTGCATACAGAGATACCCGTGGAGGCCCCGCCCGAGAGGATCCCACCTTACGTGGTCGTGGATGTTTCCAAACTGGGCTTGGATGAGGCCATTCTGGTGCGGGACATCCCCTGGCCGGAGGGGGTGCGGCCGCTTCTTCCGCCGGAGGACGCCGTGGTCGTAGTGGTGCCGTTCAGGGTGGAGGCGGCGCCCACGCCAGCGGAGACCGCGCCTACTGCGGCTCCCGCGCCCGAGGCCAAGCCTGAACCCAAGCCCCCAGCTAAACCGGAGAAGGGTTGAGGGCAGTCGTCGGCCTTGGTAACCCCGGCCCCCAGCATGCAGCCTCCCGCCACAACGTGGGCTTTTGGGTGGTGAACCGTCTCCTCTCCCAGGGGGAGTGGCAAGCCCAGCGCTTCCCCTGGGGCGAGGTCTTTCAAAAAGAGGGGGCCCTGGTCCTGCGGCCTCTTACGTTCATGAATTTGGCGGGCCAGGCTGTGGCCGAGCTTCTCCGTCTCTTCCCCCTTTCCGCGCCGAACCTCCTTGCTGTCTACGACGATGTGGATCTCCCTCTTGGGGAGGTACGACTTCGTCCGCGTGGGGGGGCGGGGAGTCACCGGGGGATGCGCTCGGTTTTGGCGGCGGTGGGGACCGCGGACGTGCCCAGACTGCGGGTGGGGATTGGCCCGGCCCCGCCCCATCAGGACCTGGCGGAGTTCGTGCTTTCCCCGCCCAGGCCTGAGGAGATCCCGGCTTTGGAGCGGGCCTGTGACCTGGCGGCCGAGCTCGCCCTCATCTTCCTTGGGGACGGACTGCAGGCGGCCCTGGACGCCTATTCCCGGAAGTCTGCAGCCCCCTCTGTATAATCGGGGCGGGGCGTTTTTCATGTACGAGAAGTTCTCCAAGGAGTCCATGAAGCTGCTGGCCCTGGCTCAAGAGGAGGCCGCGGAGTGGCGCCACCGTTACGTGGGCACCGAGCATCTCCTTTTGGCTGCCCTGCGCACCGAGGGCACGCGTGTCGCGCGCTTCCTCGCTTCCAAAGGGCTTACCTACGATCGGGTGGCCCGCTATGTGGAGCGGCAGAAGGGCCGGGGCCGCATCTATGTGCCCCCGGATGAACTGGAGCCCACCCAGCGCTTGAAGCGCGTGATGAAGCTTGCTTACGAGGAGGCTCGTCGCGACAGCTCGGAGACCATCGAGCCTGAACACCTCCTTTTTGCTGTTCTGCGGGAGGGCGAGTGCACGGCCGCCGAGATCCTGCGCGCTCATGGGATAGATCTGCGCACAGTGCGCGAATACTTTGCGCCCCGGCGGGGTGGGTCCCGCATCCGCACCGCTACCGCCCGCCTTCCCGGCGAGCTTGGCGAGTTCGGCCGCAATCTGGTGGAGGAGGCTGCCGCGGGGCTCCTCGATCCCGTGATCGGCCGGGAACGCGAGCTGGAGCGGGTCATCCAGATCCTCTCCCGGCGCAAGAAGAACAACCCGGTGCTTGTGGGCGAGGCCGGCGTGGGCAAAACCGCCATTGTGGAGGGCCTGGCCCAGCGCATCGCCCGGGGCGAGGTCCCCTCCCTCCTGGCCGACAAGGAGATCGTGGAGCTGGACCTTGCGGCCATCGTGGCCGGCACCAAGTACCGCGGTGAATTCGAGCAGCGCCTCAAGGCCATCCTGAATCAGGTCATGTCCTCCGGGAACATCGTCCTCTTCATTGATGAGCTGCACACCGTGGTGGGCGCAGGCGGCGCTGAGGGGGCCATCGATGCCTCCGCCATCCTCAAGCCGCCGTTGGCCTCCGGGGCTATCCAATGCATCGGCACCTCCACGCCCGACGACTACCGCAAGACCATCGAGAAGGACCCCGCGTTGAAGCGGCGGTTCAAAGTGGTGCACGTGGAGGAGCCCTCCGTGGAGCAGACCTTCCGGATCCTGCAGGGCCTGCGGCCGCGCTACGAAGAGCACCATGGGGTGCGCATCTCCGACGAGGCCCTCTGGCAGGCGGCCCGGTTGGCCGATCGCTACATCACCGACCACTTCCTGCCGGACAAGGCCATTGACCTCATCGACGAGACGGCCGCGCGCATTCGCCTGGAGGCTGCTGAGCTTCCCAAGGAGGCGCGCGAGCTTCTGTCGGAGATCTCGCGGCTGGAGGAGGAGGAGGAGGCGGCCGTGGCTGAGCAGAACTATGAACTGGCTGCGCGCCTGCGCGATGAGCGTGAAAAGCTCGTGGAGGAATTGAAGAAGTTTGAGGAAGCTCAGGTGGAGCCCGTGGTGCCGGTGGTGAGCGCCGACCACGTGGCCCAAACTGTCTCCGCCTGGACCGGCATCCCGGTGCATCACCTCCAGGAGGAGGACACGACCCGCCTCCTCAAGATGGAGGAGAAGATCCACGAGCGGCTGGTGGGGCAGGACGAGGCGGTGAAGGCCGTGGCGAGGGCCATCCGCCGGGCGTACGCGGGCATCAAGGATCCCCGCCGGCCCATCGGCTGTTTCCTGTTCCTTGGGCCCACCGGCGTGGGCAAGACCGAGCTTGCCCGGGCCCTCGCGGAGTTCCTCTTCGGTGATGAGGACGCCCTCATCCGCATCGACATGTCCGAATACATGGAGCGCTTCTCCGTGTCCCGCTTGATCGGCGCTCCTCCGGGGTATGTGGGCTATGAGGAAGCGGGCGAGCTCACGGAGGCCGTGCGCCGCCGCCCTTACTCCGTGGTCCTCTTCGACGAGATCGAGAAGGCCCACCCTGACGTGTTCAACATCCTCCTTCAGGTCATGGATGACGGCGTCCTCACTGACTCCCAAGGTCGCCGGGTGGACTTCCGCAATGCCGTGATCATCCTCACCTCCAACATTGGGAGTAAGCTCATCACCGATAAGACCACCACAGGGTTTGCCACCGCCGACATCGAGTCCGAGGAGGCTTATCAGGACATGAAGACCCGGGTGATGGGCGAGGTGCGCAAGGTGTTTAAACCCGAGTTCCTCAACCGTCTTGACGACATCATCGTGTTCCACCCGCTCACCACGGAGCAGGTGAAGGCCATCGCCGAGCTCATGATCGGTCGGTTGCGCAAGCGGCTCTGGGAGGAGCACCACATGGAGCTATATGTGGAGCCCTCGGCCCTGGAGGTCCTGATCAGCCGGGGATACGACGAGAAGTACGGGGCCCGGCCCATGCGCCGCACCATCGAGCGCCTCCTTGAGGATCCCGTCGCGGAGAAGATCCTCTCCCACGAGTTCCCTGCTGGCTGCAAGGTGATCGCCGAGGCCCAAAACGGGGAGATCCTGGTCCGGAAGGGGGAATGAGTTTCCGGTGCCAGGAGTGCGGCTACCGCTCGCCCAAATGGCTGGGCCGCTGCCCCCAGTGTGGTAACTACGGGACATTGGTGGAGGAGGGGGAGGAAGCGCGCGTCCCCACAGAGATCGGCGTGCAGGAACCGCCTAAGCCCCTTCCCGAAGTCCCTGCGCCCTCGTCCTCGCGCCTTTCCACGGGGATGCTGGAGGTGGACCGCGTTCTAGGCGGTCTCGCCCCGGGGGCGGTGGTCCTGTTTGGGGGCGAGCCGGGCATTGGCAAATCCACGCTGCTTTTGCAGATCGCCGCGCATTTGGCTGAGCACCATGGGAAAGTCCTGTACGTGTCCGGCGAGGAAGCGCCGTCCCAGATCAAGCTGAGGGCCAACCGCCTTGGCCTCAACCCCCAAAACCTTTTCCTCTTCTCCAGCCAGGACCTTTTGGCCATCCTGAACGCTGTGGTCAGGATCGCTCCCCAGGCTCTTGTGGTGGACTCACTGCAGACTGTGCTGGCCAATCCTGAGGGCGGGGAGGTGGGGAGCATTTCCCAGGTGCGCGAGGCGGCGGCGCAACTTTCGCGCGCGGCCAAAGCCGGGGGCATTGTGACTTTTCTCGTGTCCCACATCACGAAAGAGGGGGGATTCGCTGGCCCCAAGACCGTGGAGCACCTGGTGGACGTGGCTGTGTATCTGGAGGGCATTCGCGAGGGGGACTTGCGTATTCTGCGCTGCGTTAAAAACCGCTATGGTTCCACAGCAGAGGTGGCGGTGTTGGAGATGGGGGCCAAGGGCCTGGTGGAGGTGCCCAATCCCTCCCTGTTCTTCGTGTCCAAGGAGGCCCTTCCCCGGCCGGGCGTGGCCATCGTGCCGGTCCTGGAGGGGACGCGCACGCTCCTTGTCGAGGTTCAGGCGTTGGTGACGCCTGCCAGCGGTTACGGTCCGCCCCAGCGCCGCATGGCCGGACTCGATCTCAACCGCACTCTGGTGCTCCTGGCGGTGATCGAGAAGTTTTTGGGCGTGCATGTGCGGGCTCTGGATGTGTACTTGGCTGTGGCCGGAGGCCTGGAGGTCACCGAGCCTGCGGTGGACCTGGGGCTATGCGCGGCGGTTCTCTCCAGTCTGCGCGAGCGTCCTATTCCGGCTGGCACGGTGGTGGTGGGCGAGGTGGGCCTGGGCGGGGATCTGCGTCCGGTGCGAAAGGGCCCGGAACGGCTGCAAGAGGTGGCCAAGCTCGGCTTCAGGCGGGCCGTAGTGCCCCACCAACCCCTCCCCAAAAAGCTGGAACTGGAGGTCTTCCGGGCTCACACCCTGCGCGAGGCCACGGAAGCCCTGGAGCTCCTGTAAGAGGAGGTCGAAGGTGGAGTACTTGATGCGGCTGAAAGAGGCGGCACAGGCCATAAGGGGGCTGGGTTCACCAAAGATCGCCGTGGTCTTGGGCTCCGGCCTCTCGGGGATCCTGCCCTTGGAAAGGGAGAAGGTGAAAAAGTTTTCGGAGATCCCGGGGTTTCCCAAGCCCACCGTGGAAGGGCACACCGGCGAGGTGGGCGTGGGCCTTTTGGGGGGGAAAGAGGTTCTTGTCCAACGCGGCCGCATTCACTACTACGAGGGCTACGACCTCGGCGAGGTGGCGTTCCCTGTACGGGCCTACGCCCTGGCTGGCGTGAAGATCCTCGTCCTCACCAATGCCGCGGGCGGCATCCGCTTCGGCTTCTTCCCAGGTGATCTGGTTCTCATCTCCGATCACATAAACTTCTTGGGGGCGAACCCCCTGCGTGGCGCCAACATCGCGGAGCTTGGGCCCCGCTTTCCCGATATGTCCGCCGCTTACGACCCGGAGCTGCGGAAGCTGGTCAGGGACGTGGGTGCAGAGCTCGGGATTGCTCTGAAAGAGGGCGTGTACCTCGCGGCGTTGGGGCCTTCCTACGAGACGCCGGCGGAGATCCGGGCCTTCCGCATGTGGGGCGCGGACCTCGTGGGCATGTCCACCGTGCCAGAGGCCATCGCTGCCCGCCACGCCGGCATGCGCGTCCTGGGCATCTCCGTGGTCACAAACTTCGCCGCCGGGGTCTCCCCCCACCCCCTTTCCCACGAGGAAGTGTTGGCGGTGACCAAAGCTAAAGCTGCGGAGCTGGGCAGGCTCCTTTCCGCGCTCGTTCCTCGCCTTCCTGGTTGAGAAACTAAAATCCTTTTCCGCGCTGAATTTTCCTCTATGCAAAGGAAAAGGCCGGGGGGAATTTCCCCGGCCTTTTCGTTGTTATCAAGCTTTTCACTGCACGGCTTTGTACGCGTTGACCCGCGGGATGCTCGTGGTGAACCCGGAGGTGGGGTCTCCTGTGGAGATGAGTTTTCGCGCGATATCCGCGTTGGTCATGGTGGGGTAGCGAGCCTTGATGAGGGCGGCTACACCGGCCACATGCGGCGCGGCCATCGAGGTCCCGCTGAGCGAGCCGTAGTTGCGGACGCCGATGCGGTTTGGATGGTTGGGAAGCGTGGAATAGATGCTCACCCCGGGCGCAGCGATGTCCACCCAGCTGCCGTAGTTAGAGAAGCTGGCTTTGGCGTCGTTTTGGTCTGTGGCAGCCACAGCGATGCATTCCGCGTAATACGCAGGATATGAAGGACTGCTTGTGTTGCTGTTTCCCGCTGCGGCCACAAGCACCGCGCCCTTGCTGTACGCGTACTTCACCGCCGACTCCAGCGTGCTGGAGGTGGCGCTCCCTCCCAAGCTCATATTGATCACGTGCGCGCCGTTGTCCGCGGCCCAGATGATGCCGTTGGCGATCCAGCTATATTGTCCGCTTCCCGTGTCGTCCAGGACCTTCACGTTCATGAGGGAGGTGTGGAATCCCACGCCGGCTATGCCTCTCCCGTTATCCGTGATAGCGGCGGCGATGCCAGCCACATGTGTGCCGTGTCCGTGGCGGTCGTCCACAGTGCGGCTGGTGGTGAAGTTGACGTTGGCCACGATTTTGGCCCGCAAATCCTCGTGGTCCTGGTCAATTCCTGTGTCCAAAATGGCGATACGGATGGTGGAGGAGCCCCTGGTCAAATCCCAGGCTTGAGGTGCCTGGATCTTGGGCAATGCCCACTGGTTTGCGTATCCTGGATCGTTGGGCACGTAGAACGCGACGGCGATGTGATCGGGCTCAGCGAACTCCACGAGCTCCTCTCGGAGGTAGGCCTGCACCATGTCCGGCACCCGGCCAAGCGGGATCCGCACCACGTGCACTTCAATCCCCGGAATGACCTGGATCAATTGAGCACCTAAGCGAGCATGCACGGAAGCCGCTCGTTCCAAACCCACACCTGGCTTGAACTTGACCAAAATTTGATCGGGCGCGAAGTTCGCATTGGGAACACCAGGGGGCGGAGCAGAAGGCTCAAGGGATCCCGTTGGAAATTCAGGGGCCAAAAACCGCGCGCACCCCGCAAGGAGTGCGCTTACCACGACAACCGCACACGCTATCCAGACTTTCCGGCGCATCCTCTTCCTCCTTTACCAGGGAGCACGCCCATGGTAGGCGGAGGCCTTGGGACCGACAAGTGAGAAAGGTGTCAGTCTAGGTCTTCCGCGAGTGTTTGTGAGGGAC
>FMJZ01019589.1_pt1 | contig 13286 bp, 13 predicted proteins | sample 1987881 | NCBI WGS metagenome assembly FMJZ01 (sample SAMEA4378227, study PRJEB15110) | soil metagenome | biome: soil; feature: Field; material: Soil | place: India | collected 2015-03-11 | depth 0 m | reverse complement strand
GTTGATGTACCAAATATTTTCTGACATCCTGAGGTTGCAGACCACCCCCATGTGTAGCGATTCATTTTTATTTCTCTTCCATCTTGAGAATACTTAATGAAACCAGAAGAGCTCCCCTCTTCCATCCTTGAATAGTTGAAAATTAAGCCCATGGGAAATTCTTTTATTGAAGTGGAAAGGAGGAGTCCTAAATTTCCACTATAGTTTTTCTGAGCCACTTTTGAGGAGAAAGGAACAAGCCAGTAATTTCCATCGTAAGAGTGGGCAATGGCATTACCTTTCGCTTCAAGGGAAAAGGAATCAAACTGACCCCCCGCCAGTGGAATTATCCTTAAACCTTTGAAGTCATAGACATAGGGAGCGGATATTAGCTCAGTATTGAACCATGTCCCCCTGAAACTTGCTTTAGCCCTTGTCCCCTCAAAGTTCTCTTCTACAGATTCTTCTGTGTTGATATAAAGGGCGCTGGGTGAGCGAAATGGATCGTCAAGATTCCCCATCCATCCAGGGTTTCTATAGGATAAAAAGAAAATAGAAGAGCTCAGATAGAAAAACCTTGAATCCTGAGGGAAATGGGTGAAGGAAAAATAGGGGTTCGGTCCGATGAATTTAAGCCTTGAATGTAGGTTTAAACTCACTACAAAAAGGAATATTGAAGCTAATATTATCTTCTTTTTCATTCTTTCCTCCCTGTTTTTATTTTAAATTCCTTATTCATGGATTAAAATGACAAATATCACATTCCTTCTGAAGCCAGCCTTTCAATGGTTCTACAGAAAAGCTCCTGACTAAGGTCTTTTTATCTTACGGTTTTTGAATATAGCCATGAGCTGTTAGCTGAGAGCCCTTAGCCTTTCCTAATTGACAAAAATTGTTCAAAGCTTTATATTTTTAAAAGGCTATGTGGAAAATAAGTGTTCGTTCAGAACCGTCCTCCCTTTGGGAGGGAGTTGGAGCTGTTATTTTTATTGGTTTTTCAATAATAATTCTTTTAAGTCTCCTCTCCTATGACCCCCTTGATCCGTCATTTTTCACTCAAACCGACACACCAAAGATAAACAATCTTATAGGAATTGTAGGTGCTTATTTCTCTGATTTTCTATTCCAGATTTTGGGAATTTCATCTTTTTTTATCGTCCTTGCTCTTTTTCTCATAGGAATAGACCTTCTGAGAAGTAAAGTCGAATCTTATGTAAGAAAATTTTTGGGCTTTTCTCTTTTTGTTTTAAGCTTTTCCTCCCTTCTCCAGTTTGTAGATTCTGAAATTCAAATAAAGGGGATTTCCATTTCTACAGGAGGGTTTTTAGGGAAGCTCATTTCAGAATTACTGAGAAAAGTTTCTGGAAATGTTGGTTCTGTATTAATTTTCGCAATTCTTTCAATAGTTTCATTTTCACTTTTTTCAGGAATAACGATAAAAAGAACCTATAAAAACATTATATTTTTTGTCCAATTCATTACATCGACAATATCCCGCATTATATCAAGAAAAAAAGAAATAAAAGAAAAGAAGGAGATTGAGAGGGAAATCAAGGCAGAAAAAAGAGGGAGAGTTCCTCCTACACCTCCCGAAGCTCCATCCCTTTTCCCTGAATACAGAGAAGCAGTATTTACTCAGCCTCCTGTTACTCTTCTTGATAAAGCTCCGGCCTCTGAGGAAATAAACAAAAAAGAGTTAAATGAAAAAATGAAAAAGATTGAGGAGAAGCTCAGGGAGTTTAACATTGAAGGCTCAGTGGTTGAATTCCATCCAGGGCCTGTAATTACAACTTTTGAATTCAGACCTGAACCCGGGATAAAGATTTCTCAGATTCTCTCCCTTTCTGATGACCTGTCCCTTGCATTGAAGGCTGAATCAATTATGATTGAGAGAATTCCTGCAAAGGCATCACTAGGAATAGAGGTTCCGAATGATAAGAGAGAAAGGATTTATCTCCGAGATATAATCGAATCGGAAGAATTTCTGAAATCTCCATCAAAACTTACAATTGCCCTTGGAAAAATGGTTAGAGGTGAAAGGTTTATATCAGACCTTTCAATAATGCCCCATCTCTTAATTGCAGGAGCAACAGGCTCAGGAAAAAGCGTGTGCTTGAATTGTATAATAACAAGTCTTTTCTATAAAGCCTCTCCAGATGAGCTCAAATTAATTTTAATTGATCCTAAAAGGGTTGAATTTCCAACTTACAATGATATTCCATACCTTCTAACACCTGTAATTGTTGAGCCAAGAACGGCAATGAATGCTTTAAAATGGGCTGTCAGGGAAATGAAGGAAAGAAATAGAAAACTTTCAGAATTGCAGGCTAAAAATATAGAGCAGTTCAACATGAAAGTTAATCAAATAATTCAGGAAAGAAATAGTGAAGAAGCTACAGAAGGTTTAAAACCCCTCCCTTATATTGTAATTGTAATAGATGAGCTTGCAGATTTGATGGTTGGGAAAGGGAATCAAGCCCTTGAAGTGGAAAATTGCATAACCTCTTTATCCCAGATGGCGAGAGCAGTAGGAATTCATTTAATAATTTCAACCCAGAGACCATCAATAGATATACTTACAGGAACAATAAAGAACAACCTTCCTTGCAGGATTGCTCTAAGGGTTCCAACAAAGGTGGACTCAAGGGTTATTATTGATAGTATTGGAGCGGAAAAACTTCTTGGAAATGGAGATATGCTATTTATGCCTCCAAATTCTTCACAATTGATAAGGATTCATGGGGCATATATATCTGAAACCGAAATTGCAAGAATTGTTAAATTTTTAAAAGAACAGGGGAAACCAAGATATGATACTTCAATCTTAAGGGAAGAGATAAGAGAAGAACCTTTTGAAATTGAAGAGGAGGGAGAAGAGATAAAAGATGATTTGTGGTGGCAGGCTGTAGAACTTGTTATTATGCATAAAAAGGCTTCCGCTTCATTTCTTCAAACAAAAATGAAAATCGGCTTCCCCCGAGCTAACAGACTTATTGACATGATGGAAGCTGAGGGGATTATTGGACCTACTGAAGGTCAAAAGCCAAGGGAAGTTCTGGTGGGGACGGAGTATCTTCAAAGAAGGAAGAGATGGCAATGAAGATGCCTTAGATTTTTGACTTTTGATAGAAATGGGAGATTGAAATGAAAAAGTTAATATATCATATAGGAAGATTAAAGGAAGATGAACAGGAAAATCTTGACTTTATGGATGGGCTCCAGCGGAATACTGAAGAAAGGATTGAACTCGGGTTCGTATTTATAAAACTCCCTGTCATAAATGATGCACCGTATAGAGTGTTTAACAAAATAAAAGATTGCCTAAATGGGCGAATGAAAACCTTCCTAGATGGTTGGGATATAATATTGTGGAATAAAAATGAAAGATTTACTGTTAAAATTAATTGAAATTTTTGGAAAAAAGAAAATAGATTGTCTCATTGTAGATAAAGGAGTTGCTATGTTCTATGGATATCCCGCACCCCCTCAGGATTTAAAGACATTTTCAAAAAAATCAAAAGAATAAAAATGCAATGAAATTTAGAGAAAACATCAAGTTTTATTTCTATATTTTTATAACTTCGCTTTCCTCCTCCCTTTTTCTCGCAACTTTAGTCAATCTCGAAAAAATAAACTACTACAAAAGATTTCACCCCCTTTTACCAGCATTTATAATTCTTTCCTTTTTATTCTTTTTTCTTTTTTTTCTCTCCTCAAGATATCTTTTTTTAAAATCAATTTTAAATTACTCTCTTCCCCTTTCTCTCTTCTTTTTCATAATTCCCATGCTTTTTCTCTATATAACAAAGGATGATTTTAAGGGAAGACTATTAAATCTTGCGGTTTTATTTATAATTTTTGAGGCTTATATTTTGTTTAAAAATCAGAAAAAACTTTTACAGTCAATTGTTAATTTCTTTTTAAATCTGGATAAAAACCACCTTCTTTTGATTTCACTGGTTATTCTCATTATTTTGATCTTTATCTTTACTATAAGAAGTCCTTACCTCTCAGGGGATGAACCCCACTATTATACTATCTCAGCAAGCATTTTTAAGGATGGAGATTTTGAACTAAAAAACAATTACTCTGCGATGGACTACAAATATGTAAACCCGACGGTAATAATACCCCATTGTCACGAAGGGAGGAATAGAGGATGGTTTTCCTTCCATCTTCCTGGAATTTCTTTAATTTTAGCTCCTCTTTTCCCTATTACAAAAATTATACCTCCTCCATGGAATGTTTTTTTATTGAGGGTATTTCTTTCCATCTCAGGAATACTATTTTCTTTCCAGATTCTTAGATTTCTTAAAAGGGAGGGATTTGAAAAGAAGATTTACATTTCCATTTATTTTATTTCTCTCCTTTTACCACCTTTTTTATTTCATTCTTTCCATCTCTATACAGAAACTCTTTGTGCTTTTGTTGGAATTTTCATTATAAATGAGATTATTGAGGGAAAAATCAAAGGGATAAGGGGTATTTTTGATGGTGTCATTTTTGGTTTTGTTTTATTTTTGAATCAAAAGTATTATCCAATTTTAGCATTAATATTTTTATTTTATTTATACAGTGTTTTCAAAAAGAAGAATTCTTTCAAAGAGCTTCCAACTTTCACAATTCCAATTCTTTTAATTTTTGCACTTTTAATTTTTTATGTCTGGAGTTCATTCGGTGTTCTCTCACCCTTTTCAATAAGAAGAGAGGTCAGCACCCTCTCAGGTGTCTCAGCATTTTTCAAAGGATTTGAACCCCTTTATTTTCTCGAATCCTTACTTGATTACTTCCTTGACCAGAGGGATGGTCTCTTACCCTATGCTCCATTTCTTCTATTCTCCTTTTCTGGTCTTTTTGAAATGGGAAAGAAAAACAGAAAATTATTATTCATTCTCGGCTCAATCTCCCTTCCCTATGTTCTCCTATATGCCTGGAACTTAACAAGGGGAGGGTATTCTCCCTTTGCAAGACCTCTTATGGCAATCTCCTGGATATTTCCAATTTCTCTCGCTTATTTTCTAAAGGAAAACAAAGAGAATCTTCTAAGAACATTTTTTACCCTTTCCTTTTCCCTCACCCTCTTTTTCGAATTCTTTCTCTTAAAATACCCTCAATTTCTTTATCAGCCCACAACAAAAGGAATTGCTCAGAGAGCGGGAGATTTATTTTTATATTTGAGCAACCTTTATTTAAATCTTCCATCCTTTCTCCCATCCTTCATAAAGATTCCAAACACTGGTTACATACCCAACTATTTCTGGCTTCTCTTCTTGATTCTTCTGTTGATATTTTACAAAAAATTGAAGGATTTGAGGAAGTTGGAAGGGATTCTGACAATTGGTTTTTCTGTCTTTTTCATTTTTACCATCGTTCTTTTCCCCCGAATTAGATATATTAGAACCCAGGAGATACCGATAGGCTCTGAAAAAGGAATCTTCTTTTCTCTGAGTAGAAATATTCATTTCAATAACAAAGAATTTTTCGTATTCAAGGATGACAGATATTATATTCCTTTCCTGACAAAGGAAAGACTAGAAAAGATTATTTTCAGTTTCCACTCGGAAGACTACTTTGATATATCTCTCCAAATCTTTGATATACCCTTTCTTAATGGAACGTCCATGAGAGGCTCTGCTTCCTACGAAAATCCTCCATTCTTTGACTATAAGGGTAAAAAACTATATCTCCTTGATTTAAAGATTAAAAATAAAAGGGTGATAAACCAGAAATATTCTACTTTTTACTGGAGTATAAAAGGATTTTCAATTAACTAATCTTTCCTTCAATAAAAGGAGTATTTTCTCTTAAACCTCAAGCAGCTCACAAAAAAAATCCTTAATTAATTCTATAAGTTTCTGTCCTGAATTCAGAAGATCGCCAATTCTCTTGGAGACAGATTTCTAAATTCATATCCGTAAATTTTTTCAGAAGAAATGATGAAGGTTGAAGAGCCTTTTGAAGCAAAAAGAGAATAATAATCAGGATTGGATTCAAAGTAGCAAAGGGCGTAGATGTTGCTTCTATCACAGAGCCCTATGTTAAAAGCATGAACAGTTTTTGAATTTTTTAATATAATATCTTTTAACAAGAGCAAAGATTTTTGTGGTGTTTCTTTTTTAAGGAGTTCCCGCAAAAGGTTCCATATTTTTTGTGACCCTATTTCTCCTTTTATCTTGAAAGGTAATGAAACTCCTCTTATAAATCCATTGAAGACAAAAGAATATTTTCCTGATATAAATGGCTGATTGTATTCAATATTGTTCTTCTGATTATGAAAAGAAGAGCTACGGGCATGGATGAGGAAAAATCTGCTTTCAGGAATTAATTTAAATACATCCTTTTCTTCCCAGATTGGATTAATAGATTTTTTGGCAAGCCATTCGTTCTCCTTGCCAAGATAGGAAATGCCCCAACCATCACCCTGCCAGTCTCCATCAGGAGTTCTGCTCTTCTGACAGGCTTCAGCAAATTCTTCAAGCATACCCTCAATTTTTACTGGATTTTTCGATTTAACCATTAGAAACCTGCACATAACAACCGTCCTTAAAATGCTCCAGATCTTAGAATATCTGATAAAACATCCACTGCCTCATCAATTTGATCCTTCTTTATTATGTAGGGAGGTAAAAAACGAACTACATTTTCTCCTGCTGGAATTGCAAGGATTTTCCTTCTCTGAAGAGCCTTTAGCACTAAATCTCTCTTCTCTCTAAACTCAATTCCAAGCATCAAACCTTTTCCTCTAATTTCCAGTATAAAGTCAGATTTTATCTCTTTAAGTTTTCTAATAAAATAATTACCTTTCTCTCTAATCTCTTCTAACATTTCATTGTCTAACAAATCAAGAGTTGCATTTATTCCTGAACAAACTAAAGGGCTTCCTCCAAAGGTTGAAGAATGAATAGATTTAGGGATTTTTTCAGAAATTTTGTCGGAAACAAGAGTTATCCCGACAGGAAGACCCCCTGCCAGCCCCTTCCCAAAACATATTACATCGTAGCTATCAATCTCGTTCTCAGATGCAAGAAAGGAGCCAGTTCTTCCAAGACCTGTTTGAATCTCATCAACAATCATAAGAACCTCTCTTTGTTCACAAATCCTCTTTGCTTCTTTTAAATAACCATCATTGGGAATATTTACTCCGCTTTCTCCCTGAATAGGTTCAACAATAAATGCAGAAAATGTTTCATCTATTAAATTTTTGAGAGCTTCAAGGTCATTGTATGGGATAAATGAAAATTCCCAGAGCAATGGCTCAAAGGGAGTTCTGTATTTTTGATTATAAGTTGCGGAGAGCGCTCCGAGGGTTTTCCCATGATAACTTCCATAACAGGAGAGAAATTTCTTCTTTCCTGTCGCAAGAACTGCGAATTTTAAAGCTGATTCAATGGCTTCAGCGCCTGAATTGGAAAAATAAACTTTGCTCAGTCCTTTCCCACATCTTTCAACAACTTTTTTCGCTGAAAGGGCTCTGACATCATTGAAAAAACTGCAATGTAGAGTGATAATTTTGCTCAGTTGTTTCTTTATTTGCCCAATTATGTAAGGATGATTATGCCCAAAAATATTAACTCCGTAATTTGTCATTAAATCAAGATAATACTCCCCATTATTGTCAATTAAATAACACCTCTCTCCCCTTACAAATGTAACTCCTCTATTCACATAGGAATCAACCGTGAAATTTTTTTGAAGAAAACTGAAATCTGCTTTCATTTTTCACTTCCTCAACTTATAACGGTTCCTTTTCCATCAAGGGCAGTGAGGACAGGATTCTCTATCCTTCCATCTCCCAGATATATTATTTCAACTCCACCTTCAATTGCCCTTTTGACTCCCATCAGCTTCTTTTTCATCCTCCCTTGTGCAAATCTTAGATAATCCTCAATTTTTTCTTTTTCTATTTTTCTTATCAAAGATTTTTCATCTTCTGGATTTTCAAGGAGCCCTGGATTCTCAAAAAGAATAACCATTCTCTTAATTTTCAATGCTTCAGCCATCACTGCAATTGCCAAATCGTTGTCTGTGTTTAAGATTTCCCCTTCTGAACTGATGGCAGGAGAGCAAAGCACAGGAAGATAGTCTATCTCAATTAAGATATTCAAAAGTTCAGTATTTACCCTTTCCACCCTTCCAGTAAGATTATCTTTTAAAAGTTTTATCCTCCCCTCCTCTTTCACCATGATATCCTTTTTTGGCTTGGCAAGCCATAATTTTCCATCTACTCCTGAAAGTCCAACTGCATTGACTCTATATCTCTGAAGCATTGCAACAATTTTTTTATTAACAAGTCCCGCATAAGCCATCAAAAATACATCGAGTAACTTCTCATCAGTGTACACACTTGAAATTCCCGAGGGTGAAACAACTGTCCTTACAGGAATTGATAGTTTCTCTGCAATTTCATCTCTGCAAGAACTTGCTCCATGAACAAGAACAATTTTATCATTTGAAATTAAATATGAAATATCTCTGCAGATACCATCCCAGTTGATTGTTTTTCCTCCTCCAGCCTTAATCAAAAGCATTTCTTTCTCCCCAATTTTTGATTTCAACCATCGCCATATTTTTTATAGAAATCAATTAAATCGCTCTCTGTCGTTTTTCCAGAAACTATGCTTTTAATGATGAGTTTCCTTTTGTTCCCGATGAGATCAGGGGGTATAGGCTCATACTTTTGGGGACCAAAATTTATCAGAGCATTGAGGTGAATACCCGCTTTATGGGCGAAACCATTGGAAAGATTTGTTATTAAATTTATTGGAACCTCAATGTTACATATCTTAGCCACATGGTTTTCAGCTCCTGTAATGTATTTTAAATTGTATTTTGAAATTTTTTCCTTGTTTATATTGTAAAGATTGACAAGGAGAGCACTGAGAGGTGTTATTCCTGTCCTCTCTCCGATTCCGAGAAGGGAGGTATCAACCCAGTTTGCCCCTGCTTTCAATGCAGAAAGAGCATTACTTACAGAATTTCCAAAATCATTGTGAAAGTGGACCTCAATATCAACTTTGAATCTCTTTCTTAGTTTTTCTATCTTTCTTTCAACTTCCCAAGGTAGGGCTTTCCCGAGAGTGTCAGGAACTCCTATTCTTTCTACATTCAAATCACTGGCAAGAGCATAAATTTCCATTATTAATTCAAAGGGCTGATGAAAAAAATCTTCCGCTGAAACCCTTGTTTCAAGTCCGTATTCTTTTGAAAAGAGGATATTCTTCTCGAGGTTTTTCAGATACTCCTCTGGTGTTAATCTTAGAGATGTGATTCTTTCAGGATCAGCTGTGCAGAGTATATTTACTCCATCTACTCCTGATTCAATAGCTTTCTCAATGTCCTCTTTTCTGTTCCTTATATGAGCAAGAACTTTTACGGAGCTTTCCCTTTTTATGTTAACAAGCTTTTTTACAATTTCCTTAATTTCATTCTTTACAGGATTGCTTACTTCAATATAGTCAACTCCAATTTTTGAAAGATATTTGAATATTTCAATTTGCTCTTGGATAGAAAAATTTGCTTTTGAAAACTGAAGACCCTCTCTAAGCGTGGAATCAATAATCCCTTTGAAGTTTTTAATGATTTCGGAATCATATCCCATTGCTCTTTCACCTCCTTTAAGCAGGATGAATTCCACTGAATTCAAGACCCATTTTTTCAGGAAAATTTGCCATCAAATTCATACATTGAACAGCATTCCCTGCAGAGCCTTTTACAAGATTATCAATTGCTCCAATTATTACCAGCCTTAAGTTTCTTTTTTCTATTTCAAAACCAATCTCACAAAGGTTAGTTCCCATTACTATTTTTGGTTCAGGATAACGGTAGAGCCCCTGATTCATTTTAACAAATCTTATAAATGGTTCATCTTTGTATTCTTCCCTTAAAATTTGCCATATTTCTTTATCCAAATATTCATTTTTTAGAAAGGTATGAATGGTGACAAGAATTCCTCTTACCATTTCAACAGCAGTAGCAGAAATACAAACTGATATATCAGGAGAGAATTTTCTCAGAACCTGCTCAATCTCCCCTGAATGCCTGTGTCCTGTTGGTTTATAGGAACGAACCGAGCCAGACCTTTCTGGATGATGGGTTGACCAAGAGGCTTTACTTCCTGCCTGGGAACTTCCCATTTTTGCATCAATAACAATTGGAAAATTTTTGATTATTCCATTTTTAACAAAAGGACAAAGGCAAAGGATTGATACAATAGCTTCACATCCTGGACCTGAAATATATTGAGCAGATTTAATGTTTTCTCTGTAAATTTCAGGAATACCATAAATAAACTTCCCGAGAATCTTCGGGAGAATATGTTCTTTACCATACCAGTATTTCCAATCCTCCGGTTTTTGAAATCTAAAATCAGCACCAAGGTCAATAATTTTTTCAGCCAACTCCATCCATCTTTTCATTGATTTCATTGACTCTCCATTGGGAAGTGCAAGAAACAATAAATCACAGGGCTTTAGGTCATCAGGACTTGAAAATTTTAAATCGGTCAAGCCCCTTAAGTTCGGATGAATAAGGGAAACAGGAATACCAGAAAAGTTCCTGCTTGTAACCTGCTGAATTTTTACTTTAGGATGAAAGATAAGGATTCTGAGGAGCTCTCCCCCTACATAACCCGAGCCACCGACAATTGAAACTGTTAGTTTTTCATTTTCCATGTTCCACCTTTTAAAAGTTCCTTTTTATTTTCCATTTATTATCTTTAAGCAGTAATCAACAATTGCTCCAGAGATGCTAACTCCTGTAGGTTCTTCAGAATTTCTAAATTCCATTGTGTGGTTTACTTCGTTAACTTTTAGACCTTCTTCAGTCTCAAAAATATCTACTGCAAGAAGTCCCTCTCCCATGACCTCTACTATCCTCTCACAAATCTTAATCAGCTCTTCTGTCAGAGGACAATTCCTCGTTCTTGCTCCCCTTGCAGTGTTGGTAATCCAGTGCTCGGACTCTCGATAAACAGCACATATAACCTCTTTGCCAACAATAAATACTCTCATATCTCTTCCAGGTTTTTTGATGTATTCCTGAATATAAATGGCTTTCTGGTGGGGAGAGCCAAGAACATCTTTGTGTTCAAATATGGCCTCAAGGGAATCTCTATCATTTACTTTTGCCAAAAGCCTTCCCCAGGATCCAAGGGGTGGTTTTAAAACCACTGGGAATCCTCCCAATTCCTCAACAACTTCCAATGCTTTTTCAAGGTCAAAAACAAGAGCAAATCTCGGACACGGAACACCAGCCTTTGAAAGAAGGAGAGATGTCAAAAATTTATCTTCACATATTCGAGCTATTTTAGAATTATTAATGACAAGAACACCAAGTGACTCAAGGAAAGATATTGCATAATCTCCTTTAACCGTTGAAACTGACCTCTCCAGGGCAATGTCAAAATCAATCTGAAATCTTAGAGGACTTAAAATTTCTCTTCTTATATCGATCAGCATCACATTAATTCCTCTTTTTTCAGCAGATTCAATAATTAGTTTTTCCTCTTTTCTGATAGTTGAATGAAATATAGCTAATTTTGTCATTTAACTAAAAATATCCTTTTATTGTCCCCAATCTTCTTCTATCTGTGGAGCTTTTTTTAGATTGATGGTGTGATCCTCTATGTAGTCAACAACTAAAAGAGAGTTACAATCAGGACAGCTGAGAATTTCGGAGATTTGGACATCTTTATTTGCCTTTAATTCACCCTCACAAACAGGACATATTCCATTCAATTGCATCTTTTACCTCCTTAAAATTTTCTTTCAAGAATTGATTATCTCTGCGCCTTTAGAGGAGCGTCAAATTTTTAAAAAAATTTTACTTTTTTAATAAATTTTGTTAAAATTTTAACATGATAACAATTTCTGAAGTGGTAGAAGGTATTGTGAGAAGGTCATCATTCTTAGAAGAGGCTCTCTCCCTTGGGATTGTCAATCTTTCCTCCCTTGCAAGGAAGATAAAGCCAGAAGTTGAAAAAGAACTTATGAAGAAGGTGAGGGATGGGGCCATTATAATGGGTTTGAAGCGTTTATCAACTAAAATCAAAAAAATTCATAAAAAACAGAGAGATTTCTTTTCTTCTCCTCCTGATTTGATGGTCAGATCAAATTTAGTTGAGATAACAATTCCTAATTCAGGGCTACTTTTGAGCAAGCAAAAAAGATTGCTTGAAGAAATAAAATTTATCCAGAATTATTTCATTACCTTCACTCAGGGTATTTATGAAACCACAATAATTGTAAGCAAAAATCTTGAGGATAAACTATTGAAAATATTCGAGGACGAAAAAATTATCTCCAAATTTGAAAATCTCTCCTCAATTACAATCCAGCTTCCAGAAGGTTCTGCTCTTGTTCCTGGAATCTATAGTTTCATTCTAAAATCCCTTGCCTGGGAAGGAATAAATCTTATTGAAGTAGTCTCTACATTTAATGAATTCACAATAATTCTTGAAAACAAAAATACTGACAAAGCATTTTCAATCTTGAAGAAAATTTTAGGAAGTAGCTAAATTAAAAATGAATTTCACTTAACTCTCTCAGAGCTCCATTTTCCTGTTGTTCCCTCCCCAATAAAATTGCCACTCATGTCAAAATATGTTCCTGTTAGAATATAATCTTTCCAGTCCGCATATGTCAAAGTGATTATATTCCCAGTGTAGGCGTAGGATGTATCCCATGTTCCGCGATATCCCCTGCTATCCGTGAAAGTTCCTGAGATAACATAATTTCCAGTGAGAGTGATTGTAAATTCAAAATCAACAGAGGTTGAATCAGACTTTGTCATCTTTATTTTCCAGGAGCCTCTTACATCCATAATCTTTGCTCTTAAAACATACTCGTCGCCATAAAGGACTATGGAATCCTGAGCTGACTTTCTATATTTATCATTGATTAAAACCTCAACTGTATGGAGAGGGTTTATGGGAGTGTAAGAATATTCCACTGTAGAAAGTTCTTTATAAGTATATTTTCCTGATTCAGGAGTTCCTGTGACTCCTTCGTCAACAATCACTGTCAAAGTATAATTGAGAGGCTGACAATTTATAAGGATAAGAAAAATCAGACAAGAAATCGCAACTGAGAGTAACCAATTACCTCTATCCATTGAGAATCTCCTTCTCAGATTTTATATCAGAAAAAGATTATACATCTAATTTATCGAATTTCAAAGAACTATTATCTTAAAAAACATGATTAAAGGCTTGAGTTTTATTTATGTGCTTGAAATATATACCTCTCTGATAGATAATTTATCAAGGGAAAGTAAAAATTTGGAATAGAATTTCTCATGATGCAACGAAT
>FMJZ01098033.1_pt1 | contig 13288 bp, 16 predicted proteins | sample 1987881 | NCBI WGS metagenome assembly FMJZ01 (sample SAMEA4378227, study PRJEB15110) | soil metagenome | biome: soil; feature: Field; material: Soil | place: India | collected 2015-03-11 | depth 0 m | reverse complement strand
TTCTTCTCAAAGTCAGCAATCTGCTTCTTAAGGTACTCACTGATTTCTTCCATTTTTAATTCCATAGTTTCTCACCCCTTTATAAGCTTATCTCTTAAAAGACCCAACTGGCCTTTTATGCTCAAATCATACATAGTGCTACCCACTTTAACTCTAACTCCTCCAATCAATGAGGGATCAATTTCATATTGAAGTTCCACATCTCTTCCTGTTATTGACTTAAGTGATTCAACAATCTTTAACTTTATACTATCAGGGAGTTCAATAGCAGAGGTAACCACCCCTTTAACCTTTCTCTTAGCTTCCAGGTATAGGGCATTAATGTACCTTACAATTTCCCCAAGTCCTATTAATACTCCTTCAATGCTCAAAAAGCTTAAAAACTTTTTAACATCTTCTGGAAGCCCTAATTTTTCACAGAGATAACTTATAACTCCGACTCTTTCTTCGTCTCTGAAGGAAGGCGAAGTAAGCATATTGCGGAACTGCTTTTCTTTCTGCATAAGAATCGCAACCTTTTCAAGTTTTACTACAATGTCTGGGACCTGGTCAAGATTCACCAGGCTTAGAAATTGTTTTGCATACTTTTTTGCCTTTGTGCCTCTTACCTTTCTCAATTTTTCCGCCCCTCTATTATTTTTATTGATTCCTGAAGAAGCTTTTCCTGCTCTTCAGGAGTTATTTTCTCCTTTAGTTTTTGCTCGCTTAACTGAATAGCAAGCTCAGCAGCCTCGAGTCTTAGAGCATCCTTAGCCATCTTCACTTCAAACTCTATGTTTGTCTTTGCCTGCTCAAGGATTTTATCCTTCATTCTATTAGTTTCTTGTATTATTTGCTGTTTTTCTTGTTCTCCTATCTTTTTAGCAGAGTCTATAATATCCTGAATATCTTTATCCTTCAGTTTAAGTTTTTCTTCAACTTCTTGAAGAGCTCTCTGAGCAAGCTCTTTTGCTTCTTGGGATTCCTTTATGCTTTTTTCAATCAATTCTTTTCTCTGGGCAAGGTAATTTCTTATTGGTTTTCCAAGAAATTTTACTAATAAGAAAACCAATATGGCAAAATTAATAGTTTTAAATGCCCAATCTTTTAAATTCCCTCCTGCATGTTCTGCCTCTGCTGCCATTGCTGAAGATGTAACCATTACTATCATCATGAATATTAAAATCATCATCCCTTTCATATCTCCTCCATTTAAACCTTTACCAGTTTATTAACAATTTCTTCAGAAAGCCTTTCAACTTCTTGCCTAAGCATATTTCTAATCTTGTCTGTTTCTGCTTTAATTTCTGCTCTGGCTTTTTCAATCATCTGTACAGCTTCTTTTTCAGCATTAGAAACAACTTCTCTCTGATAAGCAATTCCTTCTTCTCTTAGAGCATTAATAATCTGCTTTGCCTGAGTCTTTGCTTGAGCTAAATCCGCATTCATCTGAGCAATTGCTTTTTCTTTTTTCTCGTTCATAAGTTGAGCTTCCTCAAGAGCACCTTTAATTGTTTGCTCTCTCTGCCTGAAAAGCCCAATCATAGGCTTAAACAAAATAGCATTAAGAATAAAAATTAAAAGCAAAAATTGAACCATTAATACAAAAAACCAATTGTTGAACTCTAACATACCCCACCTTCTTTCTGTTAGATTTTTATGAGATAATAAACAACTGCAAAAAAGAATACCATACACAGTCTATTTTGTCAAGAAATTTTATGATTTTAAATTTTTATGGTTTTCTTAAAATTTACTTATAAATCTCTATGAATAATAACTGGATTAAAAGAAAGGCTTCTTAAGTAGTCTGCTATTTCCTCTGCTAAGACCACTGATCTGTGCTTTCCTCCAGTGCATCCAATAGCTATTGTTACATAAGCTCTTCCTTCCCTTTTATAGCCTGACACTGCAAAACTTAAAAAATTCTTGATATATGTCAAAAACTCAATTGTTTCCTTTTGTTTTAATACAAAATCTTTTACTGCCTTATCTTTACCGTTAAGGTCTGTTAAAGAAGGAATAAAGTATGGATTGGGTAAGAATCTTGCATCAAATACTAAATCAGCATTGGCAGGAATACCTTTTTTATAACCAAAAGAAATAATAGTTATTGAAGGAGATATCCTATTAGCTCCGTACATTGAACGGATTAAAGATTTTAGTTCATGAGGATTTAAATTTGATGTATCAATTATTCTATCTGACAAACATCTAAGAGGATACAACAAAACTCTTTCATGTTTGATTGCTTCCTGTAAATCATTATAATAACTTGAAAGAGGATGTGGTCTCCTTGTTTCTTTATATCTTAAGAGAATCGTTTCATCGTCAGCCTCGAGAAATAAAACTTCTATTTTATAGATATCTCTTATTCTTTTAATAAGTTCAGTTGCTTTTTCTAAAAATTGTTGAACTCTGATATCAATTCCAATTGCAATATTTTTGAAACTGCTGTATTCATTCAACATTCCAAGAAATTCTGACACAATAGGAGGGGGCAGATTATCAATGCAGAAAAAACCAATATCCTCCAGAGTTCTGAGCGTAACTGTCTTACCTCCTCCTGAAAGTCCTGTTACTATTGTTATGAATTTGTCAAAACTCAAAGCAATTATAGGTTATCTGGCAGGTTCAATTAAACCAAAATTGCCATCTTTTCTTTTATATAAAACATTAACATCTCCGCTGAATGAATTAATGAAAATAAAGAAATCTTTATCCAGAAGTTCTAATTGGTCTACTGCTTCCTCAGGAGACATTGGTCTTAAATCAAATTTTTTATATTTAACAATTCTCTTAACGCTTTCTATTTCTTCAGACAATGGGGATGGATATTTAATTGCTTCTTTTTTATTCTTATTCTGGACTTTTTCTTTATATTTTAATACCTGCTTTTCAAGTTTCTCTACAACCTGATCAACTGCTGAATAAAGATCTTCAGTCTTTCCTTCAGCCTGAATTAAATGTCCATTCACCTTTAGAAGAACATCTATTTTATGTGTAAACTTCTCAGTACTTATTGTTACTATAGCCTCTGATGTGTCACTTAAAAATTTTTCAAATTTACTTACCCTTTTTTCAATATACTGCCTCAATGCTTCTGTAACATCAATATTCTTTCCTCTGATAGTTATTTTCATATCTTTCCTCCTTAATAATTTTTTAACTTTCTTAAAGGCTTGGGCGGAATTTTGAGTTCTTCTCTATATTTTGCAACAGTTCTCCGCGCAATATCTATACCTTGTTTTTTAAGAATATCTGAAATTTCTTTGTCTGACAAAGGATTTGCATGGTTTTCTTCATCTATAATTTTTTGAATTAAATCTTTTACAAGTGTAGTAGAAATGCCTCCATAATTAGATGATAGAGCATTGCTGAAAAAAAATCTAAAATTGAATAATCCATGCTCACAAGCAAGATATTTGTTTGAAGTCACTCTACTTACTGTGCTTTCATGAAGCCTAAGGTCTGTTGCAATATCTTTTAAGTTAAGAGGCTTTAAATAACTCACTCCTTTATCAAAAAACTCTCTCTGGAATTTAACCAAACTCTCAGTTACTCTGTAAATTGTTTTATTTCTCTGTTCTATACTCCTTAATAGTTCCACAGCATTTTTAAACTTTTCTCTTAAATACTTTTTCTCCTGAACAGGCAGCTTTTTTTCTGTTAAAAAAAGCTCTTTATAAATTTTGCTCAACCTCAGCTTTGGAATTCCTTCATCATTTAATATAATCTGGTACTCGCCTTCAACTTTGTTTACATATACATCTGGAACAGGAATATTCACCATGGTTTTAGAAAAGTTTCTCCCCGGTCTTGGTTCAAGTTTTTCTATAATTTTTACAGCTTTAATAACTTCATCAATTGAAACACCAAACTTTTTTGCAATATTTTCGTATTTTTTCTTTTTTATATCTTCAAGATGTTCCTCAATAAAAGATTGAACCAGGGTATTTTCCAGCCCAAGTGCTTTGACCTGTAGAATTAAACATTCTTTGATATCCCTTGCTGCAACTCCTACTGGATCAAATTCCTGAACAAGTGTAATAGCCTTTTTAACAGTTTCATTGTCTGTATCTGACATCTTTGCTATTTCTTCTTCTGTAGCCTTAAGATATCCATCCTCATCAATATTTCCTATAACTACTTCAGCAACTGCTCTTATTTTATCTGGAGCCTTGCTTAATCTTAATTGCCACAAAAGATGTTCCCATAAGTCAGAGGTTGCGGAGTAAAAAAGCTCAAAAGATGGCTTTTCTTCTACGCCAGGGTTAAAATATCCAAGATCTCTGCCATCATCTGCCCTTTCAGCAAAATACTCATCTATCATTATCTTTTCCAGTTTATCAACAGCTACAAGTTCTTCATGTTCTTCAGAAGAAACTTCACTTTCCTGAATATTTTCAGCTTCTTCATCCAGTTCAAGCAATGGATTTTCCATTAATTCAAGCTGAATATATTGACTTAGCTCAAGCAGTGGTAACTGAAGAAGCTTAAGTTGAAGTTGGAGTTGTGGTGTAAGTGCCAGTTTTTGAGTAAGTCTTAAATCAGTTCTTTGTTCAAGTCCCATTATAGTTTAAACTCCTCTCCAAGATAAGCTTCTCTTACAATAGAATCATTAACAAGAGTATCTGGAGAACCTTCAGCAAGCAGCTTACCATTGTGTATTATAAAAGCTCTATCTGTAATAGAAAGAGTTTCTCTTACATTATGGTCCGTTATTATTACTCCAATCCCTTTATCTTTAAGGTGTTTTATTGTCTTTTTTAATTCAACCACAGCAAGAGGGTCTATGCCTGCAAAAGGTTCATCAAAAAGCATAAAAATTGGTTTTAATGAAATTGCTCTTGCAATCTCAGCCCTTCTTCTTTCTCCACCTGAAAGCTTATAACCCTCTCTGTCTGCAAACTCTAACAGGTTAAACTCTTTAAGAATATTATTTACTTCTTCGTCAATCTGAGTTGTAGCCTCTTTATTATTTTCATATTTTTTAATTTCAAGAACAGCTTTCAAATTCTCCCTAACTGTTAGCTTTCTAAATATAGAAGGCTCCTGAGGAAGATAGCCTAATCCCAGCCTTGCTCTTTCATAAATTGGCATTGAAGAAATATTTTTATCATCAAGAAAAATGCTCCCACTATCAGGTTTTATTATACCTGTTATCATGTAAAAAGTCGTTGTTTTGCCTGCACCATTTGGGCCTAATAAACCAACAACCTCTCCACTTTTTACTTTAAAACTTATACCTTTAACAGCATCCTTTTTACCAAAGCTCTTCTTTAATTTTTCAACCTTTAAAGTATTGCTCATTTTTCTGTTTTTTTCTCTTTCAAATAAACTTTACTTTTTTCTACCAAGGATCTGTCATCTTTCATGAAATATGTTATTTTTTCTCCTGTAACAAGATTTTTCCCTTCTGTTGCCCGAGGTTCTCCTGTGAAAACTACTCTTTCTTCTGGTTCAGGGTAGTAAGTTGCTTTATGAGAAGTTATGACCCTGTCTGCTTTTATAAGCTTTACATTTCCTATCGCTTCTATCATTTTTATATTACCACCTTTTTGTTCATCCTCGTAATATACTATCATTTTGCCCGCATATAAAGTAACTTCACCTCTTTTAGCTACAACATTGCCTTCAAATGTTGCTGTCTTTGCCTTGCTATCATTAATGAGAGTTTTTGAGGTTATTACTATGGGTTCAGCCATTTCTTTTTTCTCTTCAGCAATAACTGAATTAATAAAAACAAGAAAAATCAATATAACTATAAGCTTACTTATTCTTTGAATAGACAATTGCTACCACCCCTTTCTTTAATTCTATCAAATCTGCACTGGCTTTACCAGAACTTCCTTCTATAGAAAATCTGTTACTTACGATTTTAAGAGGCTTCTCTGAATATAGAGTTTTATCCTTCGCATTCCAGTATGCTTCTGTACCATAAACTTTATAATCCTTTGAAAATCCTTCAATTCCTTCAGTTAAAAGTAGATCGCCTGATTCAGTATAGTAAAATCCTTTTTGAGACTTTACAGTAAATTCCTTTTCAGGAAAAAACATAGTGAGATATTTCATCTCCATTAATTTTCCATCATCACTCATAAAAGCTTCTCTTGATGAAAGTTGGAATTTCACCTGTCCATCTTTTTTCTGAATAAATTCAGCATCTTTAAAAAATGAGCCTTCCATTGACACCCTTACTTTTATTTGAGATTCTTTATCCATATAGCCAAGAATTGTAAATAAAACCGCCATAAAAACTAATGCAATAAAAATTAGTACGAATTTTTTCATCTCTGTTTAAATATACCATAAAAAACCCTTTTGGGTAATAATCTCATCAGGAATAAGCTAAATTGAAAGAATAAAAAGAAATATAGCATTCTTTCTAAATGATAATTTAAGAATATAACTAAAATTTTTGACTTCAGAAAGTTATTTATTATAAACTTTAAAATGCATTACTTTAAAAAGTGCTTAACATTTTTATTTCTTTTCCTGTTTTTACTACTGACAAAGCAAAGTTATGCTCAGATTGATTATTTTAAAAACTTTAAAGAAACCCTTTTATCATATTTCCCTATCATTACTGGCAAAGTTGTTAAATTGGAAAATAATGAGCTAACTTTTGATAAGGGTTCTAAAGATGGAATAAAAAAAGGGCAAAGGGTTGTTCTTTTTGAAGAAACCATGCCTTTAATTCATCCTGTTACAAGACAGATTATAGGTAAATCTGAAAAAATAACCGGCTCTGCAGAAGTAGTAAGTGTTGATGAGAACTCTTCTAAAGCTGTGCTCATAGAGGGAAATATTAATTTGTCAAAAGATAACTCTCTTTTATTTAAAATCCCTAAATCAAAAATCAAAATTTTATATGCTCAAGGAAATGCAGAATGGGCAGTCGGAGAAGGTTATTACAGAGAACTGAAAAATACTGAAAGATATGAACTTATAAATGCTCCTGTAAATATAAATGAAATAGAAGAACTTTTAAAACAGCCTCAAAATGCTGAGGTTGCACTTCTACTTAAACAATCAAAACAAAATGGAAATATCAAGCTTACTCAAGAACTTTACTGGATAAAAGATAAAAAACTTCTGTCCAAATCAGAAATAGAACTTTCTGCAGTAGCTCTCAATGAATTAAGAAAAAAATACGCTTCGTTGATAGTTCCTGAAGGTCATACCCTTCTTTCATTTAGATTATCAAGAGGAATTAACAGAGTTGCAACAGGTAATTTTGATGGTATAAGTCGTAATCAAATTTTGATAGCCTCTGAAAAGGAAATAAGCCTTTATCTTATAGATGTAGATTTAAAACTCAAAAGCAACTATTTAATACCGGTAGGCGGAGATATACTGTGGTTTGATACAGGAGATATTGATAAAGATGGTAAAGATGAAATAGTAGTAACGATCAAAAAAGATGACAGAGTTTTCTCATCAATAATTAAATGGGTAACAGAAGGATTTGAGGAAATTTCAAGAATAAATAATGTTTTTTTAAGAATTTATGATGGTAAACTTCTTGCACAGGCTTATTCTTCATCTGAGGGATTTGATGGAGAAATTTTTTATATATTTCCACAAAAATCAACATATCAAAAGAATAGCATTCTTAAACTGCCTGTAAAGGCAAATATCTATGATTTTTATATATTTGGAGATACTATTTTTAAATGGGAAGATGATGGTTCACTTGCAGTATATAATAACCGAGGAATTCCTTTATGGCGCTCGCAAGAATCAATGGGACTTGGACTTCAGTATGAAAAACAAACAGGGGTTGCCATGTTAAGTCTTGGAAAATGGACGGTTCAAAGCAGAATTAAGCCTTTGAGTAATGGAGTAATTGTTATTGAGAAAAAACCTCTTTTAGACCTTGTAAATGTTTCAACTTTAGGATATAGAAGTTCCAAACTCCAGTTACTTCAGTGGACAGGAATCGGAGTTGAGCAAACAGATATAACAGAAGAAATGTCAGGTGAGATACTTGACTACGCTGTATCATCAGATAAACTATTTGTTCTTGTAAAACCTCCTTTTGGCTTTAATCCCAGAAGAATTCTTCAGGGAGAAAGTCCTTTTGAGACAATTCTGCATGTTCTTTCTTTTAAGTATTAAAAAATGAGTAGATTCATAAAACATGTTGGAATAATAATGGACGGGAATGGAAGATGGGCACAGTTGCGAGGACTGCCAAGATATGAGGGACATAAAAGAGGGGTAGAAAAAGTAAAAGAAATTATCCGTGCTGCTCTTAGATTAAATATAGATGTTCTTACTTTTTATGCATTTTCAATTGAAAACTGGCAAAGGCCTAAAAAAGAAATTGAAATTATAATGGATTTACTTCAAAACCATCTAAGGAAAGAAACTCAAACATTTATATCTCAAGGAGTGAGATTTAAAATGATAGGAAATCGTGATATGATTCCAGAGCATATTCTTAATGTTATTGAACAGACAGAATCAGCAACCAATGAATGCAAAAAAATAGTTACACAGTTTGCAATCAGCTACGGAGGTAGAGATGAGATTATAAGAGCCATTAAAAAAATTATTATAAAAAGTATAATTCCTGAAAAACTTAATGAAGAGTTTTTTTCTTCCATGCTTGATACAGCAGGAATTCCTGAACCTGATCTTATAATTAGAACTTCAGGAGAACAAAGAATCAGTAATTTTCTTATATGGCAGTCTGCATATTCAGAGTTTTATTTCAGTCAAACTCTGTGGCCAGATTTTACTGAAGAAGAATTTACACAAGCAATTCTTGATTTTCAAAGAAGACAAAGGAGATTTGGGAAAGTAAGTGAGTTTACAAGGTCATAGAAAAAGAATTCTTATTGCAGCTGTTGCTTTACCAATTTTAGTTTTATTTATCATTAAACTTCCGGCATATTGCTTTCTTGGTCTTTTAATAACTGTAAATATCATTGGAATGTGGGAGTTTTTGAGAATGTATAAAACCTCATCTCTTTGGACAGGGTTAGGCATTATTTTTTCGCTGATTATTTTTCTGTTAAACTGCTTTAATTCTCAATATGCATTACACTATTATGCTATAACTTTTATGGTGGTTGCAGTTTTCCGACTATTGTCAAAAAAAGAGCCTCATGGGTCTTTGCAGGAGATTGCTCCTTTAATCACAGGACTTTTATATATTCCTACTTTGATTTCTTTTCAATGGTTTTTAAGACAACATGGATGGCAGTGGATAATCTATCTTTATGGTGTTGTATGGACAGCAGACTCTTTTGCTTATTACATAGGTAAAGGTTTTGGGAATCGCAAACTCTATCCTGAGGTAAGTCCTAAAAAAACATGGGCTGGTGCTTATGGTTCACTACTTGGTGGCAGTCTGGCATCTGTAATTTTGGGCTATATCTTAATGAACAAAACATTTCTAAGCCTTGCTGCAATGGGATTATTGGTTGGTTTTATCTCAATATTTGGTGACCTTGTGGAGTCAATGTTTAAAAGAGATGCTGGAGTTAAAGATTCAAGCCTACTTTTTCCAGAACATGGAGGTCTTCTTGATAAAATAGATGCAATACTTTTTGCAGGAGTATTAGTTTATTTTGGAATTAGATTTATTTAGGAGGAAACTTGAAAAAGGTTGTTATACTTGGTAGCACAGGTTCAGTAGGAAAAAGTGCTCTTGAAGTAATAAGAAAATTTCCAGATAAATTTAAAGTATTAGGACTTGCTGCAAAAAGCAGTGTTAATATTTTAGAAGAACAGATTAAAGAGTTTAATCCTCAATATGTAGCTGTAGTTGATAAAAAAGCCTGTGATGAATTAAGAAAAAAAGTCAAAAATTTAGAAATACTCAGGGGAAATGAAGGAGTTTGTAAACTTGCGAAACTAAAAGAGGCAGATATAATTCTTTCAGCCATAGTAGGTGCTGCAGGTCTTGTTCCTACCTTTGAAGCGATAAAAACAGGAAAAATAATCGGGCTTGCTAATAAAGAAAGCCTTGTAATGGCAGGAGAAATAATAAAAAAAGAGGCAAAAATAAGTGGAGCAAAAATTATTCCTGTTGACAGTGAACACAGCGCGGTTTTCCAATGCATTAATAGTTGCAATAAACCCTATATAAAAAAAATTTGGCTTACAGCATCTGGAGGACCATTCAGGGGCAAAAAAAGCCATGAAATAGAAAATGTTACTCCTCAAGAGGCTCTAAATCATCCGAAGTGGAAAATGGGCAAAAGAATAACAATTGATTCAGCAACTCTTATGAATAAAGGTTTTGAAGTAATTGAAGCACACTATCTCTTTGATATACCAGCAGAAAATATCGGCGTTTTAATTCATCCACAGAGTATTATTCACTGTCTTATTGAATTTATTGACGGAACATACCTTGCTCAGATGAGCATTCCAGATATGAAAGCACCTGTTGCACTCGCCCTTTCCTTGACTGAAAGACTTCCTGAAATTATTCAACCAATAGACTGGCATATCACAACTAACCTGCAATTTGAGATTCCAGATACAAATGTTTTCCCTTGTTTGAAACTCGCCTATGAGGCATTGAAGGCAGGAGGAAGTATGCCAGCAGTTTTAAATGCAGCAGATGAAGTAGCTGTTGAAGCTTTTTTGTCTGGAAAGTTAAAATTTAAAGAGATATATAAAATAATCAAAAAAGTTATTGATGCTCACAAAATTGTTTCTGTCAGCAGCATAGAAGAAGTTCTTGAAGTAGATAGGTGGGCAAGAAAAATAGCAAAAAAGGAGATAGGACAATGAGCCTTATTTATGCAATAATTCTTTTTGGATTTTTAATATTTATTCATGAGCTCGGTCATTTTTTAGCTGCTAAACTGAGTGGTGTTAGAGTTCTTAAGTTTTCTATTGGCTTTGGTCCTAAAATTCTTGGTAAAAAAATAGGAGAAACAGAATACCTTTTAAGTGCTGTACCTCTTGGTGGATATGTAAAGATGTATGGAGAAGAAGTAAAAGATGAAATAATTGATGAAAAAAGATCATTCAAACATCAGCCTGTTTATAAAAAAATATTTATAGTTCTCGCAGGACCGCTCTTTAATATATTCAGTGCTGTATTGCTTTTCTGGGTTATTTTTGTTCATGGAGTTCCTGTTCTTAAACCAATTATAGGAGAAGTATTGGAAAAATCTCCAGCACAAATTGCTGGATTAGAAAAGGAAGACAAAATTATTGGAGTAGATGGAAAGAAAATCACAAACTGGTTTGATATGGCTCAATTAATACAGCAGCATCCCAATAAAACTCTCAACTTTGAAGTAGAAAGAAAGGGTAAAATACTAAATCTTGCAATAACTACTCAGGCAAAAGAAACTAAAAATATTTTTGGAGAAAAGATTGTTGTAGGGCAGATTGGAATAAAGCCAGCTGAGGAGTTTTATATTAAAAAAGAAGAGCCAATAACAGCCATCAGTAAGTCCTTTCAGAAGTGTTATGAAATTGTAGAACTTACCTATCTGACAATCGTAAAAATATTTCAAAGAGTTGTATCAACAGATGTTATTGGAGGACCTATACTTATATTTCAAGCAGCAGGAAAGACTGCTCAGCAGGGTTTGGTAAGTTTTTTAAGTTTCGCAGCTATAATAAGCATTAATCTCGGGGTGCTCAACTTATTACCAATTCCTGTGCTTGATGGCGGACACATTTTGTTTTTCATGATAGAAGGAATCAGAAGAAAGCCTTTAAGCGAAAAATTTATTGCCATTTCTCAAAAAATAGGCATAGCGTTTCTTATTGCACTCATGATGCTTGCATTTTATAATGACATTATAAGGCTTTTAACTCCTTCAAAGATGCCATAATGAAAAGAGCATTTTCAGCAGGTGGGGTGGTTTATAAAATTGAAAATGGTAATGTAAAAATCTTATTAATTTCAACAAAAGATGGGAAAGTATGGACTCTTCCTAAGGGAATAGTTGAAAAAAATGAAGACTCAGAAAAAACTGCTTTAAGAGAGATAAAAGAAGAAACAGGTGTTGATGTGAAAATTGTAGATGAATTGGGTGAAACCTCTTACTGGTTCATAATGGAAGGTGAAAAATATTTTAAAACTGTGAAATATTTTCTTGCTGAATATAAAGGAGGCCAGATAAATCCTGACTGGGAAGTTAGCTCTGCTCAATGGTTTGACATTCAGGAAGCTTTAAAAAAACTTACCTACAAAAGTGATAAAGAAATTTTAAGAAAAGCTATAGAGAAAATTAATGGGTAAAATAGTTCATTTGGTTGAACTAAAAAATGAAATAGATAATCTAAAAAAACAGGGTAATAAGATTGTTTTTACCAATGGATGTTTTGATATCATTCATGTAGGACATATTAGATATCTTAAAGAAGCAAAAAAGTTGGGAGATATTCTTGTTATAGGGTTAAACTCTGACATATCAGTCAAAAAAATTAAACCATCAAGACCTGTAAATCCAGAGAATGAAAGAGCCGAGGTTCTTTCATCTATTGAGATGGTTGATTTTGTTACTTTTTTTGATGAAGAAACACCCTACAATCTTATTAAATTTCTTGAACCTGATGTTCTGGTTAAAGGAGGGGATTGGAAAGTTGAAAATATTGTTGGAGCAGAACTTGTAAAGGAAGTTTACAGTCTTCCATATATTAAAGGCTTTTCAACTACTGGAATAATTGAAAAAATTTTGAAAAAGTATTCAATCAAAAATCTCACTAATGAAATAATTGAAAAAGCAAAGAATATAAAATTTTTAATCCTTGATGTGGATGGAGTCTTAACTTCTGGAGACATTATTCTTGATAATGAAAATAATGAGTTAAAAATCTTCAATGTAAGAGATGGACACGGGCTGGTTATGCTTCATAAATCAGGAATAAACATGGCTGTAATAACAGGAAGACATTCAAAAGCTCTTGAAAGAAGAATGAGAGAACTTGGAATCACTGAAGTTTATCAGGGCACAAGAGAAAAACTCAAAATTTTCAATGGAATAGTTGAAAAATACAAACTCAAAACAGAAGAAATTGCAGCTATGGGAGACGACATAATTGATTTATCAATTTTAAACAGAGTGGGACTTTCAGTATGTCCTCAAGATGCTCATGAAGAGATTAAAAATAGAGTGGACTATGTGACTGAAAAAAAAGCTGGGGAAGGTGCTGTAAGAGAGTTATGCGATATTATATTGAAAGCAAAAGGAGTTTGGGATAAATTCATAGATGAATATAAAAACCTTTAATCTTCCAACAACATTAACAATCATAAGAATATTGATAATTCCTATTTTTATAATTGAGGCTCCTGCAAATCCTCAGTTCGGAGCTTTCT